>WNFE01001604.1_pt1 | contig 16429 bp, 15 predicted proteins | sample 5400451 | NCBI WGS metagenome assembly WNFE01 (sample SAMN13153344, study PRJNA577476) | soil metagenome | isolation source: 200 cm saprolite under Douglas fir tree site 2 hole 2 | place: USA:California | collected 2015-04-18 | reverse complement strand
GCCAGCGGCACGGGAACGTACAGCCCGGGGTAGGTGCTGTAAAACGGCACGCTGCCATGGGTGTACAGCAGGTGCCGCTGTTCATCGAGGCTCAGCATGGTGCCGCGCAGCGGTGGGTGCTGGCCGCGGCGGAACAGCCGGATCGCCTCACCGTCTGGGATCCAGAGCAGTTCCAGTGAGTGCATACGCTCACTGTCCGCCACTGCCCGGAATCCCTCGATCTCGGCTGCGGTGTAGGACGAGGACTTGTGCAGAACCAGGCGCGCCGGGCTGGTGTGGTGCTCCTTGCGGTAGCGGCTCAGGCAGTCGGCCAGGAGCATCTTGGCGTGCTCGGTGGTGAGGTGCGGCTGGCGGTCGTCGCGGGAGACCTGCGCTGGGCCGCCGCGGATGATCATGCCGTCGCCGCGCTCGTTGAATACCTGCGCCACGCTGGTCTGCAGGGTGTCGTCGCTGATGCTGCGGTAGAAGGAGACGCCGACGTAACAGGTGGTCAGGTCAGCGGCGCGGCGGACGAGCCGCCACGGCACGCCCCCGGCCTTGTAGTACAAGGCGGTGTGGAGATTCCATGCCCTGGTGGCCTCATCCTGGAGGCTGCGTTCCTTATCGTCGGGGGGCCGGTGGGAGGGGTCCCAGGTGGCGCGGCGGATGAGTTGCAGGGGGTGGCTGTGCCGCATCGCCTCAGCCTTGAGCTGCGCCCGGAAATCCTCGGCGACGCAGGCGTTGCCGCGTGCCCGCCAGCCGCGGCGGGGCTCAGCCTCCTGGGCGCCCTCGGGAAGCTGATCGGGCCGTGCGACGAGGACCACGTCGCATCCTGGTTCCTCGTTGAGGACCGGCAGCTCCTCCATGTACAGGTCCGCGGCGGAGCGGACGGCCCTGGCCGGGTTCAGGGAGGCGAGGTTCTTCAGCGCCCGGTCGCTGAGGGGGCGTTCCAGCCGGGAGCCGAAGATGAGCGTGGAGCGGAAGCCGGTGCTGGTATCGAATCCCGGGAAGGGCATGAACAACCGCCCCAGGCGGCTCTTCTTTCCCGGGATCGGCTGACGGCACCGGTCAAGCCAGCGCCGCAGGCCGTCGATGGCCTGCGGGGTGCCGACCACGCCGCAGCGGATGGTGCGCACAGCGGTGCTGGCGGCATCGGCGGGCCCGTAGCCGGTGATGCCGTGCCGGGGGTCGACATGGCGGGAGCCGGCGCCGAACTCCAGGTCTGGCTCGTCGAGCTGGGTCAGGTTCATTCGTCCTCGAACAGCGTCCAGTCATCGGCGTCGTCCTCTGATGGCGCGACTGCCTCCGGATCGGTGCTCCACGCGGCGTCGTCGATGCCGCGGCCGGTGCCGAAGGTCACAAGCTGCCCGAACTCCAGGACGCGGCTGCCAGTCCCGAGGAGGTCTTCCTCGCGCCCCAGGTATGCCGCCCACATGCGAACCTGGCCGCGCACGGCGGCGTTCTTCTCGATCCGCTTGATCCCTGACCGCAGGCTCCCGAGAACCGCGATCCGGCCTGGCCGTCGCGGGTGTAGTGGTATTCGGGGACCAGCGCGCAGTACCAGTCACCAGCGACGCTGACGAACCGGTAGCGGAGCGCACGATGCATGTAATAGCTGATGGCCCCAGGGTCTCTGGCCTCGTCAAGGGCATCTCGGTGCGTGGCCGCCCCTGCGGGTCCGCATGGTCCAGCAGCCGCTGGGCAGCATCACCATCGAGGCGCTGGTCGCCTTGCCGGACTCGATCCGGCGGGAGGCGCGGTGAGCGGGATCACAGAACCAGGGCTGGACATGCATCCACCAGGCTTGGCCGGCGGACGGGTGAGAGCACACGAGCAGTACAGGGCGCGGGCCGCGCTAGGGCCTGGCCTGTGACAGGCCAGGCCCATTGGCTGACCGCGCTCAGAACCCGGTGCCGAAGTCCGAGCGTGGCACCGTCGCGAGCACCTGCTGCTGGTAGTACACCGGCCCGCCGCCGTCGGCGGTCACATCGGATGGATAGTGGGTCGAGACGGACAGCGCGTAGATGTTGCCGGCGGAGACCGCTAGGCCGAAGTAGTCGCCGATGAATCCCACCGCGCAGTTGGCGTCGGAGCACGGAAGCTGGCTCAGTCCGCCGACCGACTGCCCTGGCTCCTGCGGATCCCAGCTGTTCTGAGAGATCCGGACGTTGCCGCCGATCGGCACCGCGCCGCTTCCCGAGTCCTTGTACGGCTGCAGCGAGACATCGATGCAGAAATTCGTCCGCCCGACATCCTGGGGGAGCACGCTGGGATCGTTGGGGCAGGAAGCGCGGCGATCGTAAAACGCCACGGCGACAGCCCCGTTCGGTCCGGCCGCAATCTGAGGCTGGAACTCGTCGGCCGGGTTGGAGTTGTCGTTGACCTTGACAGGCGTCGACCAGGTGAGCCCGCCGTCCGTGGACTGGGTGAAGTAGACGTCCATGTTCGTCCCGTTCCACGACTCGTAGGCCACGTAGAGGTGCCCCGGGTAGGTCGGGCTCGCGGCGAAGCTCTCCGGGATCCCCAGCCGGAAGGTGGTGTTGGGGAGGTTGCTGAGGGTGAAGTTCGCGGCGCGGACAAACGGGCCCCAGTCGACACCGTCGTCGGTGGAGCGGGTGACAAACACGCTCGACGGCCCGACGCCGTTCGCCGGGTCCGACTCAAAGCCGAGATAGACGTTCCCGGCGGCATCGACGGACGGATAGCTGTTGCCGCTGATCGTCCCGGTCTGCGATGGCGAGGTCAGCGTGATGGCCTTGGAGAAGGACTGCCCGCGGTCACGCGACACCGCCACCCGGATCTTGACTATCCCCCCGTCGATCACGTCCCACGTGGAGTAGACGTGGTCCTGGTACGGGCTGCCGGCGATGTCGTTGACCGCGATCCACTGCTTGTCCTCGATGTACGCCGCCTGCATAACCGAGGCGTCCGGGGACTGCTCCAGGTCCCGTCCGCCGTTCCCCTTGACCCAGTGCTGGCCCATGTCATCGGAGTAGGAGACGTCTATCGCCCCGTCAGGGTGCAGCATCGAGCCGCCCCAGAAGGCGTTGAACGGCAGCGTCGTCTGATAGGCGCGCCCCTTGGTGTCGAAGGCGATGTTCGGGTCGGTCACGTTGGTCCAGCTCGGCGGCATCGCCTGTGTCCCGGTCGAGACGCAGTCATAGCCCTGCACCTGGTTGTCTGTGATCGGCTCGCCGGGCACGATGCGCATGGCGCCGAGGTAGAAGTCGTAGAACTTCGAGTAGTTCTCGAAGAAGAACTTCGCGTTGCCGACCAGGTCCTCGGTGCCCGGCTTAACCGCGATCCACGACTCGGAGTGGTTGGAGTCGAATGTGCCGGCCCGGCAGGTGCCCGAGTTCGGGAACGTCTGCCCGGGCGGCACCGGATATCCGCCCCCCGTCGTCGGCGAACTCGCCACCTGATTGGTGAACGAAACGCTCGATGCCCAGCCCCCGACCGGCGCGGTGCCCTGGCCAGCAACTCCGGCTGCCAGCGTGGCTGGCGTGACCGCCAGTCCAGCACCGGTCAGCACCGCAGCGGTCATGATTGCTAACCGAAAGCGGAACATGCCTGCTCCTTTCCGTTTGTATGCCATAGAACGCTACGCCGGGTGCCCTCAGCATGGAAGGGCCTGCGCGCGAGTCACTCGGCCAACTCCTGAAACAGGCCCTTAGCCGTCAATCTTGGCGAGGAATTCACGCACGCGGGCGTTGAATACGTTCGGCCGGTCGACATTTGACACATGACCGGCGTGCTCGATCACCGTGAGCGTCGCATCCGGAATCCTGGCCGCCCTGTAATTCGCAGCCCCGATGAACGGCGCGTCATCGGCGCCGACGATCACAAGGGTCGGAACCGATACGGCCGGCAGTGACTCGATCACGCTGCCGTCGCGCTGGGCGAGCATCCCGCGAGCCGCCTTCGCTACTCCGTCCGCTGACCGGTGAAGCCATCGATCAGAGCCGAGCGCCGCCAGGCCATCCCGCTCGAGCCGGTCGGCCTGGGCGAAGGCCCACTCGTTCCACCGCTGGCGCGCCTCGTCTCTCGATATCCCTGCGCAGATCCGTGAGGTCCTCCGCAGCCCGATCGCCTTGCATGCAATTGCCTGCTTTCACTCGGTGCCTCGCGCCCCCGCCGCGGGACTGATTTCCTTGCCCGGCGTGCGCTCCCCAGGTGCCCCGGCGCCGCCGGGGCCCTGGGCGGCGACCTCGGCGCGCCCGGCGGCCCGCCGTGCCGGGCGGACGTGGCCGTCCCGGCACCGGGCAGGGCTGGCCTGCCGCCCAGGGCCGGATGCATGAACGCTCGCCTTGGCACAGGCTGTCAAGCCGGCGGGCGATCAGCCGGGTACCGGCCAGGCACGCCCGAACGCTCCGGAAACGCGCCGCCGGGGAAGGCAGGACGCCACCGCGCGGACCGCCCTAGGACCGCCCCCGTGCCGGCCCTCGGGCGGCGAGCACCTGCACGATCGCGTGCCGCCGCCACGCTCCGCAACGCGCTCGACCAAGAAAAGGACGCCCCGGCGTCAGCGCGTTCCCCAAAGTCATGCCGCCGGTCCGCCGGGTCACCGCGGGTCAGCCGCCCGAACGGCCCCGTGTGCCCCTGCGCAGACCGGACGGTAGTCCCGGTGCACCCGGGCCCGCCCGTGGCCGTCGTGGGCCGCCACGGGGCGCGTCGCGGGCGGGAACGGCGGACGCCGCGGGCGGGGAGCCGGCGGGCGCCCATCGTGGCGGCCGGGCGGCGGCAGGGATGAGCAAGGGGGCGGCGCTGGGCGGCTGCGCGCCCTTTCTCGTGCGGTGGTCTAGCCGGGGATCACCCGCCGCTTCCGTGGCGGGGCGGTATGCGATCAGCGCAGGGAAGCCGGTACGGCGGTGCGGGCGGCGGCGCCGAGGCCGAGGGCGTCGAGTTCACGCGGTGCTGGGGAATTCCTCGGGCTCGGCAGGTACTCGGAGACGAACAACCGCTGGGCGATCGCCTTGTTGGGCCGCCCTTCGGCCATCAGCGCAAGAACTTCCCGCTCGCGGCCGGTCAGCAGCTCCAGCGGATCATCGCGCTGGCGCCGCCGCCCGACGAGCTGGCTGACCACCGCCGGGTCGAGCACAGAGAGCCGCCCGCGCCGACCCGCTGCACGCCCGAAGCCAGCTCGGCCAGGTCGGAGACGCGCTCCTTGAGGAGATAGCCCACACCGTCGGTCCCGGCCGACAGCAGCTCGACCGCATAGCCCGCGTGCACGTGCTGCGACAGGACCAGGATGCCGGCCTCCGGCCAGCGCTCGCGGATCGTCTTGGCTGCCTGCAGGCCCTCGTCGGTGTGGGTCGGCGGCATCCGGATGTCCACGATGGCGACGTCGGGGAGCACGCGCTCGACAAGCTCGAGCAGTTCGCTGCCGTCGGCGGCGAGCCCAGCGACCTCGAAGCCCGCCTCCCGCAGCAGGCGCGCCAAGACCTCGCGCAGGATGACCGCGTCATCGGCGACCACTACCCGCATGCAGACCGCCGTACCACCTCAGGGACCGCTGGGGGAAGCGGGCGCCGTCCCCGGGCCGCGCCCGAAGCCACCAGCTCGGCAGCCACGACCGGATTCCAAACCCCGCAACGTGAACCGGGCGGGCCGGGCTGGCCGTAGCACATACCGGTTGCAGCCCTGCCCGGGCCACGCACGGCTCGGGGTTCACGCGCAGGCGCCCGGGCAACGGGCCTGGCGCAGCAGCGGGAACCGGCCAGGCTCCCGCGCGCGAGACGCGGACCAGGGCTGCCTGATATGGGACTGGAGGTTCGGGCATGGAGCCGCGTGCTGGCGTGGGCACTCCCGGTGCCGGGAGCATCGCTGCCGGGAGCATCGGCGCCGGGGGCATCGGCGCGGAGGCGGAGGCCTTTCTTGAGCAACTCAGGAGTGAGTGGGGGGAGCGTGGGTGCACGCAGGCCCGGCTTGCCGAGGTGCGGGCCCAGATCGCGGCGACTGGCACCTACCGGCACACCACACAGGAACTGGCCAGTGGCTGCAAGATCGCGTGGCGGAACACGCCCCGTTGCCTGGGAAAGTTCTACTGGAAGGCGCTCGTGGTACGGGACATGCGCCATCTGCCCACCACCGGCGAGATATTCGACGCGCTGGTGGAGCACTTGGAGCAGGCAACCAACGGGGGCCGGATCAGGCTCATGATCACCGTTTTCACTCCCGAGCAGGACGGCCAGCCGCCGATCCGGATCTGGAACTCCCAGCTGCTCCAGTACGCGGGATACCGGCAGCCGGACGGCACCGTCATCGGCGATCCGGCCACCGCCGACTTCACCCGCGCCGTCGAGGCGCTTGGCTGGACCGGCCGCGGGACACCGTTCGACGTGCTGCCAATCGTGCTGCAGCGCGGTGGTGAGCCGCCCACGGTCTACCAGCTTCCCTCCGGCGCCGTGCTCGAGGTCCCTATCACCCACCCGCAGCTCCCCTGGCTGGCCGGCCTCGGCCTGCGCTGGTATGCGTTTCCGAGCATCTGTAACCAGCGGCTGGAGATAGGCGGCGTCTCCTATCCCCTGGCACCGTTCAGCGCCTGGTACACCGCAGCCGAGGTCGGCGCCCGCAACCTGTCCGACGTCTCCCGCTACAACCTGCTCCCGGTCATCGCCGAAGGGATGGGCCTGGATACCAGCTCCGACCGCACCCTGTGGAAAGACCGGGCGATGGTCGAACTTACCGCCGCGGTGCTGCACTCCTTCGACGCCGCCGGCGTCTCGCTCATCGAGCACCACTTCGCAAGCCGGCAGTTCGTCAATCACGAATTACGGGAGGGATTGGCCGGGCGCGCCACCCCGGCCAACTGGGAACTGATCGTGCCGCCGATCGGGGGCTCCGCGACACCGGTCTGGGAGCGCCGGTACGAGCCGACGATCCTGCGGCCCAACTTCTTCGCCCAGCCGACACCGTGGGCGGCGTCGGCATGAACGCGATCTGGGACCAGGCGATCCAGCTCACCGGAGCGGTGCTCATCCTGGCCGCGTTCGCGGGCACCCAGGCGGGCTGGCTCAGCCACAAGTCCCCCGGCTACCTGCTGACCAACATGGTCGGCTCCGCAGGCCTGGCCGCCGTCGCCGTCCCCGCCCACCAGTGGGGCTTCCTGCTGCTTGAAGGCGCCTGGTCGATCACCGCGCTGTCCGGCCTGGTGACCGTCCTGGCCCGCCGCCTGCTGCGCGGCGACCCCCCCGCTGCGCCGGGCGGACATAGGACCCGAGTTGGGCCACGTTAGCGCGTTAGCGCCGAGGCGTGCCAAGAAGATCGTCCCCTGCAATGAGCTCGGGAATACGGGTCAACGACCAGAGATTCTTCGGTGACAAGCGGATCAAGGCGGCCCAGGCAGGTCCGCATGCCCGGGCCGCCACCGCGGGTGCACAGCCGGCCGGGACTATCACCCTGACCTGCCACAGCTGTTGCGCGGGCAGGCATTTCTGAGGCTCCGGGAGGTGCAGGCACTTGGCGTCGGTCCACGAGGTCAGCTGCGCGGTGCCGGGCCTGACCGCCTTGAACACGGCGCGGGCGGGAAGGCTTGACGGATAGCCGCCGCTCGCGCTGACCCGGACCGCGGCGCCGCCCTGCGCGGCCGGCTGGCCCCACAGCATCATCACGCTGGAAGACTCGAGGACGACGGTGACCTTCTGGCCGACCGGCAGCTGGATCGTGATCCCGGAGTCAGCCTTGGTGAGGATGCTCCTGCCAACCACCGGCGGCCCCGGCGGCGAGCTCCGTATCGTTGCCAAGGCCGTGATCGGCGGTGCCATGACCGGGGTGACCGTCCCGCCTGTGGTTGGCAAGGCCGACGTCGTGGCCCGGCTGGCCGACGTGGATGAAAGCGGAGATCCGCCAGGTGCCGCGCTGGTCCCGCAGGCGGCCAGGCCGACGGCGGCGAGACTAGGGGCGATCATCACGGTGAAGGCGTGCGCTCGCGTAGTTCGCCGCATGCGTGTTGGACAGGTAAGGAACTCCGGCGCTTGATCAGCGCAGGGGTTCCAGGGTTCGCACCAGGTGGTCAAAGTAAACTTGATCGCAATCGACGCCGCCGGGCTTGGCCAGCAGCAGCTCCAGATCGTGTGGGGGGTCACGCCGGGCGGCGCGCCGCCGGGGCTGCGCAGGCCCGCGCTGGCGACGGCCTGCCGGAGTCCCTGCCGGAGGCGGAACCCGGTGGGCCGGGCGCCGTGCTCCAGGAACAGGAAATTCACCGGCTGCCCGGTCCGCGGGTGGGGGATGGCCCGCTGCTCGCCGCGGTGGGCCATCCATGCGTCTATGACGGTGAGCGTGGCGGGTTCCAGCGGCACCATCCGCTCGGTGCCGAGCTTGCCGACCGGGACCTTCAGCCAGGCGCCGTGGCCGGCGAAGTCGATCAGGCAGCCGAGTTCGAGGTCGAGCATCTCCCCGACCCGCATGCCAGCGCCTGCCGGGCCACCACCTCAGCTCGGTCCATCTCCTCACCGATCCCGGCAAGGACCATCGCGTGCAGGGCACGCAGCCGCGCCATGTGCGACTCGGTCAGTCCCGGCCGGGCCAGTCCCTGCGTTACCTGGGCCATCGCCTCCGCTATCCGGCCGGACCGCAGCGTCGCGTAGGCCACCAGCCAGGACGTGTCCGCGACCCGCTGCGGGTCGGTCTCCCCGGCCAGCAGCCGCACCCCGGCCCGCTCCGCCTCCTGATACCGCTCCAGCCGGAACAACACCGCCACCAGGCTCGCCTCCAGCCCCGCCCGCCGCGCATCACTGCCCGGCAGCTGACCCAGCACACCCCGCAGCAGCCCCTCCGCCACCTGAGGCGCCCGGTAAATCAGCACCGCAGCCGCCTCCGCCAGCCACCCCACCACCCACTCATCCACCGCCACCCCCGCCTCCTGGCCCGGCACCACATCCAGGCCGCTGTCCCGGCCCAGCCCCCGCGCACCGCGATCCGCCCCGGGCCCCAGCCCGGCAGCCCGGTCCGGGACCGGCCCCGCCGGGGCCGGCCCCGCCGGGGCCGGCCCCGCCGGGGCCGCCCTGGCGGCGGCGTTCGTGGCGGGCACCGCCGCGCTCGTCCGCAGCTACTACCCGCAGCTATCCGCGGCGGGCGTCGTGCACAGGCTGGAAGTGACGGCCGACCAGCCCGGGGCAACGCTGCCCGATCCGCAGGTCGGCTACGGCACCGTGGACCCCTACACGGCGGTCACGACCGTGCTGCCCGAGGAGTCCGGCGGGCTGCCGCCGAACGTCCCGCCCGCGCGGCCGCTGCACCTGCCGCCGCCGAAACCACCCGACACCTGGCCGGTCACGGCCGCCCTCCTCGTCTGCCTCGGGGTCGCCGCCGGGCTGCTGGCCGGCGGCGACGCCGCCCACATCCGCCGGCACGGCCGCCGCCGCGGCTGGCAGCCGGCAACGACAGGAGTCTGGCAAAGGCCCGCGGCCGGGCCGGCGGGTCCTGCGCGGGCAAGCCAGCCGATGCCCGCAGAGCCGCCTGGTAACGGCACAGCACGATGACAAACGGACGGGTGCCCGCCGGGGCACCCGTCCGTCCGCCTAACGCAGGTCTCAGGTCTGCTTACCGCTGCCCAGGTGGCCGAGCTTGGCGGTGCGGGCCAGCGCATGGCGCAGGATGGCGCTGGGCGACGAGGGCTGGCACGAGGTGCCGAGCTGCGGGTTGCTCATGACGGGGCTGATGAACGTGCCGGCGAAGCGGGAAGTGTCCGGCGCGCCGTACTCCGCTACTCCGCCGAAGCTCTGCACCGTCTGGCCAGGGATGACGTTACCGAAGTTCCACGCGCAGCCCGCCTGGCTGCTGCCGAGCGTCCAGAACGGGTAGAAGGTGGGTCCGCTGGGGCCAACTGGCGGCACGGTGCAGCCCGCCCCGGTCACCACGTTGCAGAGAATCTCCGACGCTGGCCCGTTGGTCTCGAACTGTATCTGCGGATACGTACCGGTGCCGTTGGTGAACGGCCCGATATAGGCGAACGACGTGGGATGGTCCGGTGAGCCATCCGGCCAGTCGTTGATGTAGGAACTCCCGTCGAAGTCGAGATCTCCGTTCTGGAAGAACTCCGTCTGGCACTCGGCTATAGGTCGGCTAGCCGTTTGCTGGATCCCGTTGACAGTGATCGTCCGCGGTCCGGCGGGGAAGCAGAGCGCGTCTGAGTACTCGCACTTCGCGCCGGAGGTGAAGCTGTCGCTCGGACACGCCGCTCCGCCTTCTGTCGTGGCATTCTGGCAGATGCCCGTGCTGCGGTCGCATGGGCCTTCACCTGTCTTCCCGGCCCCTTCGAAGCCACCCACACAGGTCTGCGAAACGGCGGGGTCGCTGAAGTTCTGCCCGTCCCGGCCGGTGAAGCTGAAACCCATGGTGTTGGTGACCGAGGAGCACGGCTCAATGTGCCCTACCTCCTGGGTCATCAAGACGCCACCTTCCAGCGAGGCCCAGGGCACGTTGTTCTGCTGCTGGGCGCTGCTGTACTCCGGGTGGAAGGTGAACGGCGTGCCGGAGCAGTCGGCAATGCTGGTGTGCATGAAGCCGTTGCTGGCGCTGGCTACCATAAACCCGGTCTGATTCGTATTAAGGTCGGTGACGGCCGCGAGCAGTCCCTGACTAGTGTCCCTGATGGTCGTGACCACTGCGTCGCCCGGGTTCATCAGGAGGGTCTGATCGTTGGGCGTGAAGCTGCTGACAGTGGCGAGCTGGGGGCTCGGCGGTCCAGCAGGAACGCCGTTGAGCTGCAAATAGGCGAAGTTTATCGGCTCGATGCAGTGGCTGTTGCACGTGCCGAAGAAGAAACTGCATTCAAGGCTGTCGATCGTCAGTGCCGCGCACCAGTGCGTGGCAGTGCAGCTTGGCCCGTCAATGAATGGCGCATAACCCGGTGGGTAGAACTGGACCTCAAGGGCGGCCGAGCCGGCAGCGGCGGGGTCGAACGACGAACCTGAGTTCGTGTCGCTGTCTGGCGTGCATGGGTTCAGCGGGTACGAGTTCGGGTCGCATATCGGCAGCCCGAACCACGGAGACCGACTCAGTTCGGCATAGTCGCTGCGGGTCGGCCCGGTGGGGGTGACCGTTGGCGTCCCTGTCGGGTCAGTCGAAAGCCGCATGACGTACGTCATGTTGTTCGCGCTGCCCGGGGCGCTTGACAGGAACCTCGTTGTCGGCTCGTCGTGGCCGATATAAGCCCCGTTGTCACGGAACGCCGAGACGCTGCCGTCGTAGATAGAGAACGGGTCCGCGCACAGCCCGGCCATTTCCGGGTCCACGGACTTGTACCTCGGGCTGTGCCCGTTGCAATCCATCATGCTGATGTGGTGAGGGCGAATACCGTGGACGGAGGCCACCGTTCCCAGCGCCCTTGTGGCCGGCACGGCTAAGGCTAAACCAGCCGTCACGACGATGGCCGTCATCGATACCCAGCGTCTGCTCATTTCTGTCCTTCCCTGGGACTCTCGGGACATTGGCCCCATAGCCGACATATCGTGGCCTCAGAAAGCAGCCAGGGGGCTGATGTATGCCGCAGGGCTGCACAAACCGGCCACGATCTCTGTCATAGACTTGACCAGAATCGTTGTCAACAGCATGCGAGTATTACAGTTGCTGTTTCACGTTGAGTGCTCGCGTGCTGCTTGTTCCGTGACTGCCTGGTATGCGGCTGATGTAACGATGCGTAACGGGAGCGGGCGGCTGTTGCGGGCGGGACGGGCGTGCAACGCTGGGCGGCCGTGGCTCGTTCCTGGATTTTGTGAAAAAACAAGACAACGATGACCGCAGTGGCCAGCATAGAAGATGCCGCCGAGTGCGGCGAGAGAGCAGACGCGCTGGTCATGGGGCTGCTGGGCCGGATAATGCGGCAGCGGCGCACCGTCGCGACGGCGCTGGATTACATCCGGGCGCTGTCACGGGAGACGCGAGCGAACTGCTGGGAGCTGGCCCTGAGGGCCGGGCATGAGGGGCCGGACCGGCTGCAGGCCCTGCTCAGCCGCTATAAGTGGGCATGGGAGCAGCTCCGGGATCTGCTGCCGGGCCTGGCGCAGGACGTCCTGCCTGATGACCCGGATGACCTGATCGGGCCGGGGCTGGCGTTCGACGAGACCGCTGACCTGCGGAAAGGGAAATTCACGGCGTGCGTCTCCCCGCAGCACGCCGGGGTCACCGGGAAGGTGGAGAACTGCGTGACCCCTGTACCGATCCAAATCCCGCGACGGAGTCGTGACCTGCATATTTGCGTGATCGTCTAGGCCGCTCGGGTGTACTCGTTGATGACGCCTCCGAGGACCTTGCGGCGGCGGATCTCGGTGCCTGGCGGGACGCCGACTGGCTCGTCAAGGCCCGGGGGAAGCTGGTTCCGGGACTGGTGCGGCCGGTGATCGTTATAGTGCGTCGCGTACTCGGACAGCACGGTGCCCGCGTGCCGCTGGTCGTAGATCAGCAGCCGGTCGGTGCACTCTGTCCTGATAGTTCGCACGAACCTTTCGGCGAAACAATTCGCGCGGGGTGTCTGCGGCGGGGCCTTGACGATCTTGATCCGCGCGGCGGCGAACACGGCGTCGAACGCGTCTGTGAATTTCTCGTCCCGGTCCCGGATCAGGAACCGGAACGAGACAGCCCGCTCCTCCAGGTCCATCGTCAGGTTCCTCGCCTGCTGGGCAACCCACCCGGCGGCCGGGTGCGCGCTGACGCCCAGGATGTGCACCCGGCGGCTGCGGACCTCCAGCATGAAGAAGACGTACAGGCGCTGGAGACTGATCGTGTCAATGTGGAAAAAGTCGCAGGCCAGCAGCCCGGAGGCCTGGGCGCGCAGGAACACCCGCCACGAGGTGTCCACGGCACGCGGCGCGGGCCCGGTCCGTCCCCTGCGCAGGATCCGCTGCACCGTCGAGGCCCCGATCCGGTACCCCAGCCGCGCCAGCTCGCCTTGTACCCGCCGGTATCCCCATCGCGGATTCTCCCTGGCAAGCCGTTCGATCAGCGCCACCATCGCCTGATCTACAGGTGGCCGGCCCGTCTGTCCCGGATAGGTCCACTTCCTCCTGACCAGCCGACGGTGCCAGCCCAGCAAGGTGCCCGGTGTCACGAGGCGGTGCGCGCGCAACGCCGCCGGCAGCACCCGCGCCAGCGCCGACAGCACCGCCCGGTCCGGCCACGACATCCGTGGACGGCCGGCCTGGCGGCGCAATACCGCGTTCTCATGACGCAGCACCAGGATCTCTGCGTCCTTGGCCGCATCGCTACGAGCCAGCAGAGACAGCCAGCTGGCGACCTTGCAGAAGACGAGATAAAGCAATCGGAAGAACACGAACGGCTAGCCTGCCGCACCCGCGGCACCATCTCCCCCACTGTCGCCCCGCCGGAGGGCCAGCCAGCCTTCCGCAAAATGGCGGCGGCGGTCTCGGCGCACCGGCAGAATCCCCAGCTCACCGCACTGCGACGCGTTCTGGGTCGGTACAGGTGTCGAAGTCCGGCAATCCAAGTCAAAGATCGCCTCCGCGTTCAGCCCCGATGTAGCAGCCGGTCTCGCCATCCACGTCGGCCGTGCGGGCTCCCCTGTTGCCCCGCTGCATCGCTTCTGGCGGCGAACAGTGATGTTCGGCCATGAGCAGCCGGGGCAGGTTGTCGTCGCACAGGTTGGCACGGCTTTCGTAGGTGCATGCGATAATGCTGGCCGCCGCGAGCGCTGTGACACGGCGTAAGCTTGAAAGACACCGGTGCCCTCCGATCGCGGCACTACCGACACACCCCCTTGTGGCAGTACGAGCGGAATCTGCAGCGGATGGACGCCAACCGATCTAGGGCCGAGGGCATTCGGTGCGGTGCGCGACAGCCAGGCCCTGCCCGCTGGGCTGGTGGCCTGCAGCCGATGCGGCAAAACGATGACGGTGCGTTACCGGCGCGGTGCGGGCGGCACATCGCACCCGGCCTCCTGTGCAGCCGGGACAAAAGGTGACTACGCCGGCGACCAGTGCCAGCAACTCGCGGGCGGATGCGTGGATGCGCACGGCACCGGCCTGCTGCTGCAAGCGATGGCCCCGGCCGCGCCGGAGGTCTCCCTGCGGCGGCCGAGCAGATCTTCGAATTCTTGATCCTCGCCAATGTCTACAAGGAAGACCCTTCTCTTGTCTGATGGCATCAACCTGACCGGCCTGACGAAGGTGTTCAAGCTGGGCCGCAAGTCCCTCACCGCCCTCAGCGGTGTGGACCTGCGGACCTCGCAGAGCTCTTTCCTCTCCCTGCTCGGGCCCTCCGGCTGCGGCAAGTCGACGGTGCTGCGCATTCTCGCCGGGCTGGAGAAGCCCACCGCGGGTGACGCGCTCCTGCATGGCGAGAAGCCGACGGTGGCACGTGACAAGCACCACCTCGGCATCGCCTTCCAGGACTCGGCTCTGCTGCCCTGGCGCAACGTCACCGCCAACATCCGGCTGCCGCTGGAGGTCGCGGGCATCAAACCCGCCAGGAATCAGATCTCCGACCTCATCAAGCTGGTCGGCCTGGAGGGCTTTGAGAAGGCCAGGCCCGCGCAGCTGTCCGGCGGCATGCAGCAACGGGTGGCGATCGCCCGTGCGCTGGTCGTCGAGCCGCAGGTGCTGCTGCTCGACGAGCCGTTCAGCGCCCTGGACGACGTGACACGGCAGCGCCTCAACATGGAGCTGCAGCGCATCTGGACCGAACGCCCCGTGACGACGTTGCTGGTCACGCACAGCATCTCCGAAGCGGTGTTCCTGTCGGACGTGGTCGCGGTCATGAGCCCCCGGCCCGGCACCGTCATCGCCGAGGTGCCGATCGAGATCCCCCGCCCGCGCACCCCGGAAGTGCTCCGCACCAGCGAGTTCCACGCCTGCCAGGACAAGCTCTCCGAGCTCCTGTTCGGCCCCGAACTCGTCGGGGAGGAGATGTGAAGGCCCTCGTGAGGCTGTCCGGCGTACTCGCGGTCCTGCTCCTCTGGGAGCTCCTGGCGATCACGATCACCGCACACGCCATCCCGACGCCGTACGGCACGATCCGCCAGCTCTTCGGGGACGGCTGGACCTTCTACGGCCCGAACATCCAGAGCACCGGCTGGGAGGCGCTGCGCGGCTTTTTCTGGGGCAACCTGATGGCGATCGCGCTGGCCGTCGTGGTCATCCTGGTGCCGCCGCTGGAGCGGATCGTCACCCAGATCGGCATCGTGTCCTACTGCCTGCCGGTGGTTGCGGTCGGCCCGATCCTGACGGTGACGCTCAACGGCGACACCCCGATGGTGGCCATGGCCGCGCTGCTGGTCTTCTTCACCACGCTGATCGGTGTCCTGGCCGGGCTGCGCGCCGCCGACCGCACCAGCCTGGAACTGGTGCTGGCCTATGGCGGCGGACGGTGGATGCAGCTGCTGAAGGTGCGGCTGATCGCCGCCCTGCCGTCCAGCTTCGCCGCGCTGAAGATCGCCGCCCCGTCCGCGGTGCTCGGCGCGATCATCGGTGAGTACCTCGGCCAGGTCAACAACGGGCTGGGCCTGGCCATGGTCGTCGCGCAGCAGCAACTGCAGACCGAGCGGACGTGGGGCGTCGCGCTGGTCGCGGGCGCGCTCGCGGCCAGCGGCTACGGCGTCGTCGCGCTGGTCGCCCGGTTCGCCATTCCCTGGGAGCGTGCCACATGATCCTCCGACGGATGGCCGGGACGCTGCTGCCCATCGGCGTCTCGCTCGCGCTCATTCTGGGCGCCTGGCAGGGGTTCATTCAGTACTTGTCGGTCAACCCGATGGTGGCGCGCAGCCCAGAGGACGTCTGGGCCTACCTGTTCACCAGCGAGGCGGCCTCGGCCCATCGCGGTCTCGTCTGGGACGGCCTCAGCATCACCCTCATCGACGCGGGCTTCGGCCTGGTCGCCGGCCTGGTGGCCGCCGCTGTGGTGGCGATCGTCTTTGTCCTGTCGAGCACGGTCGAACAGGCCTTCCTGCCAGTCGCGATGATCGTCCGCTCGGTGCCGCTGATCGCGATGACCCCGGTAGTCACCCTGGTCTTCGGCCGGGAGCTGCTGGCGACGACCGTGATCTGCGGGATAGTGGTGTTCTTCCCGGCACTGGTGAACATCGTGTTCGGACTGCGTTCAGCCTCTCCCCAGGCGGCCGGCCTCGTCCGCGCCTACGGCGGCTCCACCTGGACGACCATGCGCAAGGTGATGATCCCCTCCGCCCTGCCGTCGTTCTTCACCGCGGCCCGGATCTCGGCCCCCGCCGCGATCGTCGGGGCGCTGCTCGCCGAGTGGCTGGCCACCGGCAAGGGCATCGGCTACCAGATGCTCCTTGACGTCACCACGTTCGAATCCGACGACCTATGGGCGTCCGTCGTGGCCGTCACCCTCGCCTCCCTGCTGATCTACTCACTGATCAACGTGCTGGAGGGGTTCGTCCTGGCCCGGTTCGGCCCCGTCCCCGACCGTTGAGGCGGAGCGCCGGGCTGACGGGACAGTGGTCAGCGCGACACGAGGTGTCCTCCCTGGTCACCCTGCA
>WNFE01001603.1_pt1 | contig 16432 bp, 16 predicted proteins | sample 5400451 | NCBI WGS metagenome assembly WNFE01 (sample SAMN13153344, study PRJNA577476) | soil metagenome | isolation source: 200 cm saprolite under Douglas fir tree site 2 hole 2 | place: USA:California | collected 2015-04-18 | reverse complement strand
ACAACCACCGGATGCTGAGGACTCGTGAGAAAATAACACTTTCGAAGCGAGGCAATTGTCGTATCCAACATTACTGCTATCTAAAATACTAGTGAGCTGACCCCTCTCTGAGCCTGTATGGCCGATCAGACCCGGCGTGAATTTCTCAAGCTCGGTCTGGCCGCTGCAGCAAGTGCGGCTGCGGCGTCGGGCATCGAGATTCCCCTCTTCGGGAACCAGAACTCCTCTCTCCAAAGCCAGCTGAATAGCGCAAATACTCAGATAGCCAATCTGCAGACTAGAGTGAATAACGTCGTGGGTTTCGTCTCGCTCAGCATCACTGAACACTCCCTTCTAGAAGCAATAGTTGAGACGATTATACCCTCCGATAGTAACGGTCCTGGGGCAAAAGAAGCAGGGGTGATCTATTTCATAGATAGGCAACTTGCTGGCGATTACGGGCAGAGTGCAAACATGTTCATGGATGGTCCGTTTGTCCTTCCTGGACAGACTGGGGCGTTCAACGTGAACGGCCGAGATATCTACAACTTGTCGAATCTGGCTCCTGTCTCCTTGTCTTACACGGGAACTCCGAGTCCGAGGGTAGGAGCTGGCACTAACTATCAGTATCCGCTGAACCTAAGGGAATTCTGGCGAGTGGGCTTGGTCGCTTTGCAAGCTTATGCAAATAGCAGTGCCTATGGAGGAAACTTCGAGTCGCTGTCGTCAGCAAATCAGTTGCAGCTATTGTTGGATCTTTGGGCCAACAAGCCTACGAGCTTCGGAAACATCAAGGCTTCGGATTTTGCTTACGAGCTGACTTTCATGACATGGGCAGGATTCTTGATGGACCCGATCTACGGTGGGAACCAAAACATGGTTGGATGGACCTACACTGGGTACAACGGGGTCAACTTCGGGAACTTCTACGGAGAAGGCCTAGACCAGAGATCCCTGATGGTTGCAACTTCTCCAACACGGCTAAAACCGGCGAGCCTTGCGCAGTATCAGCAAAAATCGGCTGGAGGCGCGTAGACATGCCAACAGTACTCCCACCCGAACCGATGGCAGACGTCGTCTGTCTCGGTGTGGGCTACATGAGCGGCGTAATTGCAGCAGAACTCTCGATTGCTGCCCTGAACGGGGGAGTGAATCACTCAGTCGTCGCGATAACCAAGGGGCCCTACTGGGACTACGTCAACGACTTTTCAACTACGAAGTACGACGAGTGGGGTGTTGGGCTCGGGCGGAAATATGACAGTCCACTTCCTTTACAATCGGTTACAATAAGGAACAACAGCCAACAATTCGCTCTGCCTGTGCGAAGATACACGATGCCGATTCAATATCATGCGCTCGGACATGGAGTAGGAGGTGCGGCCCAACACTATGGCGGTACAATGGGTCGCCAGGGACCGTGGGGATATCAGCAGAGAACGTTGACTGATACTAAGTATGGAAACGCCTTCCTGCCGACGATTAACCCACACAACGACCTCGAAGACTGGCCTCTTCAATACGTGGACTACGAGCCCTACTACGTCGAGTGGGAAAAAGCTCACGGCCTATGCGGGAACTACAATGGGAGTTCAACCAATCAGAAAACCGACACAGGATATCCGTGGATGAGCCAGAACTATCCGCTACCCCCTCACCCTCTAACTCCAGTAGCGCAATCATTCCAGACGGCGGCTCAGGCCCTGGGATACCATCCGTTCCCTCACGTTAGTGCACTGGCTTCGCAACCATATACGAACCAGTATGGTGTGCCAGTCAATCCGTGCGTTTACGATGGTTACTGCGGGGGACCCTGCGACTACGCGTGTGAGACCGGGGCGAAAGCAAACGCGGCCTACAGAACTATTCCCGCCGCCCAAAAGTCTGGAAACTTCACTCTGGTGGTGAACAGCTTCATCTTCCGTCTGAATGTTGACCCAGCGAGCAATCTGATTACTTCCGTAATGTACTATGATCCTCAAGGAAACATTCACACGCAGCCGGGCAAGGTATTCTTCAATGGACTCTGGGGATACAACATGATCAGGACGATGTGGCTTTCCGGTGTTGGCGTCCCCTACCACTGGAATTCGGACCCAACCATGGTCACAGGCTCTCTGGGCAGAGGACTTACTAATGGTTACTTACCCTACAGGGGAACCAGTGTAAGTGCTAGCCTCCCGAACATCGGGGGCAATAGCTACCCAGCGGGCAATGGTAGCGGAGGGAGTGTTGACATTTACGATCTGATGGACGACAACTTCGACCACACCGGTCTGAGCTTCATAGGAGGAAGCGAGATCGGGGCGGGCGGCTACCTCGGTGGAGGACCCGGCAACATTACCTTCGCGGGAGGTTCATCATCTACTAATATGGGAGGTCCGTTCAAAGCGACACAGAAGGACAAGTACCTTCCCAGTAAGATATCGTTGGGCTCGACTCCTTTCGCTCACGATCTCCCTATAACCGACAATTATGTCGACATTGATCCTCACTACACTGACGCGTATGGCGACCCCCTCGCCAGGCTGACCTATGATTGGACGCCGAACACCTACAATGGAGCAACCTATCTGGCTAACAAGGTCGGGGCGATCTTCACGAAGATGGGAGCGACGAACGTCACGGTCGGCGCCACGGTAAACCCTCCGCCCGCCTCTAACGTTCACAACGACTGGTGGGGCCATCACCTTAGAGGAGGATGCAGAATCGGCATCAACGCCGCTTCCTCAGTCTGGAACAAGTGGAATCAATGCTGGGCACCGTACTACAACATCTTCGGCGCTGGCGAAATCACAAACACATCTGGCGACAACGTTCCGTCAGGGACACACGTTGCGGGGGCGCAATCTTACGTTGCGGCCGATGGTATTCGAAAGTACCTCGCGCTCACAGTTCCTGGCCAACTGACTTAACAAAGACTTTCATCGACTCCCTTCGAAGGATACTCGCATGCCAGCCCTTAGACTGCCCGACAAACCAAGCCCTACTTCTATGTTAGTTATTGAGGGTAGAATTCCCAAGCCAGAAGAACTAGTAGTCCTCGACAAACGGCTACTCGACGCCACCGTGACGATAGGGAAGGCGCTTGGAGACTGCACAAACAGGTGGGCTGTAGGCGGAGACGTCGCTGAAATAATATCTGGAGTCAATGTCCAACCGGACCATGTCACAATCCTCACCACAACGAAAGGATGCGACGAGATTGCGGGAAAACTTGCCAAGTATCGTGTCGCCGCTCCTGCGATGGTCGAAAAGAAACTAGAGCGGGAGGCCAAAATCGGCACGAAGCTTCATCCAGTTGAGATCCGGAGCTACAGGGGGCAGTTCAATGTCGATGGCTCCAAGCTCGACGTCCATGGTGATCTGCAGATCAAGGTGGGAGACTGGGAATGGGGAGACCCTCTCGATTTTTACCCCGATTACGTTTACGTTGTAGGTGTGAAGGTCCCTGTGGTCCCGCTCCAGCTGAAGAGCGAGATCTACAATGGTTTAGGCTGGAGAGATCGCGCGACGAAGATTCATGAAGCTGTAATTCGAAGCCGCCACAAGTTCGGTTAGGCCAGATGGCAACGGTCCAGCGGTTCCGCTCAGCAATAGAGCGACTCATCTCGAAAAACAAGGGGACCCTGACTGGGAAGGACGCCTGGAGACAGAATCTGAATCTTGCATCGCTCGCCGCCTTCAAGATTGGAAGTTGCCTGGGACCTAATGGTGCGTACAAACTTGTAACATATCATAGGGGCCCTCAAGTGGTGATGAAGGTCACTAAAGACGCATTGGATGTGGTCGACGAGCTCGGGGTCCAATATCCGGCGATCAAGACCCTCGCAGAAGCAGCGAAGATCCAGCGCGAACATGTGGGTGACGGGGTCTCGACGATGCTTGTTCTAATTTCGGCGCTCCTAGCAGAGGCTGACAAACTGGTCGACATGGACTTCCATGCCAATACGATTCTCCAAGGATATCATGAAGCGACGGAAAAATCCACATCTATCATCGATCAAATCTCAAAACAACAAGACGGGGACCTCGATGTGCCCCTTCTAGAAGTAGTTGATTGCGGCAGAGGCCTTCTCAATGAACGACTACGACGGGAATTATCCGAAGCCATACTCCGCATAACTGAAGACGGAGACGTTAACGTCAACAGAATCCGGATCGTCAAGAAACCTGGAGGACAAACCAGCGATTCCGAACTAATTCGAGGGGTAGTCATCAAGAAGGGCAGAGCCCATCCAAGTATGCCAGATCATGTCGACGCGCCTAGGATTGCCCTTGTCACTAAGATGGTGATCAAACCTCTTGAGCTGAAGATGCCAGGAGAGGGGGCGTTTCCTATCAAGCTAAACATAACGAGTCAAGGGCAAATTCAGGCTTTCAAATCAGAAGAGAGCCGAATAAGAGTCCGCTTGGTGGAAAGGGTCAAGAGCCTTGGAGCCAACGTTTTGATCTGCCCGACCGGAATAGACGCAAAGATCTCGGACCTTCTTAGCAGGCGTGGTATCTTCGCTTTGCAGATGATTGATCATGAGGAATTCCAAGCCGTCGCCAAAGCTACTGGTGCGACGGTCGTTGGTGAAGTTGATGGGCTTGAAGCGAAAGACCTCGGGGTCGCGAACAGACTGGAACTTGACCGGATCGAACCGGACGAGATTGTGATCCTAGGTTGCGATAACGGAGCAACCCTGATGCTTCGAGGGAGTAGTCCCGAGCTGGTCAATGAGCTCGAAAAACTTTCGAAAAACGCAATTCTGATGTTGAAACATGTTCGTTCGAACCCGAAGGTCATACCGGGCGGTGGCGCAATCTTTGTCGAACTGGCGTTACGATTGCGAGCGTTCGCTTTGACATTTCCTGGCCGGGAACAGTTTGTAATCAATTCTTTCGCGGACGCTCTTGAAAAGATACCGGAGTGCCTTTCAACTAACAATGGTCTGGATTCCATCGAGACTCTGATGCAGCTTCGTGGCCACCACTCAAATGGGAAGGTAGGCATGGGTGTCGGAGACCAAGGTTGCACCGATCTTCTAGACGCGAAAGTTGTCGAGCTAGCGTCAGTAAACAAGGCGACTCTGCGCAGAGCGTACGAAGTGACCGCGCTTCTGCTCAGAATCGATGGTTGCGTTTACGTGAAGGATCTTCCATTCTTCCACAAGCAGTAAGACCATTGAACGAGAAGAGCGACGATCGAAGGCTAGGGACGCCGAAAGCTATCATTTTTGACATGGACGGCACTCTAGTCAGCAGTCTCCCGGCAATCTACCATTGCGAGAATGAAATTTCTCACAAATATCTGAAGACAGTGTTAAGCCTTGAAGATGTTATCTCGAAGTTTGGACCTCCGGCACATACCATCATTCGTAACATGACTCGAAATCTACCCGATGCTCATCAGAGTAGAGCGGTATCAGACTATTATGAATGCTATCGAACCTATCTCTCCACCCATGGACTTGTATTTCCGGGTATGACCGAACTGTTACGTAGAATCAAGGGTTCAGGACGTAGATTGGCTCTCTTCACAGGTGTCGAGAAGACGATGATGGAGTTCACGCTCAACCCGTTCAAACTGTCTGAATTCTTTGAAGTGCGTATCACTGCAGATGATATCCAGAAGAGTAAACCGGACCCCGAGGGTATCACTCTAGCATTGAGCCGAATCAGAGCCAACGCGAGAGACTCAATGTACGTGGGCGATTCACCTGCAGACATTATCGCGGGAAGACGTGCTGGCGTGTCGACGGGTGCCGCGTTATGGAGTCCTGAGAATCGCGGGGACCCTACGACGGAGCATCCTGACTATGAGTTTCGGAGTGTTCAGCAGCTGTCAGATTTTCTCTTTCCGAAGAAAAAATCCGCCGAAGAGCCATATTTTGGTGCAAGATGGACCAAGAGTCGGTGAGATTTTCTAGTCGTCTGAAGAAGCATGTATATTCCTAGTTAGTCCAATTGGAAAAATGGGAGTTGGACCTGATGGGTCAGGTCCGGGTTTAGTTTGCTGATAGTCCGTCGGCTCCTGCTGGGATCCCGCTGGTTGTCTGGAGCCATGTGAGGCTGCCGTCTGGGTGTACTTCGTATGCTACGATAGCGTGGTCTCCGTTGTCGAATACGTAGAGGAACCTGCTGTTTCTGGCGAGAGCCATGTCGAGATCAGTGCCGCCGACCGTTGCCGCTTTGGCGTTGAGTAGCGAGACTTTTCCGTTGCCAACGATGGAGTAGGACGAGATAGTGGTGCTGTGGGCGTTGGCTGTGTAGGCGAACTGGCCATTCCCGGTTACGACGAGCCAGCATGCCGCTAGCCCAGAGTCAGGAACAGAAGCACTTACGGTCGTTAAACTACCAGAGTCGGATAGGCTGTAGGATGAGACTGCGCTGGTTCCTGAGGGTCCGCCTGCTGCTTCGCTGACGATTAGTGTGCCGCTGGGTGCAAAGTCGAACCCGAAGGGGGTCCCGCCACTGGAGGATTGAACGTTCGGAGCTGAAGCTATGCCTTCATTGTTAACGAGAAAAGTGTCGATCTTGCTAGTGCTCTTCTCGGTAACAACCAATACTGTGCCCGTTGGGTTGAAGGATATCTGAGCGGGCGCCGTTACGCCGCTTAGGGGCTGGACAGAACTAGAGATTGCGGAGAGCTGACCATCGTTGAGATTGAAGCCAGCAATATTGCCAGCGCTCTCGGCTCCACCAGTATTGAGTACATAGCCAACGTTTCCATGAACTGTTACGCTGATGGGCATTGAACCTTGCGAACTGGCCTTGTCAGTAAGGGTCAGCCCTTTGTGGTTGACGTTAAAGACCGAAATATCGTTGCTACCAGCGTTGACCACGACTAGCCATCGACCGTCTTCGCTGAGGACTAGTCCTCCCTGGTTGCTTCCAGTCAGTCCGGTGATTCCGAGACCGTTGGTGGCGTAGTTTGCCTGCCAGGTTAGTGTGCCGTCGGCTGCTCTGGTGTATACTATGACTTGGTTGCCGCTGGGTGAGTTAGACATGATGTAGACGCTTCCGACAACTCCTTGTGCGTTGGCTGGTGCGATTACTCGCTCGCTAGAGAATGCTACAACGAAGAGTGCGAAGAGTCCGAGGATAGCGATCAGATTCTGCTTTTTCATTCTGAATTCCACCTCCCGCTTTCTAGGTTGTTACTGAGTGACGGTCGGAGTCTATTTGAGAGATTGGCGAGATGTGGTGGACGTCTGGTCTAGATCTAGGCCTGTTCTAGCGGAGAGTTGTTCTGAAGAGGACGAGTATTCCCAGGACTTGCGCGATGTTTATTCCGAGAAGGTATGGGAGGAACGGGTCTCCGATGAATGGTGACATGGTCACGAAAGAGTAGACGGCGAGTATGTTCTGTGCGAAGAGGATCCCTGCAAAGGTCGTTAGGCCTAGGCTGAACTGCGCTCTAGTGTCTCTGTAGACTTTGGCGTAGGTGAGGATGAGTCCGAGGAGTAGTGCCGCGCTGATGGCGGCTGTGTAAAGACTAGCGTCCATTAGTGATACCATTACTTTTTCACCTCCCTGGCTCTGGGCTGGATCTTGACCCAGATCTCATCAAAGATCGGCAGATGCGCCTCCATCTCCTGCGAGAGAAAGTACAGGCGTCCGTATCTCTCACCAGAAGGTGAGACTAGGTGATTCTTCTCCAGAGCACGGATATGATGTTCAGCAACTCGATAATGAACGTCGAGAGCCTCGGCCAACTGGTTCACGTTCTTCGGCCCTTCTCGTAACAAGTTGACAATCCTCCCACGGTTCGGTCCCCCTCGAGACCCTGCGAGAACGTACCATAGAAGACGTCTCCAAGAAGTTTCTGAAGGAGAGAGAACCCTAGCCAACTCTAAGACTCCCGTAGCATCTGAATGGGCTTCCCGAAACAAGGTCAATAAGACTTGCAGGAGACTCAATGCGGTTCATGCTAATAGGCGCTGGTCAGGATTAGGTCAGGATCGTTTGGACGGTAGGTGGCTCCTTTGATGAAATCCTTGAGGTCTCTTGACTTGGGGCCAATACTGAAATGTCAAAAGGTCCAGGATGAAGCGTAGGAGCCTCAAGTTGAAAATTACCGACTTTGAAATCTACCAGCTCGGCGAGCCCTCATCGCAGGGAAGTGCGACCTGGGCCGGAAATTCCATTCTTTTAAGACTCACCACTTCCGACGGGACCATCGGCTACGGAGAAGCGGTTCCGACTCTACGAGTCCAGTCAGTAATCCAATCATTGCACGAGGTCGGCCGAGTGTACAAGGGAAGGGATCCGCTGGACATGGAACTGAACATTCACGAATGGCACAAGCATGACTTCTACCTCCCTGTATCATTCGAATCTACAACTGCTCTGAGCGCGTTCGACATCGCGTCCTGGGACATTCTCGGGAAGCATCTCGGCGCTCCAATACACCAGCTAGTCGGGGGCAGCTTCAGGAAAAGTGTCAGGGTCTACGCGAACGGATGGTATGACAAGTGCGTCACGCCCGAACAGTTTGGCGAGCGGGCCAAGAAATTTGCAGGGATGGGCTACACCGCTCTCAAGTTTGATCCCTTCGGGACACACTACGATTCAATTGATGCCAAGGGATTGGAAACGGCTTACGCGCGGGTAAAGGCTGTCAAGGACGCAACAGCCAGCAGGGTCCAGCTCTTGATAGAACACCATGGAAGGTTTGACCCCAACGCGGCCATTGCAATCGCGAGGAAGCTCGGCGAATTCGATCCGTTCTTCATGGAAGAGCCTGTTCATCCGGACAATCTCGAGGGGCTTCGAAAGTACCGAGAAGCAACCGATGTTAGAGTCGCCCTGGGCGAACGAATACTTACGAAGGAACAAGCGGCCTTCGTCCTCGCGAACAATCTGACCGACTATCTGCAAATAGACATTACAAATATCGGCGGGGTTACGGTAGCTCGCAAGGTAGCCGCTATGGCAGAAGCGTATGGGGTAGAGATGGCTTTTCACAACGCATTCGGACCCATCCAGAACGCAGTAACCGTACAGCTCGACGCCGCGCTTCCCAATTTCCTCATTCAAGAATCATTCTACGACTGCTTCCCAGCCTGGAAGAGACAGTTGGTAAGGGACCAGTCGAAGGTCGAGAACGGTCAGACGAAGGTTCCGACCCGACCAGGCATTGGCGTGGAAGTGGACGAGAAGGTCCTGGAAGAGCATAGGGCTGAAGGACAGGAGTACTTCAACCCAGACGAGCCCGTCTGGGTCGTCAAAGACACGTGGAAGGATTAGCCTGGAACGATGATACGGGTCCACGCTCGGACTCAGCGCAGACGCGGGTTAGACAAGTTACATCGTGACGTTCTTCACGCAATGAACGCAGCCCTCGCTGCAGCCGACCCGACGAGGATCATCAGGAAAAACCTGAAACTCATTGGATCCGTACTCCATGTTGGCAAGCTCCAGTATCCACTCAAAGACTATCGACGAATCTTCGTAATCGGTGGAGGAAAAGCCTCAGGCTATATGGCTGAGGAGATCGAAAAATTGCTGGAGAATCGGATTACACGAGGGCTGGTGATAATTCCAGATTATCTGCGGCCGACGCCTCGAACTCGTCGAATAAGATATCACCCAGCGACCCATCCGATACCGACCCGGAAGGGCGTGGAGGGTGTTCTAGCAATGCTACGCTTAGTCGATGACATTTCGCGAGACGATCTAGTCATCGTCTTGGTCTCAGGAGGAGGTTCAGCCCTTATGCCCTTACCAGTTGAAGGAATAAAATTGGACGACGAAGCAAAGGTCACATCATTACTACTAAGATCCGGAGCTGGCATCGAGGAGATCAACACTGTACGAAAACATCTCTCCCAGGTAAAAGGAGGCAGGCTTGCAGAGAGACTCTATCCAGCGACCGTGTTGACTCTGATTATCTCGGATGTTGTTGGCGACAAAGTTGATGCCATAGCGTCAGGCCCAACGGTTCCAGATTCAACGACCTATCGCGATGTTGAGCTAGTTCTAAAGAAATATGATCTCTGGTTCCAGATTCCAGAGAACGCTCGAAGAATCATCACCCGCGGCCTCTCGGGATCGATTCCTGAGACCCCGAAACAGAAAAACAAGGTCTTCAGGCTCGTACAGAACGTGATAGTTGGGAACAATCGGGCATCTTGTCTCGCCGCGGCGGCAGCAATGACGAAAGCTGGCTACAGGACCCAGGTGTTGTCGATTCGGATTACCGGTGAAGCACGCGAAGCTGGCGGAATCTTCGGCTCGATTGTGAGGGACATCCGGGAAAATTCGCTACCTTTCGCACCTCCAGCTGCCTTGATCGCAGGCGGAGAAACAACTGTGACCGTCCGAGGAAAGGGTAAGGGGGGCAGGAATCAAGAGCTCGCACTTGCAGCGGCCGTAAAGATTAGCGGTGCAGAGGGAGTTGTCGTCGGTTCGTTTGCGACCGACGGAATTGAAGGTCGGACGAATGCAGCTGGTGCAGTGGCTGATGGATCAACAATCACACGGGCCCTAAGGCTTCGAATGGACCCTGAAGAATACCTCAGAAACAATGATTCCTACCAATATTTTTCGAAACTAAAGGACCTGGTAATAACGGGTCCGACAGGAACGAACGTAAGCGATATCGCGATCTTTGCGGCAGACCGCCGGTAGTTTCTAGTTCTACTTCGACTTGTATGGGAAGAGATACGATAGGCTGGGTTTATCGTTCCAATCAATGTAGCACGTTTTCAATTGAGTGTATCCTTCCAACCCGTACCTTGAGCCCTCAGCGCCTAGTCCTGATTGCCTGAAGCCTGTGTGTGCACCCTGGAGCTGTTCCGGTCCAACTTGGTTGATGTAAGATTCTCCGAATTTGATCCGGTTCATCGCTTTCAGAACTCGTGTGCTGTCTTTCGTGAAGATGTAGGAGGCTAGGCCATACCTCGAGTCGTTGGCATAGTCGATTGCCTTGTCAAAGCTGTCTACCTCGAGAATGGGTACGACAGGTCCGAAGATCTCGTCTTGGACAAGCGACGATTTCTGTTTCACGTCCTCAATGACCGTTGGTTCAAGAAACCATCCCTGCTTTGGGGCAGAAGGCTTCTCTCCGCCGATGACAATCCTGTCTCCCTCCTCCTTCGCTTTCTCGATGAAACTCATGCTGGTGTCCCTTTCCTGTTTACTGACCATCGGTCCAAGGTCAGTGTCTGATCCAAGCGGGTTCCCTATCCGGAGACTGTTTGCCATACGGACGAATGCCGGGACAAACTTGTCCTTGATCTTCTCGTCCACATACATCCTCTCAGAGCAGATGCAAGTCTGGCCGCAATTCCAGAATCGAGCCCATATTGCGCACTTTAGCGCCCAGGGAAGGTCCGCGTCGTGCCAGACAATGAAGGGTGCCTTCCCGCCGAGCTCCAAGACCAGCTTTGGAAGATGATTGGAAGCGTGCTCCATAATCGTCCGTCCCGCATCGGTACTGCCCGTCATCGTAACCAATCCAGTAATCTTGTTCGTCACGAGCTCATCTCCCACCTCCGATCCACTCCCTGTAACAACATTCACAACCCCCTTTGGAAAGCCGGCCTCTTCCATCAGCCTGACCATCTCGATCGTACTGAGGGGAGTATTGCTCGACGGCTTCGTCACAACAGTATTCCCGGTAATCAGCGCAGGAGCGAGCTTCCTAGCGACTGTTGCAGATGGAAAGTTCCAAGGAGTAATCGAGGCGACCACACCGATCGGAAGTCTGAGAATCATGACAGTCTGGCGGGGGTTGTCGCTGGGCAGGACATCACCCTCAATTCTACGAGCAAACTCAGCATAGTACTCGAAACTCGACGCAGCACCGTCAATTTCGCCGCGAGCCTCGAACAGAGGCTTCCCCTGCTCCGAAGTCAGGAGTCTGGCCAACCTCTCCTTATCCCTTCGAATCAGTTGAGCCGTCTTGAAGAGAAACGCCGCCCGTTGAAGGGGCGCGAGATCTTCCCACTCCGGTTGAGCCTCCTCCGCCGCTTCAAGCGCAGCCTTCGCTTGCTCGCGACTCGCTTTTGGAACGGAAGCAATCACTCTCTCAGTGGCAGGATTGACCACCTCGATTGTCTCCCCGCTCTTCGAATCAACCCATTCACCATCGATCAACATCCGGTAGTGCTTGGCGAGTCCTTGGACTGCCCTTGCATTCGTCATGTCTCTCAAGGTCCTCTTTTCAATAGTCCAGTCTCTCTAAGAAAGTCTGCAACACTCTTTCGTTCACCTTCTGTGAGACGTTGAAGCGGGCTCTTGACACCTCCCACAGGCATCCCGACCATTCTCATCGCCTCCTTCAGCCCTGCAGGAAATCTTCCAACACTAATCGCCTCGATTATCGGAAGAAGCCTAGACTGAGCCAGTCGAGCCGCTTCGAAGTTTCCGTGCTTGAACTCGTCAAACACCGAACTCGATAGCTTAGGGGCAACATTGGCGACTCCAATTACTCCACCGCTTCCGCCAAACTCCAGATTTGTGAGAGTCATCGCATCAGACCCAGCGAAAATCGCGATGCGCTTCCCAGCGACTTTAAGAAACCGGAGAAGATTGAGGAGATTATACTCAGTATACTTCATCCCAACTATCAACTGCTGCTCGGCCAATCGCTGAACGACACTTGGAGGAACGAAGAGATGAGTCCATTCTGGAATGTTATACACGACAAGAGGCAGTTCACCTTTCCGGGCAATTGTCTCGAAATGGCTGAATAGCCCGTCCTCCCCAGTCGCGTAATAGTACGGGGGAGTCGCGACTATTGCGTCTGCACCGGCATCCTCAGCGTCCTTCGCAAAAGCGAAGACATTCTCAAGGCTAGGGTCCGAGACACCGGCCAGCACCGGGACTCGACCATTCGTCTGGTCAACAACCGTTTCGATAACCTTCTTCCTTTCTTCCCGGTCAAAGAGCGCAAACTCTCCGCTCGTCCCCAAAGGGAACAGCCCGTCGATTCCTCCATCAATCAAAAAATCCACGAGAGTTCGAGTAGTCTTATCGTCGACCTTCTCGTCACGAGTTAGTGGGGTAGCCATAGGTGCTATGATGCCTTCGAGCTTCTTCATGGTCAAACCCTCGATTGAGACGTGCTTTAAGAGTACTAGAAAGACGGCTCAGGAAGAGACATTCAGTCTTATCGAATGGGTACTGCCACGACCCTGGACGGTGCTCCGTCTCCGTCTTGTAGTTTTATCGGCATGCATATCATTAGAATTCTCTTGCCAACAAATTGTTTCAACGCGCTACTTAGAGACTCGATGATGAAGATCCCATTTGCGAGAAGGATCTTATGTGCGACCGGCTCGGGGGCCTTAAACTTCTCGACGCTGAGAAAATCAATTCCGACAGCCCGGACACTTTTCGAGACTAGATAGTCGGCAGCGTCTCCAGTAAGATAGGTGTAGTCTCGGTTGATCGACGACTCACCCCAATGTCCGCTGCATCCGGTATAGATGACAACAATATCGTCCCTTACAATTTTCTCTTCGAGTTCTGGCTTAAGGTCCTTGGATGTGATTCCGCTACCGATCGGCTTCTTGGACAGGTCAGCCACGTAGGCTTCTCCTATCAATTTGTCCGGAGGAATTCTGTCTATGCCTATCCCGTCTTGGATGAGGTGTCTGGGGGCGTCGAGATGGGTGCCAGTGTGCGAGCCCATAATGATCTTAGTGAGATTGACGCCGTCCTTCTGTAGCGTAGAGTAGTTTTCGAATGACGGCGAGGGATCCCCCGGATAGATGGGCATGCCCTTGCGCAAGTGATGGGTCAGATCAGTGGTTTTCTCGAAGAGGTACAAGCCAATCAACAACAAACGAATGCTGGGCCTTGATAGAACGTTCGGCTATGGTCCGCTTCGCCTGAGGGAAACGGGTCACCCGCATTCCATAACGGGGGTTACGTCTTGCATAACTGGTGCCCTACCGTTCAATGTCACGTTCAATTCGGTGCGATATCGTGAGCGAATTAGGAATCGAGAAAGTGGTCGTTGAGCTGAACAGTTTCAGACAACGGACCGCGATGATCAAGGAAGAGATTGCCAAAGTGAGCAGAGCCCTGAACGAGCGGGCCGGCCAGCTTAATGATTTGGTAAACAAGAGTCTTGGCCAGTTAAAGGAACAACTAGGCGGAACCACCCTATCAGGATACTTGTCACTACAAGGCAGATACCAGTCAGGCGATATGAACGATCAGGACTACACCCAGCAGAAGGATTACTACCGAGGCGAGTTGCAGAACATGATCCGTAAGCTAGACGAGTCGAAGAAGCTCATGATGATAATGGCCCAGCTCGACTCCCAACGCCCCAGTACGCAACCGCCACAGGGCCAACCGAGGCCTCAGCAAACTCAGTGAACCGTATCCAGAATCCGATCCTCCTCTGACTTAGTCTGGCGCGCTACGGAGCGCCAGGCAGCGCATTAGACTAGTAGATGCCGGTGACGATGTTCATCCTTACCGGTGTGAAGACCCCCGGTACCACAACTACAGTAATCGGCAAGACTCGGCATCCCATGTAACTACAGCTTGACAGATTCAGCGAATACGTTCCGGGGCTGAGTGTCACCTGAAACGGTGCTATCAACTCGCAGCGGTTCTCAAGCGTCCAATTGAGCGCCACCCACTTGGAGCCTTCCATTTGAGGATGTGATGACGAGATCTGGACCTGTAGCAGGGGCTGATCCTGTCATGCTACAAACAAGCGAGACATTTGCAATTGTGACGCTGCCAGTTAATCCCTGACGCGACGAAACATTCAGAGTCCGGTCGATTTCGGGATGGATCGAGAAAATGGCGTTCGTAAGAGAAGGCGAAGTTGCGAGGGTATGGCTTGTCGCGATTAGAGACGTTGCAAGAAACGCGAGAAAAAGTACGGTAAGAGCCCTCTTCAAAGGGTATCCCAGATTCCCGACACGCGAATTGTTGAATATAGATTTATCGTGGATCCAAATCTTGATCAGTAGAAAGCGTCGTTAGATTCTTCGGGCTTTGAGCCAGTAGTACTCGAAGTATCTCTCCATGACTCCCGCGTACTCTTCATCTGATAATCTGAAGGCTATTCGCGAGCCTCCTTCGGACGGCATGTCAATATTCCAGAGATACGTCACGATCGCATCTCTCCCGTCAACAGAGCACACGTTCATGGGACGAGGCGACTCCTCACTCGGCTCCTGAATAACGCCAACCTCAGCATCCTCAGAAAGTGCAGACAAGCTCTTCTGGTCAACGAACCGCGGATGTAGGAACGATACGATCTTCACGGCCACCCCTCGCTCCCTAGCGGCCTTGATCGGAGCCCGTAAATCTTCCACGTCCTGGGGGATTACTGTTGCAAGTTGAAGATAGGCACGGGATTTTGCGGTTGCGATTAGCTCGTTCTGTTTGTCGGCTATCTTGTCGCCTCCGTGGATGACCCAGAGGCTGATGTGTTTCACAACTTCTCGGCGTTCGTAGATCGCCTGCAGGTCTTTGCGCATCAGGTTGGTGAATGCTTCCATCTCGGACTGCTTCTGTTCCAACTCCAGCTCTGCAACAGATCTCGGCGGGTTAGACTCGTAGATGACGGGGCGACCAGGTCTGGCTCGTATCCATTTCCGCTTCTCCAATCCTTCGAGAGTCCCGTAGACGCGGGCGTAGGGAATCTTGACACTCTCGCTAATCTCGTAGGGTGTTGCCGGTCCGTCGAAGATGAGTTTGAGGTAGGTCTTGATCTCGTATTCTGTCAGACCGTGGTCTTTCAGTATGCGGTGTAGGTTTTCGTCTATTCGGGACAATTTTGAGGCGCTGACCTACCTTTTTGCATAAATAGGGTAACTGGGGATTAGACGTTTTTCCTTAAAATAGGTAACGTACACGCGGGAGTCAAATTGACAACTGCGTGTACATAGAAACATCCCAGTTGAGAGGAGTCTACGCGTAATCTTACGTAAAAAAGTCCTTACCTAGCCGATAGGCACGCCGCTCGACCGGTTCCGTATCCCACCCATGTGAAAGTCGGACTGGATACGGGATCCAACACAAAGATTCGTCGTCGAGATATTTTCCAGGGCAACTATCCTGAAGCTTTGGAATTCCGTGGCAGCTTTGTTCCGCAGTTCTTGCAGAACAGAGCGTCAGGGGGGTTCACCGTCTTACAGTTCGTGCAAGTCCTCATAGCTACTTGCAGAGTTTCCTCCTGAGTCGTTGTCAGGGTTCTGTGCGCAAACCTCGAACCGGTTCCTCCCAAGAATCCCCAGACCGGGACAGCCAGAGCCAGAAAGAGGACGGTATCCCCCCCAACATTCACGGGCAGTTTTAGAGCGCTGATTACGACGTAGACTAGACCCGCGACAACTCCGACCATTATTCCGTTTCCAATGGCGTGATCCGGATCCGCGAAACCTGCAAGTGCGCCAGACAACGCAGGGATTGTTACGAAGATGACGAGGTCTGTCAGAGTGAAATTTGTCACACTGTCGGTTGTGGTTGCGAACACATCGAGTAGTAT
>WNFE01001601.1_pt1 | contig 16443 bp, 14 predicted proteins | sample 5400451 | NCBI WGS metagenome assembly WNFE01 (sample SAMN13153344, study PRJNA577476) | soil metagenome | isolation source: 200 cm saprolite under Douglas fir tree site 2 hole 2 | place: USA:California | collected 2015-04-18 | reverse complement strand
GCCGTCAACGAGTTCGTAAAGAGATCACACGAGGCTCTGAGAGAGCATCCAATCAATCAGGAACGCGCAAACGATGGCGAGAAACCTGCTAACATCATATTGACAAGAGGCGCAGGGACGCGTCCCTCGCTGCCAACCTTCAAATCAATGTTTGATCTTCGAGGAGCCTGCATCTCCGGAACAGCCCTGATCAAGGGTATCGCAAACGCCGCTGGCATCGATGTGGTCGACGTTAGAGGAGCGACAGGGAGCATTAAGACAGACTACGAGGCAAAGGCGAAAGCCGTCATCGAGGGAGCCAAGGACAAGAACTTCGTCGTCGTACACGTCAAAGCCCCAGACATTGCCGGCCACGACGCCGACTTCAAGGGTAAGGTCAGAGCCCTCGAGGAGGTCGATACGCTCGTCGGACACGTAATCGACGAGGTAGATATTGGAGCCAACTATGTTGCGCTCGCATCCGACCACGCGACACCTGTTGGATACGGATTCCACACTGGCGATCCCGTCCCAGTAGTAATTGCAGGACCAGACGTCCCGGCAAGTAGAGTTCTCAAGCTCAGCGAGGCTAGCGCCAGCCGCGGAAACCTCGGAAGACTACGTGGGTTAGATCTTATGCCGATCCTCACCGATTTGGTGGGACGAAGCAGACTCTACGGGTCCTAGTTCCTTCACGGGAATTAGCGAACTGTCTCGTCTGATATCCAGAATCAAGATTGGCTTAGTTGCCGGTCGGATCTTTTTGGTTTTTGATTCACTATGGTCTAGACGACGAAATATTGAAAGTTCTTCCAGGTCCCAGTCGCGCCCTGTCCGTGCGTAGACACGCTGCCCCTTGCCGGGTCTATCGGCTTTAGAGTGAACAATCCGAACCCGAGCGTTATATCACCCAACTCGACGGGTATGCCTTCTGCCTTGAAGAAGGGCCCTCCATCGACATGCCACTCTGCTCTTCTCCTTGCAGCGTTGAGTCTCACAGAATAATGGTGCATTTTGCCGGGTTCAGTGCGGACCCCTGAAAACGGCGACTCGATCAGATACGTGAAAGCGGTCTTCTCATCCGTGAGGCCTGGAATCAATAACCGTTCATAGATCGCACCAATCTTCTGTCCTGTCGAAATGAAGTCGAAAATCATTCCCGTTGAGAAATCCATGACATTAAAGCCGGAAAACCCGTCTCGAAGGTCATCGGCATTGCCACGGTATGTCTCGGCCCCCATCTCGACCTCAAAGACTGTCTCACCATCCTTGGACGTCGGCAGCGTTCTGGTAGATCCATAGAGCTGCTTAGGATCGTCGAACATGTGAACGTGATCGTGCTTACGTGTGAACGGATCGATCGTAACAGCCAAGCCCCCGTTCCTCGCTTCGAATCTCGCCTTCGGCTCCTCCCAATCCCAGGTCTCACCATTCCCCATCGGGAAGCTAAGAATTTTCCACTTGGAAGGGTCTACCCGGCCCTTGGACATATCGTCATACATTGCAGCTTCAGTCTTCAACAAGACGGATCGGTGTCTCCCCGCCGAGGACGAGCGGATATAATTGTACTGAAAGAAAGAATTTCAGAATTCAGATGTCTACGTAGGCTTACCGCAGTTACCTGAGTTACCTGTTCGTCTTTCCCTTCTTTGGCCGGCTTTTGGGAGGGATTCGGGCTTTCGACCTTTTTCGAGTTGAGCACTTCTCATACTTTGGCTGGTAAAGCTCGACCTCCAAGTTTCCCGGCATCCGAAAGTGAGTCAGAAGTCCCCATCCTTCATCGGTAATGTTTGAGGAAAATTCCACGCCACGTGACGTCAAGTCCGCGACGGTCTTGTGAATGTCGTCGCAGTAGAAGGAGATCGAATGGTTTGCCTTGTCAGAAGGATGCACGCCCAGATCGGCCTATGGCAAGTCGAAGATAAGCCAGCCCTCTCCTATGTCATTATGCACAAGACCTAGCTTATCACGAATGAACGCGCGTACTTCCTCGACATTCGGCGTGTAGAAGAGGCCGTGTATACCTTTGATCATTTGTTAAGACCACATTCTGAATATGCCTATATCACAATGAGCTTAACGCTTTTCATCTTCTCTTCCCTCTGAAACGCCTTCGTCATGCTCGCAACTTTCTTTCCCTCGCCCTCGACCAGGAACAGTTCCACGCAGTTTCCGTGGCTAATCTTGTTGTGTATGTGCGTCTTCACAATATCTTCAAATTCATGCTTCAATTTTGTGATTGGCGCTTCGTTCGACTCATCATGAGTGACCACGACAACAGCGTTGACGTGGCCTAGCAGCGAGTCCTTCTCCTTCCTGTCATCGATCAACAGCCGGATTGCGGCCCTAACCAGCTCCGACCTTCCCGTGAAGCCACCGGTGTCTTGGATCCGGTCAAGCTCCTTGATTATTTGGTCAGGAAATGACAAGCTGACTATGGTCATTCAGAATCCGCTTCTGGTATTGTGCTAATAACTCCCATAGTGAAGTCGCCTGGATTGTTATTAACATGATTTCTGAGACTTCTCCGGAAGAGTTTGGCCAGGCTGACTTTCGACGCCATTTGTCTTTAGGCCATGGAATTTGTTCGATAGGCATTCTTGCTCTTCATTATCCGGTTGCCCAATCTTGCTAGAAGGTAGAAGACGAAGACGATGCTAGTCATGAAGAAACTCACCGGGTAGGGTTCGTAGAAAGCGACGAAGAGCCCCAACCATGTTGTCATGAGTGCGACCCCAACAGAGATCATTATGACTCGCCGCGGACGCTTAGCCAGCTGCTGGGCAATCGCAGCGGGGGTCACCATTAGTGAGAAGATCAAAAGAACGCCAACCACCTGGACAGCGATAGATGTTGCGACTGCCACTAAGAGCATGAACACGATCCCGAGAATAAATATGGGCAGCCCTTTCGCTTCTGCAACATCCTCGTCGAGCGAAGAGAAGAGGAGAGGCCGATACACGACAGCGACTGCCGCTAGGATTACTAATCCGGCGACGAATGTTAGAAGAACGTCGCTACTGCTAATCCCGAGTATTTCCCCAAACAGGATAGAGTAGGCAGCGGTCGCATAGCCGGTATAGAGGCTGATGAACAAGACGCCCAAGCCGAGCATGAATGCGAGAACGGTGCCGATGCTGATGTCGCGATACGTTGCCTTCGGGCTGAGGACAGCCATTGATGATCCTCCAACAGTTGTAAACAGGAGAAGGCCGTACACCGGGCTAATTCCAAATAGTGCGGCACCTGCGGCCCCGGCGAAGCCAATGTGAGACAGAGAGTGCGCCGCAAACGACGAACGGCGCAATACCACAAAATACCCAACGATCCCGGCGACAATCGCGACTATAGTGCCAGCTTCGTACGCGTGTTGCATGAAGGGGTAAAAGAAAATCTGCTGAAGATCTGCGAATAGATTGAGGCTGAAAGTCACTGTTCATGCTCACCTTGAGTATCCTCAAGGCCAACGATCGCTAGATTTCCCCTTGAATCGTGCAGAACTTCAATTCGGATGCCGTATAGCGCGCTGAGGCCCTCATTGGTTAGCACTTCTTCTGGTTTCCCAGTCGCGACTTTTCCGTTGGCGATGTAGACCACTCTATCCAAATAAGGTAGCAGCGGATTGATGTGATGAGCTATCAGCAAAGCCGTCACCTTCCGCGATCGAACTACCGCGTTCACAAGCTGCAATAGCTCACTCTCCCGTCTGATATCGAGATTTGAGAGAGGCTCATCGAGGAGTAGTATCTCGGGGTTACTTACGAGTGCTTCAGCAAGGAAGACCCTCTGTAATTCCCCGCCTGATAATTCGCCGAGAGAGCGGTGCGCCAGATCTGCTGCTCCTACATCTGTTAGGGCGGCTAGAGCAAACCTGCGATCGTTTTGGGAGAATAAGCCTAGGCCCCATTTGCGTCCAGAGTATCCAAGTCGCACCAATTCTAGAGATTCGATATTTGTCTCGCTGTCTATGACGTGGCGTTGCGGCACGTATCCGATCCGGGGATTCCCACGAGTGGGTCGAGCGTTGAATATCCTGAGATTTCCGTTTGCAGGTTGAAGTAATCCGAGAAGTAGCCGAAATAGAGTAGTCTTGCCCGCCCCGTTAGGCCCAATGATCGCCACGAACTCGCCTCGGTTGATGGCAAAGCTTGCGTCTCTCCAGATCGTGTTGCCCGGGTAGCCTGCTGCTAGGTTTTCAGCTGCAATCATCTCCCGGGAGTCTGGCGACAGATTTTCAGGCGTGATGATACTGCGTCCAGTCATACTAGTCTTGCCTCATTAGTCATTGACCAAGCGCCGGGTTGAGCGCGTTTTCGAGCTGAAGTAACTCCGCATACATCCAGTCTTGGAACCGAACATTGGATGGTTGAATGGTCTCTGTCACCGCGACAATAGCAATACCGTGTGAAGCGGCCTCTGACTTCATCTGTTGAGTAAGAGGCGTCACTGTTTGTGCGTTGTAGACCAGGACTGTTGCGTTTCCGGGGGATGCTGGGTTCAGCAACTGTGACTGAAAGACGGCGATGCATCCGGGCGAGGGATCGTTTCCTTCAGCGACGGCTCTCATGAAAGCTGGCGGCGAAATTAAGTTCAGGTGAGCGGCAGCTGCCAAATATTCGAAGATGTTCTCTGTTGACGCTACTCGCTTTCCTGCAAAATTCTGGCTTATCTCGTTGATTCGACTATTGTATGGCCCCAAAGATGCGTTCAGATTAGCATACTGCTGTGAATAGTAAGCAGAGTTGGCGGGGTTGACGTTGACGATGTCCGAATACATCTCGTGAATGGTCCGGTTCACATAACTAGGACTGTACCAGAAGTGGGGGTTGTCGCCGGCCTTCTTCCCTAGAAGGTCTGCGACGTTGAGAACCCTTTGATTCTGGTTATTTCCAGCAGCAACTAGCCTTAGCGCCCAATCGTCGTAACCGGCGCCATTGACGATTACAAGACTCGCGGTCGCTATCGCTTGGGCATTGGCGGAATTACTCTCGTATTCGTGAGGATCAGCGTTGGGATCGGAAACAATACTAATCACAGAGGTGCGGTTTCCTCCGAGTTGGGAGACCAAGCTACCCCAAAAGTTCTCCGCAGCCACTATCTGAATGGTCGGAGAGGGTGAACTCTGAATCGGCTGCTGTTTCGTTGACTCAGTGTTCATCGCAGACTGGGTTGCCGTGTAAGGGGCAAGTGCTCCTGAAGAGCAACTCAACGAGCTAGCCGAGGTGTTCAGGTATCGGCTCGCTGCATACGTGCCCCCGATGGCAACGGCGATGATCGCGACGGCGAGGATAATCCTGAATTCCCGCTTCACGATGCTTCGTGATGACGGAGGGGCTTATTAATATTGCCTGAAATCTTAATAATTCTCTGGCACAATTGTGCACCAAATTATTAGCCTATCGCCCTGGACCATTCTTCGGGCCTGGCCGCGGTACGGCTAGGCTATTCAACTCGTCAAAACTGATCGCACCATCAACCAGACTGTCGTACGTCCCCTTCTCTAACACCTCCTTGGATGCCCGCCTCAATAGACCCATCGCCGCATAGGAAGCACCTGGGCCAAAGCTCACGCGAGCAACCCCAAGCCTTTCCAGCTCACTGACGGGAGGCAATCCCTTTCTGACCATGACATTGATGGGAAAATCAAGCTCCTTCACAAAGCGACTGATGAAAACTGCCTCAGTCAGACCCATAGGATAGACGCAATCGGCCCCAGCCTCTCTGTAAGCGGTGGCCCGACGAACAGCTTCTTCGAACTTAGCCTCATTGTCGCCGGTTCCAAATCTTAGCGCGTCGGTTCGAGCATTGATTACGAGAGGGACGTCGACAGTATCACCAAGTCTTCTGATCGCTTTGATATTCTCGACCTGTCTCTCGACAGGAAAGAGCTCCTTCGTTGCGTGGGCGAAATCTTCAATGTTTATTCCAATCCCGCCTGCTTTCAAAATCGCCTTGACAGTGGCCACGACTTCCTTCGTAGTCTTACCAAACCCAGCGACAATGTCCACCGAGAGTGGCACCGACAGGATCCTAGCGATTCTTTCGACAGCCGACACGAATTCATCACGACCCATCACCTCGCCGTCCGGATAGCCGAGAGATGTCATGAGTCCTGCGCTAGAGGTTGCAACCGCTGGGAAGCCCTCATCTTCAAAGACGCGAGCGCTTGGGACATCCCACGCGTTCGGAAGAATCAGGATCCGTTTTCCATGATGAAGTCCGCGAAAATCCTGGGCCTTATCCTTCTGGGATCGCATCTTAAATTCCGACAGGATGCTGGTCACGTTTCGAGCCATCTATCTTCCTTTGCATCCAGAATTTGTTGAGATCTCGCATAGCCAAGTTGTCAAACTTCCTCTCACGTGCATCATCAGGCGGGCCAAGAGGTTTACCGATCTTCTCGGACTTCAAGTCGTCGACCAAGTGAGCAAACTCATGTCCCAGAGTCAGGAGCGGGTCCCGAGCTGCTTTGAAAACCGTTATTAGAAATTCAACTTCTCCACCTTTCTTCCGGTATGAGAGAAGCCCATCGTAGTAACTAGGACGACTTCCCTTTATGGGAGGAGGAGGCTTCGAACTGTATTCCATGAATACTCGATTCCTATCTACGCCATACTTCTCACACAAGAATTCTAGAAGATCGACGAAGCCGTCGGGGTAACGCATCTCTGTCATTATCTAAGACTAACCTGTTCGTATAGAATCATTTTGCCAAGTCTCTAGATCAGACGGCCTTATGAAACAGGCACATGAAGCTGACTTTGGCACGATCAAATTTGATCTCTTGGGAGGACGCGTACAAGACCAGACCCCCCTGGGACATCGGCCACCCTCAACCGGCATTTGTAGAACTCGTCCAGGCTGGGGAACTCAATAAGGGCAGGGTACTCGACGTTGGCTGTGGGACCGGCGAAAACGCACTCTACCTCGCAGAGAGGGGGTTTTCAGTTGTTGGGGTAGACCTTTCGTCCCGCGCCGTCGACGTAGCGAAAACGAAACGCAGCGAGAGGAACCTGAAAGTGGATTTCAGACTCGCAAACGCGCTGTCACTAGATTTCAAGAACGCGTATTTCGACAACGCTATCGATTCGGGACTATTCCACACCTTCAATGACAACGACAGAGTCGTCTTCGCGCGTGAAATCGCCCGAGTCCTAAAGACCAGTGGAAGATACTTCATGCTCTGCTTCAGCGACAAAGAGCCTACCAATTGGGGTGGACCACGAAGAGTTACCAGGGAAGAAATCGAAGCAACGTTCTCCCCACTATTCAATATCAACTACATCAAAGACGCGTATTTCGCTACTAGAATCCACAACAACGGTGGGAGAGCGTACCGGACATCGGCAACAAAGAAGTCCTCGTAACCCCTGCCTTATACTCCGCCGAAGAGCGGTCTGGAGGAATACTCTATTCTTCTTTCTCCTTCCTTACCTGATCCTTCACGGATTTGAAAAAGTCCGAACTCTCTATCCGCCCAGCTTCGGAGTGCACCGCATCAAGATCAATCTTCAGCCTAGCGTGAGTCACTCGACGTCTTTTGAAGACGAGGAATACGGCTAGGAGTAGTCCCGCGATTAGTGCGGCTATGATTCCGAAGTAGTAGAGTGGGAAGCTGGCCGGCGGATTATTCTGGATGTTTATTGCCCTGGTTGCCGTGCCAGTGTTTGCAGGTGAGGGAGAATCTGATGCTTTGACGACCAGAGACCACAGTCCTCCAGCATCTGTTGAACGGGCAGTGTAGCTGCCTATCCACAATCCGAGAGTAGTGTCGAAGACCATAGGGACAGAATCGTTGATTGCGGGTGTCCCGCTGTAGAGCAAGTAAGCGCTAACTGTGCCAGACTGGAGAGTTGTTCCATCGGGATATTCTATAGTTGCGTTGAATCGGAGCTGTTGGCCAACTCCAATGTTAGTGTTAGTCGTCACATCGACGGTTAGGGCTGCAGGAGTTAGTTGTGGAGTGTTCATTATGGCTATCCCAGGGCCGGCGTTCCCAAAAGCATCGCTGAAGGCGCGTGGTCCGAGTGTGATCGTCCAGACTCCTGTCTGATTAGTCAACGAGGTGGTATAATTGGCGTTGAACGTTTGGGCATTGCTGTTGTACGTAGCCGTGAGGGTGATTTTGGAACCGCTAGGTGTTGCTAATGTTAGAAGGCCGACGCCCGTCGAGGGTAGCGACGCGTCGGGATAAGTTGGCTGGAAGGAAAACCGCATAGTTTCAGTCCTCTGGTAGATCGGTTTGAATATCGCGATGGTAGCGACAGACATCGTCGCTGCATTCACAGCGAAATGCTGGACGTCAAGGGGAGTCTTGAAAGTGCTGGTTCCGGAAACCGTCACCACATAGGAGTCTATAGTCGCGTTCACGGGTATCTTCCAACTAGCAGTTACAACTCCCACAAGCGAGGCTGGAGAGGTTTGCGAGAACACAAGAGTTGAAGTGGTCTGTGTCCTAATGCTTACACTCACGCTCTCCGAGGCATTGTATCCGCTAGCCTGAATCGTCACGGTTTGAGTTCTCTCATGTTCCGAACTATCGACAATATTCATGAAGAAAGAACTTGAAGCCACATTTGGCGATGCGATCGGGCTTACCAGATCGACCGAAGCAGCGTATTGGCCGAGCAGTGAGTCGGACCCTGCAAACGACGTACTCGGGAATGCGACCGATTTACTGAACTGGGACTGCCCGATGAGAGTCGTGTAGTTCTCCAATGGCGACTGAAAAATCACACTCGCGGGGTTCTTTACGAAGAATCTGAACTGATAGAGGGTCGCACCGTTTGCACTCGTAACGGTAAGAACCAGGTTTACGGTATTGCCTTCTTGGGTTGATGCCGGAACCGATGTCAGGGAGTAGTAACCGCCACCTGGAGTTGGGCAACAAGCATTGACTCTTGAAACCAGATCGACGGATAAGACCGGAGCCAATGTCACGAGGGCGAGTAGGAGGGCAAGCCGGGTAACTCTGATGTGTTTCATGACGTGTGTCTCAGGAGATGGAACGCTGACTCACGACTTTCGAACGGGGGACTAAAGTGCCTCGTAACTTCCAGCCAAATGCTGAGGTACCGGGTGGAATCAGAAATCTCTCCCTACACAATAGAACCGTGGACGGAGCTTGTAAAAGTACTCGAGTTAGTCATTCAGTTCGACCAAAGGGATGCGCTTCGAAAACTAGGCACTCTCACAAATGAATGCTCCTAGCATAGAGCCCTTGCATCCATATCACTCACGTTTCTGATCCAAGTGGAGAAGTTGAGGCGATCAACTTCCAGCCATGTGCGAAGGAAGTGAGCACAGGCTCCTGATAGCCTCAGATTGACCGATCTACCTATGGACTAACGTGGACAGGGAAGGACACCGTACAACGGCTTGTTGTACAGCTTTCAAAAATCTTGATTTATATTTCCTGAAGGGATACGGCCGATGGGAAAACGGATGAAAGCAAAAATCATCGCTCTGCTATCGGTCGCGTTGATCGCCGCAATGTCGCCCACAATGATATCCTTGGTAGCTGGTGCGAGTCAAGCAGCCGCGCACTCCCACCATCCAAATGGGCCTCCGACAACTGTACCTCCATGCGACTTTGACCATCCAACTTCGCTCCCTCCTCAAGCCTCACCTAACGCTACCGCAGCCCACGACGCCCGAGCAACCCACTGCCCAATTCACACACCAGCATAGCTGTCACAGAAGAACGCCGACACATCCCTAACTCCCCAGTTTTTTCTTAGTCATCTCGATCCAACATGAACGGACCACTTGACCTCCGCAGGGCTCGACTGGACCTCGGGTGGCATAGTTGATCAACGAGGAGGTTCTATCGCAAGGCATGACGAAGAAAGCCGACGCAGAAGCAAGAAACTAATAGAAGTTCAGGACTATCAAGAACGCCTGAGGTCCAACAAAGAATGACTGAAGAATTCGTTCGAGTAGCCTTGAGTTCCGAAGTTCCATCGGATAAGATGAAAGCGGTACAATACAAGGGTCAAGCAGTTTGCCTCGCAAACATCTCGGGCAAATACTATGCTATCAGAAACACATGCACGCACATGGGAGGACCACTAGCCCAAGGCAAGGTAGAGGGCCATATAGTCGAATGTCCCTGGCACGGGTCCCGATTCGATCTCACGACCGGCGAAGTAAAAAGGGGACCAGCGCAGGCCCCAGAACCAGTCTACGAGGTCAAAGTGGAAGGCACAACTATTCTGATTCGACCCAAATAGAAGTTCCCCACTCTAGCACCCGGTCCCACCTTGATTCGATGTCCAAACTGCGGAAACGATCTAGTCTATTCTCCGATTCCTCCCCTGTTCCTTTGCCTAGAGCGAATGGCTGGGGACGTGATCACCATCAACCTGAGATGCAAACCATGGATTGCGGAAAATGCGTCGGCCAGAGATCTGCTGAGAATGACAGACCGGATTGAGAGTCTGGCCCCGATGCTCAGCCCATAGGGGCGCGAACCTGCGCCAGGCAAATCCTTCGCTCCGGTTTGCCGACTTTTCGTTGCTTAAATTGCTTTATAAGCGGTTAAAATCGAAGGTCTAGCCGTCGAACTTGGCGTCTCAACAAGGCCAGAACGATCGAAACTCATTCTTGTTTCATTTCAAGATAGAAACGTGATTTGTAATGTCTGACAAGGGAAGAGCTTTCATCAATATTGAGAACGTTGTCGCCTCTGTTACGCTGAAGCAACGAATAGACCTCAATGCAATAGTCAGAATTTTCCCTGGAGTAGAATATCGACCCGAACAATTCCCCGGTCTGGTCTACCGTCTGAAAAAGCCGAAGACTGCCACGCTCATATTCAGTTCTGGCAAGATGGTCTGCACCGGATCAAAATCGGAACGCCAAGCCCACAAGGCCGTGTTGAAAGTGGTTGACGAACTGAAGAAAGGCGGGATCGTGATCGTTGGCAGACCAGTAATCGTCGTCCAGAACATCGTAGCTTCCGCGGGTCTTGGAGGCACAATCGACCTGGAGAAGGTCGTTTACAGTTTGAAGAAAACCATGTACGAGCCTGAGCAGTTTCCAGGACTCATCTACCGCATGGACGAGCCAAAAGTCGTAATCCTAATCTTCGCCAGCGGCAAGCTAGTCTGTACCGGCGCTAAGAAAGAGATCCAGGTTCACATCGCAGTCAACAAGTTGCAAGAGACACTCGAAGCGAAGAATCTGATCATGTACGAAGGCCCCGAAAAGCCCCGACTACCACCCATCCCCACCAAACCCGCAGACTAGGCACGTCTCAATTTGCCCGCTGCATCCGCGCAATGAAATAGCCCGCAGTCCGATCGCGGTGCGGATAGAACCTACGACAATCTGCAAGGCCCATCAGACCCGGCGACCCATCCTGTTCAAGGATAGGTCGAGTCTCAAACTCTGGATGGGATCTTAGAAATGCTGCGATAACCTGCTCGTTCTCCTCAATAGTCAGACCGCAGGTGCAATACAGAATCCGGCCCTCTTCCCCAACGAGGGGTACTACTGATTCGAGGAAATGCCGCTGGAGAATCGAATACCGATCTACCGACTGAGGAGAGAGGTGCCATTTCATTCTTGGGTTCCGATCAAAAACTCCAGTCCCGGTGCATGGCGGGTCAATAACGACGAGGTCAAAGCTCTCGTGCAGTCCGAGCCGACTAGCATCACCAATCACGGGGTCAGCTATCTTTACTCCAAGTCTCCCAACCTCCCGTTTCCAACCTTTCATTCTTCTAGGAGAGTAGTCGACTGAAACAATCTTACCTCGGTTCTTCATCATCTGTGCGATTGTTGCAGTCTTTGCCCCTGGAGCTGCGCACAAGTCTAGGACCTTCTCACCTGGCACCGGGTCCGCCGCCCTAATCGCGAGATAGGAAGCAAGGTCCTGCATTTGGAAGAAACCCGATGAAAAGAATCCTGCGAAGGAGGAGAGAGAACCCCCCACGGTGTATACGCCCGGTGTCGAAGGAACCTTGGTTAGTCTCTCAGCGACAACTCCAAGTTCCTTGGGCAGAGTTGTTCTTCCCCGGTTTTTCAGAGGATTCACCCGAAGATATCTTGGCCGCGGCTGTGACGACAACAGGGCGACAGCGTCACCGCGTCCAAGCATGCGGAAGCAGTAACTGACCCACCATTCTGGATGATGTGTTTCAAGAGCAACTCTCTCGGAGTCTCGCAAGCTAGTGAGAGGCTGAGTTGGATCGAACGCGGGCAGGCTTCCTAGGAAGAATTCAAGTCTAGGAAGAAGCTCAGTCGGAGCAATTGCCCTGAGACCGTGCTCTATTCGTCTTACCTGCTTCTTTGTGTCCAATCGTAGCATTGCGTATGTTGCTAGCCGAAACAGGCAGCGAGTGTTTATCCCCATCTTCCCCTCGGGAAGTGCATTCTGCACGTGAATGTCGAGAAGATCCTGTTCGTTCACGGTTCCCAAGACCAGAGCCAAGGCATCCCGCTTGAAGCCTGCCAAACGAGGGTCAGAGGCCGCGACCCTCTGCACGGCATCCCGCTCACTGGCTCCTCTACTAACCAGAACCAAGGCCCGATAAGCAAGCTTGAATTGGCCTGAGAGATCAGGCTCGTGTTTACTTAGCCTCTCTACTCGCTTGGATTCTCGCAAATCGTCTGCTCGACCAACATTATTCTTCACTACACCAACCGGACGTATGGTCTGACTTTCGTAAATGCCCTCAACGAAGTGTTGCCTGGAGTCAGTTGCTGCTAGACACCTTCAGCATGACACTAGCTGGCACAACATTTCACAGCCGAGTTCGAAGCAACTAAGGTTTAACTTTCATGCTTCATAACCACAGGCCCGCGTTAATGTCCAGCCTCGACCAGTACATGGCAAAGCCTGAGCCCCCGCCTCCTCCTCGGCCGAGACAGGACCCGAAAGCTCAGCTCAACTTCAGACCAAGCATCCCACAGGAATTGGCTGAGTCTTACTTTGTAGGCGCCGGCTACGATGGTGAACGACGCGCCGTATATCTCAAACTCTACGAGCCGAAATCCCAGCGGATACACTTCTGGTACGACAACACAGGACATACTCCTTACTGCCTCTCCAAAGAGTTGCCTGAAACGCTAGAGAAGAACCAGAGCCTCGTAAGACACCCTGGCTTTGTGAAGTTCGAGAGATCCAAGAGATTCGACGCGCTGAAGGGCCAAGAGATTCCGGTCACAGTGATCTACGCAAGGGATCCTCTCTCGATTGGCGGACGGCCCAGTGGCTGCATCCGTGACATCATCAAAGCTTGGGAAGCTGATATCCGATACACCGAGAACTACATCTACGATCGTAGACTCGAGCCTGGAATGTCTTATTCCATTAAGCGAGGTAACCTCGTCCCGCTTCAATCAGGAAGTAGCTCAATAAACATCCAGACCGTCTTCGAGGAGGCTGATCCGGTCTATCAGAGCCTACTCGACCGTTGGCTTCGCCTGCTAGACTTCCCGGTACCAACCTATAGGAGAGTAGCGTTTGACATTGAGGTGCACTCGCCAATCGACACTAGAGTCCCAGACCCCCAAGAGGCAGAGTACAAAGTAATCTGCGCAAGTTTCGCCTCGAACGATAACGTGAAGAAAGCCCTGATTCTGAAACGGCCAGGGCTAGACGTCGAAGCTGCTGAGGCCCCCTCGGGGCTGCTCTTGGAGTTCTACGAAACCGAGGAGGAACTCTTATCCGCGATTTTCAGGGAGCTGAACGATTATCCTTTTGTCCTGACGTTCAACGGCGATGATTTCGACCTCCGATATCTCTTCCATAGAGCGGAGAAGCTTGGTTTTACACGCGACAAGATTCCCATCGAGCTAGGACGAGAATCCGCAGGGCTCAAGTACGGAATCCATTTCGACCTCTACAAGTTCTTCTTCAACAGATCAATCCAGGTCTACGCATTCAGCGGTAAGTACAGAGAGTCTACGCTCGACGCTATATCTGAAGCACTTCTCGACACCGGAAAGCTAGAAATCTCCACACCCATCTCTCGACTCTCATACTCCGAACTCGCAGCCTACTGCTACCAAGACGCGGAGCTGGTTCTGAATCTGACTCAATTCGACGGCGAAGTGGTGATGAAGCTTGTCACCGCTCTCTCAAGGATTAGTTTCCTGCCAATCGAAGACATGTCACGCCAAGGAGTTTCGGGATGGATCAGGAGCATGCTCTTCCGAGAACACCGTCTTCGAGGCTACATCATTCCAAGATACGAAGAGATTACAGAATCTAAAGGCTCCACCAGCACAACGGCCGTAATCAAAGGCAAAAAGTACAAGGGAGGCATGGTCGTTGATCCGACCCCAGGAGTACACTTCCAAGTCGCAGTCCTAGACTTCGCGTCACTGTACCCTTCGATCATTAAGACTTGGAATCTGGGCTATGAGACGATCCTCTGTAACCACTCGGAAGACAGATCAAACAAGATTCCCGGCACGGACCACTGGGTCTGCCGGAAAAACCGGGCGATGGAGAGCCAGCTAGTCGGATCGCTACGAGATGTCAGGATCAGATGGTACAAGCCCCGATCTAAGGAGAAATTGCTCGACCCCTCTACCCTTAGCTGGTACCAAGTTGTCCAGAACGCACTCAAAGTCGTTCTCAACGCCAGTTACGGCGTGTTCGGAAGCGACAGATTTTCTCTCTACTGCCCACCACTTGCTGAATCCACCGCTGCTGTCGGAAGATTCGACATCACCAGCACAATACAGGAGGCTAAGCGCTTGGGAATCGAAGTGTTCTATGGCGACACTGATTCCCTCTTTCTCGGGACCCCGGACAGGTCAAAGCTGGACGATCTAATACATTGGTCAAAGAAGGAGCTCGGCATGGAGCTGGAAGTCGACAAGAATTACCGATACGTCGCCTTGAGTGAGCGAAAGAAGAACTATCTCGGCGTACTTCCCGACAATCGCGTTGATATCAAAGGACTGACGGGCAAGAAGAGACACACTCCAGAATTCATCAAAGCAACCTTCAATCAGCTTATCGAGATTCTGGGCCAGGTCCAGACATACCCGGACTTTGACCAAGCCCGGATCAAGATCAAGGACCTCGTTCAAGACTCGTACAGCAAGCTTCGAAACAGGAAATACTCGATGGAGGACTTGGCGTTCAACATGATGATTGGCAAAGCGGTCGCTGGCTACACGAAGACAACCCCCCAGCATGTAAAGGCCGCACAACAGCTTACCGACAAGGGCAATGAGATTAAGGCTGGAGACTTGGTTAGTTTCGTAAAGGTGACAGGTAGCTCAGGAGTCAAACCGGTGCAACTTGCCAGCATCCACGAGATAGACGTGGAAAAATACACCGAGTACATCCGCTCCACTTTCGAACAAGTTCTCGACGCAGTAGGACTCGACTATGAAGAACTCACCGGCGCCAGGAAGCTAGAGTCATTCTTTCCCGGAGCCAGCTAGAAGAATGCTAACCATCTTTCCGGTGAAGGGAATTCCGGACATCGAGAAAGGAGACGAGCTAGGCAAAATGATTGTAGAGAAAGTCGAAGAGCAAGGAGACGCGTTGCAGCAGGGGGATATCGCGGTAATCTCACAGAAGGTCGTATCCAAAGCCGAGGGAAGAGTACTTCCTCTCTCGAGGATCAAGCCGTCGGACTTTGCCAAGACAATAGCCAACGAAACAGGCAAGGACCCTCGACAGGTCGAGGCCGTTTTGCGAGAGAGCAAGAAAATCATCAGAATGAAAGGAGGTCACCTGATCACGGAAACCAATCATGGCTTCATCTGCGCCAACTCCGGAGTTGACCAGTCAAACGTCGGAACAAAACGAGACTCAGTAACCCTCCTTCCACGTGATTCAGACGCTTCAGCCGACAGAATCCGAAAATCCATCCATCATCTTACTGGAAGAGACCTTCCAGTAATTATCACAGATACTTTCGGCCGCGCGTGGCGAATGGGCCAAGTCAACTTCGCGATAGGAGTCTCAGGCATGAAACCAATCCACGACTATCGCGGGACCAAGGATATGTACCGAAGAACACTCCAAATCACCGAGATAGCGGTAGCGGACGAGCTGGCATCCGCAGCCGAGCTTGTAATGAACAAGATCGACAAAGTACCCGTTGCCATCATTCGAGGCTACAAAGCACCTAGAGGCCGGGGTCGAGTCAAGGACCTTCTGAGACCCGAGGAATTTGACCTCTTCAGATAGAATCATGTACTCATCACCTTTGTTGAGAATGAGATGAATTCGTGAGCACGGTGAGTGATCAAGATTCTTGATAGACTTTCTGAAAGAAGCTCGTAAGATCGAACCTGAGATCGTCGGAATCCGCAGACAGATTCACCGGAGACCCGAGCTTGCCTACAAGGAAAAAGCCACAGCAAAGCTGGTCGCTGAAAAACTTCGAAGCTTCGGCCTAGAGGTTCAGACTGGGATTGGGGGAACAGGAGTGCTCGGAATTCTAAGGGGACCGAGGAAGGGAAGGGTCGTCGGTCTGAGAGCTGACA
>WNFE01001600.1_pt1 | contig 16446 bp, 10 predicted proteins | sample 5400451 | NCBI WGS metagenome assembly WNFE01 (sample SAMN13153344, study PRJNA577476) | soil metagenome | isolation source: 200 cm saprolite under Douglas fir tree site 2 hole 2 | place: USA:California | collected 2015-04-18 | reverse complement strand
AAGACTGCCGACCAGGAGCAGAAAATGTTGCGACTTGATTCCATTGATTAAACACCCATGGATTGACCGTGTCCGCGTCCGGCAACCGACTTCTGTGCAACACACGTTCCGCGGCTCTAGACGGCCAATGCAGGAAATCTCGGCTTGACAAACCAAGGCTGTCATCGCTATTGTTCTAAGCGCTTAGTGAACATGCTTAATTTTGTTTTCTCAAGCCACTTCTGCGGGTTCTGTGGGGTTTTGTAGCAATGTCCGAGCAAGTTCTCGCTGCCGCTTTAGTCCAACCCGGAAAATACGAACTGCGGGAGTACCCACTCCCGGAGCCAGCTCCCGGTTGTGTGCTGGTGAAGATGGAACTGTCGGGTATCTGCGGCACCGACAAACATACCTACCAGGGATTTACTACGCAATACGCAGGAACGGGTGCGGGAAAGCAGATCCGCTTCCCGATTATTCAAGGTCACGAGAATGTGGGGACGGTTGCGGCAATTGGAGGAGACAGCCATTACACGGACTTCGAGGGCATCGCTCTCAAGGTTGGCGACCGGGTCGTGGTTGGTGCGAACGTCTCCTGCGGAGAGTGCTATTACTGCCGGCACGACTTCCCTTACTACTTCTGCCAGAACATGACAGATTACGGCAACAATCTGAGCGCCGCCGATCCCCCGCATCTTTTCGGCGGGTGGTCCCAATACATGTACATCATTCCGGGAAGTTTTCTGGTGCGAGTTCCCGATGACCTGCCCTCCGAAGTCGCGGTCCTCACTGAGATCATGGCGGTGACTGTAGGCTTGGATCGAGCCAAGCAGATGTCGGCTTTCCCGAGCGAGGCTTTCCTCTTTGATGATACGGTCGTGGTGCTTGGTGTGGGACCTTTGGGCATGTGCTTTCTAATGAAAGCGCGCATGCTCGGCGCTGGAAACATTATTGCCGTGGACCTCTCGGATTACCGTCTGCAATTTGCCAAGCGCCTCGGCGCCGATCACGTGCTCAATGCGTCGAGTACGACGCTCGCCGAAAGGTTGGATTTTGTTCGCGGCCTCACTCACGGACGCGGAGCTGATCTCGTCATTGAGACGGCGGGCGTGCCGCAAGCAGTGCCCGAGGGACTAGACATGATGAGGCTCGGAGGACTGCTGGTCGAGGCGGGCAACTTTTCCGACCTGGGGGAAGTGCCGATCAGCCCGCATCGACACATCTGTGGCAAGAGCGCGCGGATTCTTGGAGTTGGCGGAGAAGAGCCCGCCGCCTATGGGCCGAGCATGCGACAGATGGCTCGTTACATGCATATTTATCCTCTGCGAGAATTTGTTACTCACCGTTTTCCGCTTCGCGATGTAGAGGCCGCGGTGCACAAATCGGTCGCCCCGGATTCCATGAAGGTCGCGATCGTGCCGTGGTCCTGATTTTCGGATTCTGAATCGCTTGAAGTAGTTTATAAAAGCTGTTGCTAAGGAGAGTCTTCCATGGGAAAACTGGCAATCACCGGCGGGGAGCCGACTCGAAAAAAGCGCTTTGATGCTTGGCCTATTTACACGGATAAAGAGAGGCAGGCGCTCGAAGATGTATTGACCAATCGCAATTGGGGCGGCCAGCCATTTCCGGGCAAGCATGGCGACGCTTTCGGCAAAGCCTTTGCCGAGTTCCACACCGCCAAGTACGGACAAGTAGTGAACACCGGTACGGTGGCCATTCAAGCCGCGCTTAAAGCCATCGATATTCGTCCCGGCGATGAAGTCATCGTTCCCGCCTACACCTGGGAGGGAACTGTAGGACCGGTGTTGCTGGTGAATGCAGTTCCGGTTTTTGTCGATGTTGATCCGGACACGTATTGCCTCGACGCTAAATTGGTCGAGCAGGCGATCACTCCTAAAACGCGCGCATTTCTTCCCGTTCACCTCGGTATGAGGTTTGCCGATCTCGATGTCCTTGTCCCGCTTGCTGCAAAGCACGGCATCAAGATCATCGAAGACTGCGCGCATGCCCACGGCGGGATGTGGGGCGGCAAGGGTGCGGGATCCATTGGAGACCTTGGCGCTTTCAGTTTTCAATCAAGCAAGCTGATCACCTCAGGTGAGGGTGGAGCAGTCATCACCAATAACCTCGAATACTTCGAGCGCGTCCAATCGTACATTAATACTGGACGGCGCAGCGTTACCGATGAATTTCACCACCGGATAATCGGGTTCAATTACCGGTTGGGTGAATTTCAGGCGGCGGTGCTCGGCCCGCAGTTGGAGCGACTTCCAGAGCAAGCGAAGGTCCGTCAGGCGAACATGGAGTATTTTGAATCGCGCCTTCGCCGCACGTCCGGCCTTGGATTGCTCAAGCCCGAGCCACGCATTACTCGCCTGGCTCCCTACGGATACGTGGTCAAGTACTTCGCGGAACAAGTGAAGGACATCCCGCGAGCAGCCTTCGTCGCGGCGCTTCAGTTGGAGGGGATTCCATGCGACGGACTGTTCTATGAACCCGTCTACCGCAGTTCGCTGTTCCCGCTCGATCCGACCGACTATCCCGCTTTGAGCTGGGGACGGCCCAAGCCGCTCGATCTGCGAAACATGTACAAATGCCCGGCTTCAGAGCGTGCCGCGTACCACGAGGCGGTCTGGTTCCCGCATCATCTTTTTCTCGGCGGCAAGGAAAACGTCGATAGCATCGTCGACGCCATCCTTAAGGTTCTCGAGAATGTCGAAGAACTTCGAGGCCTCGAGCACCGTGCGATCAAGGACCAGGGTCTCAGCCGGGCCGACCGGGAAAGCTGAGCCGGGATGGTGACCCGGGTCAACTGACATTGGACGTGCAGGGCTGAACTGAGAGGAAATTTATCGATGGCATTGGGATCGTGGAAAAGAATCGGGTATGCGGTAGTGGGTCTGGGCAGCATTTCTCAAGTCGCGGTGCTTCCCGCATTCGCGCATAGCAGGAAGGCCAAGTTGGTCGCGGTGGTGAGTGGTGACAAAAAAAAGGCGAAGAAGTTCGCGCAGGACTTCAATGCGAGCCAGGCTTGCACCTACGACGAGTTTTCCCAATGCCTCGAGAATCCGCAGGTTGATGCCGTGTACATCGCGACTCCGCCAGGGGAACACGAAAAGTACGCAGTAGCCGCGGCAAAAGCAGGAAAGCACGTAATCAGCGAAAAGCCGCTGGCTGCGACGGTGCAGCAGGCTCGAAACATGGTGAATGCGTGCCGCCGAAACAGAGTGTTATTCATGACCGCCTATCGCAAGTATTTTGAGCCCAGCACTCTGATGCTTAAGAAGTTGATTACGACGGGCGAGTTGGGCCGGATCGATATCATCCACACTTTCTTCGCAGAGCTTCGTCCATTTGGCGACAACTCACCTGCGTGGCTGTTCTCGCGCAAGTTGTGCGGCGGAGGTCCGCTGACGGATCTCGGGGTCTACTGCATCAATACATCCCGTTGGCTGGTTGACGAAGACCCAGTCGCAGCTACCGGCATAAGCTGGGTTCGCGATCGAAGACGGTATAAAGAGGTAGAAGAGGGCGTCGCATTCCGCCTCGATTTCAAGAGCGGCCTGATTCTGCAGGGGACCGCGGCCTACAGTGCCACATTCTCTTCTTTTGTTCACGTCCACGGAGAAAAGGGCTGGGCGGAATTAGCTCCGGCATTTGCTTTCGAGGAAGAGCGGCGGATCAGTGGAAAGGTCGGCGGTAAATGGTTTGCCAAGACCTTCAAGCCGATTGACGAATTTGTGCTGGAATTGGACGCTTTTGCCGCCTGTATCCAGGAAGGCCGAGAGCCCGAACCGAGTGGCGAACAGGGATTGCGCGACATCATTATCATTGATGCGATTTACCGGGCGGTGAAACAGCGCCGCTCCGTAACAATCAAATACGAATAGAGGACCATCATGGCAAAGTTGGGCGTAGGGGTTGTCGGCGTGGGCACGATGGGCAGGCAGCACGCTTACAACCTCCGGCATTTAATACCGGAAGCGCAGTTGATTGCGGTTGCAGACACTGACATACAACGCGCGAAACTGGTCGCTGCTGAACTGGAGATCGCCCACTACCACAACAGCGTAGAAGCCATGGCCGAACGCAAGGACGTGCAGGCGATTGTGGTGGTGACGCCCGCGAAGTTTCATGGCGCTGCGATGAAGGTATGCGCTCATGCAGGGAAGGATATCTTCTGCGAGAAACCCTTTACCCTTACGGTTGAAGAGGCCGATGAAGTGCTCGACCTCACGCAAAAGGCGGGAGTGCGAGTTCAGGTAGGGCACGTTCGACGATACGATCCTCCGAATGTGCGAGCCAAGCGTCGGATCGAAGCGGGTGAAATCGGCGACCCGGTTATCTTCAAGTCGCTGGCACGCGATCCAGCGCCTCCGCCGGTAAGCTACATGGCGAGCGGCGTCAACGGTATGTTTTTTCAGGATTCAACCGTCCACGAGTTTGACTTGGGGCGCTGGCTCATGAACGACGAAATCTCCGAGATCCACGCCTATGGTGCCGTTCTTGTCTTTCCAGAGATTGCGCAGTTCAACGATATTGATACCGCTCTGCTCAACATGAAGTTCTCGCGAGGTACGCTCGGAGCGGTTGAGAACTACATGCAGTCCGGGTACGGGTACGATATTCGCACCGAGATCGTGGGCTCGAAAGGCACTATCATCACAGGCTATCTGCAGCAGACCGCCGAAGTGGTGCTGACGGCTGCCGGTGCCAGAACCGATGTGGTCGATCACTTTCTGGTTCGCTTCGCCGACGGATATCTGCACCAAATGCTCGATTTCGTTCAGACGATCCTTGCAGACCGTGCTCCAAAAGTGGACGCCTTCGACGGCCGGCAGGCAGTCGCGGTGGCAGCAGCGGCGGAACGCTCCTATCGCGAAGGGTGTGCCGTGACAGTGCAAAATCGAACACGGACGTCGCGGGCCGCCTGACGGTTCGGTGGAGAGCCGGGCGCCTTCGCTCGGCTGGACGGGCGAGGGCGCCCGTCCCTCCATTAGTTAGTTGGCCTTGGCTGGCTGAGAGAGCACGAATTGCTGGATCGCACTACGGTTGCGCTTGATTTCCTCTTGGTGAAGACGAGATAGCTCCTGGTAGCGGGCAAGCTCCTGAGTGGCCAGGTCCAGCTTATTCATCTGGCGATAAATCTGCCCCAGCCGATAGTGGGGAATATCTGATTTAGGATCCTCGCGGATCGCCTCCAGATATTCGTCAACCGCTTTTTGTTCCTGCTTTTGCGCCGAGTACAACCCCGCCAATTCGATTCGGGCCGCGGCAAAGTCGGGACGCAATTTTACCGACTTCTCCAGAAACATCTGCGGCCGCTCCAAAGCGCCCTTCGCGCCCTTGGCAAATTCTGAACGAAATAAAGCCGCACCGTAGCAAAAGGCCAGATCGGCACTCTGGGGATGAGCCGCTGCCAGTCGACTGAGGCGCGGCAGAATTTTCTCCCAATCTGCCGGAGAAAGAGAACTAAGAACCGTATTCCAGGACTTTAGAACAGCCGGTGAATCCGGATCAAGTTCGAGCGCCTTGGTAAAAGCAGCGGCGGCGTCTGAATACTCACGAACCGCGTAGTGGCTGAAGGCCAGTCCCAGGTATTCGCGCGAGGAGTTGGGGAATTTCTGTGTGCCCACTCGATAGACTTCGAGCGCGGGCCCAAACGTGAAATGCGAAAGATACTCCATCCCGAGGTCAAAGTAATAATTCTCGTTCGCAGGCTCAAGTTCGACGGCGCGTTGATAATTTTGGACAGCCTCCACGTATTGACCAGATTCTTCTTGCAGTTCAGCCAGCATGTTGTAGAGAGCGCCAGACGGCTTCTTTTCAATCGCCCGGAGCGTCAGCTTGATTGCGGCGGAAGATTTTCCAACGTTCTTGTACGCCGCTGCGAGATTCAGAGTCGCCATCTCGTTTGAGTCGTCCTGTTGCAGGGTCTGCTCGAGTCGCGGAATCGCCTCCGGGTACGCGTCACGCGACAGAAATAGAAGCCCGAGCGACAGGTTCTGGGCTGCAGACAAGTTCTCGGGCGGAGCAGGCAGGGCATCTCCAGACGCCGCATTTGCAGAGGAGACCATCCCGGAGGAGGCAGTCCCACCAGAGAGACTAGCTTGCACCAGCGCTAGATAGATGTCATAAGAGCCGGGACTTAACGCATAGGCTTGACGATAAGCCTGCGCAGCGGCGGCAGCGTCCTGCAGCGACTCGGCAACAGCCCCGGCCAGAGAGTAGTACTTCACGGCTGAGTCGGTTTCTTGCGGCGCGAAGATCTGTTTCAAGACCTTCTTCGCCGCCGCCGGTTGCTTGGCCTCGAACAACGCGTGTGCCCATTCATATCCTGTTTGAAAATCTCGAGGGCGAACATTCCATGCCTTCTCCAGGTATTTTGCCGCTTCGTCATACTGGTGAAGAGCGGCGAGCGCTGTTCCGAGGCCCAGCAGAGCGGTGAAATTCTGCGCTTCGCGCACATGAGCTTCGCGGAAGTTGGCTGCAGCATCCTTATAGCGGCCGAGCTTCGAGAGCAGCACACCAAGGTTGTTGTATCCCATCGCCGCCTTCGGCGAAAGACGTATCACGGTTCGAAAACTCTCTTGTGCCTCAGCGTCGCGGCCAAGTTCGCTGGCCGCGAGTCCCTTAAGGTTGTAAAGAGAAGGATCACGGGCGCCCGCTGCAATGGCGGCGTCGATCAATGCCAGAGCGTCAGCACTCTTGCCACCCTGAAGAAGTCGGAGGGCCTGGTCATAAGCTGTTTGAACATTGGTCACTTGCGCTGTCTCTTTAACACTGGGGGTTTGAGTAGAAGCAACGCCCGCGCTGTCGACAACGCAGACCCTCACGGCAACAAGCGTGGCGACCGCGACAACCCGGCTGATGGCAGGATAAGACAAGATCAGTACGCTTCCTGTGAAATGATCCCTTTGCCTTCCTGGATCACTACCAGCCGATTGCCGGGTAGGTGCTCGAAGGTTTCTTCCGCCCCGCCCAGCCAGCGGACTTGCACGCGCGCGTCTTTCGCCGTTCCAAGACCAAAATGGAGGCGCAGATCATTCTGCGAACAAAAACTTCCGCCGCTTCGAACCTCCTGCACCTGCCGCCTGCTATTCGCGTCAACCGATACCCGCGAACCAATCGCTGCCCGATTGGTCTTGGTTCCGATCAGCTTCACCAGCAGCCAGGCGTTTGTTGGTGGCGATTGATTGCGCAGCAATGATGGGTAGTCGTTCAAATTATTGAGGACGACGTCGATTCGTCCGGTGTTGAAGATATCGCCAAAGGCAGCGCCTCGACTGCATCGCGACTCGGCAAAGGCCGGACCTGCCTGGTCCGAAACATTCACGAAACGACTGCCGTCGATGTTGCGCATCAAAATCAGCTTGCTATCTGTCTTCGGGAGCTGATGATGCGTCCCCGCTCCCGGCGAGTAGATAGAACCGCTGGCGATCACAAGGTCGGGACGGCCGTCATCATCGAAATCGACAAAACCCGTGCCCCATTTCACTGAAGTGGTTTCGCCGGCGAGTCCGGCGGGAACGGTTACGTCCGCGAAGAAGCCCTTGCCCTCGTTGTGATAGAGGCTCGGCATCTCGTCGGAGAAATTCGTCTTGACGATATCGAGCAGCCCGTCGCCGTCGTAGTCCACGCAGTCCGCGCCCATTCCACCCTGAGTCCGTCCGTTCGCATCGTAAGCCACTCCGGCGAGCATGCCGCTTTCGCGAAAAGTGCCGTCCCGATTGTTCATGAAAAGCAGGCTGGGCGTCGAATCGTCGGCGACGTAGATATCCGGCCAGCCATCATTGTCATAGTCACCGACACAGGGAGTGAAACCAAAGGTCGGCTCAGCTTTGCGGATTCCCGCCGATTCCGACACATCCGTAAAGGTACCGTTGCCATTATTGCGATAGAGAAGATTCTTCGTGCCCTTGAGTCCAGCGACACCGTAGAGCACGGGAGACTGCTGTCCCATCAGAGCGGGGTTACTGTCATAAAGCAGCAAGCCGTATTGGTGGTCGACATAGTTGCTTACAAACAGACCCAGATGCCCGTCGCGGTTGTAGTCGACAAAGGCAGCGCCCGTGTTCCAGTGCTCTTCGGACTGCAACAGGCCGGATTCGCGGCTTACGTCCGTGAAGGTGCCATTGCCGTTGTTGTGGTATAGAACGTTGGTGCCAAAGTAAGTGACGAACAGGTCGAGGTTGCCGTCGTTATCGTAGTCACCGACGCAAACGCCCTGTCCCCAGCCGTGCCGCACCAATCCTGCCTTCTCGGTTACGTCGGCAAACGTCCCGTCGCGATTGTTGCGATAAAGGTGGTTGGTAGGCTCTTCGCCTTTAGGGAAGTCCTTAAGCCCCCAGCCGCTTACCACGAAAATATCGAGCCAGCCGTCGTTGTCGTAGTCGAAAAGCGCGATACCGCCGCCGGTCGTCGAAAGAAGAAAGTCCTTACTCTCGTGCCCAGCAAGAACCGTCTTCGCCCGAAGGCCGGCTTCCTTGGCAACGTCAACGTAATGCGGAAGATAGGCAGGCGGGATGCCAGCAGCGAAACTTCTGGCAAGAGACCGACATAGAAGAGAGCCTGCTCCAGCCGCCGCCAGATTCTTGAGCCACTGTCTCCGGTTCATCGTAGCGATTCTAAAGCCGCAGTGGAGGTGGGGGAAGGAAAACAAGCCAGACGCAATCTACGCTCTGATCCCGTTGCGCGCGTCGGGCGAGTTTCTGTTTGGTCGGAGCTGGAAGCCGCAGGATTCTCGTACGTGCAGTTCGGGCGCGAGTTTCCGGGTTTCGCCTCGAGCTGGTTCGCCTTTAATCCGTTCCAACAACATTTCCGTCGCCTCAAATCCAATCTGATATTTCGGGAGCTCCACCGTCGTAAGTCGCGGACGGAAAACCGCGAGCCAGGGGTAGTCGTCGAAACTTACGAGTCCGAAATCTTCGGGGCACCGCATTCCCATCTCCTCCGCGGCTTTCAAAAGACCGACCGTCATGAGGTAGTTCGCGACGTAGATACCATCTGGACTTCGGGACAGAAGAGCATGGCCACCCCGATAGCCCGACTCGATGCGATAGTCGCCGTGAATCACCAGCTCAGGTTCGTGGGTGAGCTTATTGGCCGCGAGTGCGTCTCGAAATCCCCTCCAACGTTCTCGGCCGTTGCTGATCGTCATCGGGCCACCCAACAAGCCGATTCGCCGATGGCCCGCTCTTGCCAGCTGGCTTACGGCCTCGTACGCGCCCTTGTAATCATCCGTCAATACAGCGTCCTTGGTGAGATCGGGATAAGTTCGCATGAGTAGCACGAACGGAACTTTCGCGTCGTCGATCAACTGGCGCAGCGAGGGACGGAAAGGCTGCGGGGCCTTGGTCAGCAGAATGCCGTCGACACGCTTGGCAAGCAGCACTTCCAGGCACTCTTCCTCCCGCTCCAGACGATCGTCGCTATTGCACAGCAGAATGTTGTAGCCGTGCTTCTGCGCGGCATCTTCCGCACCGCGAACGACCAGCGGGAAAAATGGGTTGGAGATATCGGGAACCACGATTCCGATGGTGTGAGTGCGCCGTTTCGCCAAACTGCGCGCCAGCAGGTTTGGACGGTAGCTCAGCTTTAGAATCGCCGCATCCACCCGCTGCTTCAGCGCCTTGCCGACGTGACTCTTGCCGTTTACGACCGCGGAGACTGTGAAAACGGATACGCGAGCTTCTTTAGCGACGTCGTAGATGCTGGGCGCCTTGTTCGTTTTCCGCTTACGGGTCTTTCTTTCCGGCGGCATATTCTTCTTCCATCAAGATGCAATTGAGACTCTTGCCCGCTGGCTCGTAAAGAGCCTGGCGGCGGCACAGTGCGCGGTTGCTCCAGGCTCTCCATCATACCCCGAGCAGGCGAAGATACTCTCTGCCCGCAATGGCATTGGGTAACGGAGCATCCGCCCCAACCCCGCCCGGCAGGACGTCCGCCTCGACCACCACCCAGCCGTCAAAGCGCCCCTCTTGTAAGAGTGACACAACCTTGGGGAAGTTGATGCCTCCTTTTCCGAGCGGTGCAAAGATTCCGTGCCGGACCGCCGCGTGAAAATTCATTCGAGCACGGCGCGCTTCCGCTGCCTTTGTTTCGTATACATCCTTCAGGTGCACGCACCACACCCGTGATACCTGCTTCTCGAGAAACGCCACCGCATCTCCGCCGCAATATACGTAGTGCCCGGTGTCGAGACACAGTCCCAATTCAGCGGGAGGGAATAGCGAGAAGAGGCGATCCACTTCCTCGGGCGTCTCCACATGGCTTCCGGCATGATGGTGAAACGCGACTTTCAGGCCGACGGCCTTGCATAGCGCAATCACTGAGTTAATGGCCGCGGCAGCAGCCTGCCACTGCCCATCGCTCCAGGACAGCCGATTCGCGTCGTTGCGGCGGCCCGCGGTGGCATTTCTGTCGGGCATGATCTTATCGGAAAGAATCAGCAATCGAGCTCCGGCATCGCTGATGAGGCGGGCAGAGCGCGCCACAAAAGCCAAGCCATCCGCGTGCGCGGCAGCGTTCCCCAGTTCGATATCGACGAAGGCGGAGCAAAGCGTAAGCGCCCGCGCCTCCAATTCGCGGCGCAGCGTGGCCGGCTCGGCGGGGAGAAATCCATAGGGGCCGAGTTCGGTGCCGGTGTATCCGGCAGCCTTGATCTCGTCCAGAACCCGTCCGTAGGGGTAATCAGCGGGGAGTTCGACATGCTCCATGATTCCCCAGCTGATCGGTGCGTTAGCGACACGAATCGCCATTCCTTAACCCTTTCGTCTTTATCGAACAGGAAAGGCTTCGGCCTGCACAAGTCTGGGCGTTGCACAATCCGGTAGTTGTGGTGCAGCAGCAGGACGACGGGCGTCGCCCTGCTCTGCATGATTTCTGCTCAGGCGCTGCCTTCTACGTACGACGCGGGCAGCGGGTGGCCTAGAACTGGAGCTTGAGACCGAACTGGACCTCTCGCTGCGTGTCCGGAGTATTTGTTTGTGTGATCGCTGCACCTCCGTTGACATTTACAAAACCAGCTCCGCTGCTTCCTCCACCTGAACCGAAGTTCGGAAGACCAAAGTTGGGATGGTTGAAGATATTGAAGAACTCGGATCTGAAAGTGAGGCCGAATCTCTCGCTCAGATGAAAAGTCTTGTAGATCGAGAAATCAAAGTTGACCAGATCCGGACCTCGCAGCACGGCGCGTTCCGTGTTCCCGAAATCGTGAGCGAAAGTCTGCGTAACACCGTTGACTACTGCAAGCGCAGGAACAGCGAAGGCGGCTTGGTTGAACCAGCAGTCGAGGGTCTGATGTCCAGGACGGCTGCAGTTGAACCCTCCTGGCCCCTGGGCGGCCACGTCGAAGGAAAAGTCGTAAGGGTTGTGAATCCGGTCCGGACGTGCGCTAGTAACGCCGGTATTGGTGACGTCGCCACCGAGGAGGGCGTCAAAGGCCTCGCCACTACGTATTGTGGTCAGGCCGCTGACCTCCCAATCGCCAAGAACCGCTCGGGCCACGCCGCTGGCGGAGCCACCGAAATGCTTGCCCTTGCCGTAGGGCAGGTCATACACGTAGCTAACCGTCAACCGATGTCGAAAGTCCGGGGTATTGGGGCCTTTTTCCGCGGCAATGTTGTGCGCATTCTGCACGTCGCATTGCTGGACGTTGCCGTCGGCGGTGCCGACTGATTTCGCGTACGTATAAGCGGCAAGCACATTGAACCCGTTCGAAAACCGGTGCTCGGCGGACGCCTCGAATGCGTTGTAGAACATGCTCAGCCGGGCGATATCAAGGGGGAGGACCGTGGTCAGGCCAGGCCGGACCCCGAAGTACGGACGTCCGTAGTTCCCTGTCCCGAGGGGATCCAAGAGGGGGTCGTTGGTAAAGTTTATGTCCGCCGGCTGTAGAGGCTGATTTAGATTCGACGATTCATGGTCGTAGAGGTTGTTGCTCTTCGAACCGACGTAGCCAACCTGAACCAGCCAGTTGGAAGCAAGCTCCTGTTGGATCGTAAGGTTCCATTCGTAAATCCGGGGAATCTTTCGGATCGTTCCCGTGGTTCGCACCGTCCCGATGGGGTTCGCTGGATCCACCGTGGGGAAGGTCGATGGAAAGCCGCTGGAGACTAATTGGCTGGCGGGCGGTCCACCAGACTGCGAAGTGCTAAAGTTGTGTGAGAGAACGACAAGGTTGGGCGGATTCAAGCCCAGGTCGTCGAAAATGTTGCCTTCGGCCGCGTAAAAGATGCCAGTCGCAGCGCGCACAACGGTTTTCGGGCGCACGGTCCAGGCAAAACCAGCCCGCGGCGCCCAGTTGGTCTTGTCAAACCCAACTCCGGCATGCGGGCTTTGGATATCCACGACGGCAGTGGTTTGGTTAAAGTTGCCGACTTTTTCCCCGCCCGCGGGCGAGTTGAGTTCGTACCGCAAGCCGAGGTTCAAGGTCAGGTTCGGTGTGACGCGGATGTTGTCCTGTACAAACTCCGAGATGTCCCAGTAGCGCGTGTCATCCTCACCGCCGAGATGATCCTGAAGCGAGAATTGAGGAATTCCGAGCAAAGTATCCGCCAGGGCAACGCCTGTATAAGCTCCACTGAACTGGAACCAACCGGAGGGAGCCGTCTGCTGGAAGAAATTCCGCTGCTGGCGCCGGAAGTCCATTCCAAACTTCAACGTGTGTTTGCCGTGTATCCAGCTTACGGTGTCAGCCAACTGATAAACGTTTTCGACAATCGTTTCTGGAACCCAAAGCGAATCACCGAGCGTCTGAGAACCGGAAATCTGGATCCTGGCTAGTCCCGAGCTGTTGCCGCCGCGGTTGGCATTGGGAATATCAAGGGCCTCGGTTGGGTTCTGCCCGAAATCGATGGGCAGCGTATCGTCGCGGAAGCGCACGAATCCGACGCGCGCGTCGTTGATCAGACTGGGATGGACGATGCGTGTCCAATCCACACCAAAGCTCTGCACCCGGTCAGTCAAAATGCTCGCCCCTCCAGAACTGTTTACAGCATCGACACCGGGAAGAACTGAGGGATTGGTCCCCACTGGCGTAGCGATCGCGTAGTGAGCGAAAAAACGATCTTTGTTCGTCAGGTTATAGTCGAAGCGCGTCAGGAAGGCGGTTTCATCAAACTTGTTCTTTGCGTTATGAGCGAAGTTATTGGTGAGGCCAGATCCTGGTGGGGGCGTTGGATAGAGGTTAACGATGTTCTGACCAGTCGCATTGATATCGCCAGCCGGAATGATGTAAGGACTCGTTGCACCGGGAAACGCTCCCCCCGTGTAAGGATCGACGAGGGTGATGCCGAGTGCCGTAAAATCCCCACCACGCTCGGCTTGAGTGGGAACGGTACTGATGAAAGGAACCACCTTGCGGATGTCGAACCGTTGAATCGAACCGAAGATGAACATCTTGTCTTTCTTGATGGGGCCGCCCAACTGACCGCCGTATTGGTTTTGTTGGAAGGGGGTGGGCGAACTGGCGAAGAAATTCCGGGCGTCCAGGTGGTTGTTGCGAATAAACTCCCAGGCCGTACCGTGAATCTGGTTGCTCCCGGAGCGCAGCAGGAGGTTCACCATGGCGCCGCCGCGCCCGAATTCCGCGCTCATCGAGTTTTCTTCGACGCGGAACTCCTCGATGGAATCTGGGGGAGGCTGAATGACGACCGTTCCGTTGCCGAATTCGTTGTTGTCAAAGCCGTCGAGGAGAAAGTTGTTATCGAAGACGCGAAGACCGTTCACCGCCAAAGAGATGCCCACCCGGTTGTTGTCGGTTGATCCGGCACCCGCGCTCGTTCCCGACGCACCCTCATTCGCCCCGGGGCCGAGGAAAGCCAGCTTGAAGAAATTCCTGCCGTTCAGCGGCAACTCGACAATGCGTTTCTCGGTCTCAATCGTTCCCAGGGAAGAGGTTTCCTCTTGAAGCAGGGGGGGAGCGTCGGTTACCTCCACGGTTTGCGACACGGCGCCGACCTTCAAAACCGAATCGACCTTAATGACTTGTCCAATCTCGATGGTCACGTTGGTCTGGACCACTCGCTGAAATCCCGTCTTCTGGAAAGAGACCGTGTACTGGCCGATCTTCAAGGGTGTAATGCTGTAGCTTCCGGAAGCGTCCGCGGTAACCGTGGTCGCGGTGGAGGTCGAAACTTCGGTGGCCGTCACGGAAACTTCAGGCACCCTTGCACCGGATGCGTCGGTAACCGTTCCGACGATGCCGCCGGTTGTCAGCTGAGCCTGAACAACCGGCGATGAACAAAACATCGACACCGCACAGACCACAAGACTCACCACGAAACACGTGTGCTTTGTCATAAGTTTCCCCCTCGGAAAACGCGATGCGCCTGCTGTCCCTAACCGAAAAAGATTAGCGTTAATAAGCGCTTATCATATAGCTCCGTTGCTACCGCAATGTCAAGAGCTTTTTATCGCAGAAATCACTTTGATGGAAGCAATTAGGAAATTCGATGACGGTTAGCAGCTTCTGTCCGATCCTCAAAAGCGTCTGCCCCGCCTTCGGGAATCAGCCGAGCTTCGGATTCGACGCTCGATTTGTCGGGCTCGATTCGAAGTTCGATGCAATGCCCACGGTGCGGTTCTCCCGCGCCGACTGGTAGATCGCCTGAATCGTGGCCAGGTCTCGAAGCCCCTCCATTCCGTCAGACTTCGGGTCATGCCGGCGCCGGATGCAATCGGCAAAATGGTCGATTTCCAGAACGAACTCATCGATCACTTTGAACTTCTGCTCGAACCATCGTCCCTGGATCTTCCCAAAAAGCCGGCGTTCTTCTTCAAACGCGAACGCAGGGTTCAACGCAGCCCATCCCTTTTCGCCGTGAACCTGGACGAAGGAAGCCGCCTTGGTGCTATAGCTCGAGGTGCCCTGACAAACCAGACCTTCGGGGTGCGTCAGACGGAACGCGATGCTGTCTTCGACTTCACCGAAGCGCGTGGGGTTGTCAGTCCAGGCATGCGCCGTCGCCTCGATCGGGGTGCTGCCCGCCAGCCAGCGCATGGTGTTGACACAATAGATGCCGATGTCCATCAACGAACCGCCTCCCGCCAGCCGCGGGTTCAACTGCCACGCCTGCGCTTTTGCCGGGTCGACGAATTCGGTGTACGCCGAAAACATGTGCCGGAGACGACCAAGTTTGCCTCCAGTGATCAATTTCCTCAGTGCCACACTGCCCGGCTCGAAATACTTGCGATAAGCGGTCATCAAGTAGACCCGGTTCTTCTTGCACGCTTCCACCATGCGGCGGCATTCTTCCACCGTGGTGCCCAGAGGCTTCTCGCATAGCACGTGCTTTCCGGCGGCCGCGGCGCGGATCGTTTGTTCAGCATGGGCTCCGTTAATCGAAGCAACGAATACCGCATCGACTCCGGGATGGTTCAGGCATTGATCGTATTTTTCGTAGGCGTAGCAGTCCTTAACGTTAACGCCGAATTTTGCGCCAAGCTGCTTGGCCCTCTTCTGCTCGTGACTCACCAGGGCCACCAGTCTGCACTTCTTGCTGTGGCGGAAAGCTGGAAGGACAGAAGTTTCCGCGATGCTGCCTAGACCCACGACTGCGTATCCGATAGGTTTTGAACTCGCCACATGGTTATCCCTTTACTAGAATTTGAAATCCGCTTTCGAAAGTTCCAGGCACATCATCAAACCGTGAAGCCGCGATTCCGCTGTTCTCATGCGACATCCGGATTCGGCAGCATGAAGTCACGCACCAGCCCATCGAGGTCATGACAAGCAGTGATGAACTGACGAAGCGTCCGTCTGGTCGGAGCGAAGGAATCGAATCCGTCAGGCGACAGACCACCCTCCGAGTAGGCGCTTCGGAAATCCGGAAACTTCCGCAAGAGTTCTTCCAAGATCCTTGGATCAACCGGTTGGTCGATGCGCGGACGAACCTCAACGTCGCTGGCGTTCAAGCGAACCTGCCACGCGTAAGGTGGAGAAATGACGACATCACCACCGATGAATTCGCTCCAGTGCATGTGGTTGCGAAAAGCCGCCGACAGCAAGCGTATGCGATAGCCACGCTCCCGAAAAATCTGGTAGGTTTTCTTGAATACCGCGACGCCGGCCCACTCCAGGTATCCCGGATCGATCGTGATATTTTCCTTTTCGGCGACGACCTTCAGCCAGTCATCGAGCCGTCCGACCATTATGGTGCATACCGGTCCCATGGCCGCAATTTCCTTACCATCTTTCTCTCGTCGGGTCAGACCGCGCTCTACCGCTTCAGCAACCGCGATGCACTGCGACAGCGTGAAGCAAACCGTCGCGTTGATGCTGATCCCGCGGTAAGTCGCTTCCTCGATGGCGGGAATCCCAGCGCGAGTTACGGGAATCTTCACGATCATGTTCGGCGCAAGCCGGTCGAATTCCTGGGCCTGCCGCACGATGGACTCGGTGTCACGATAGAACCGTGGATCGGTTTGTATCGAGAGCCTTCCGTTTCGCCCCTGATGCGCATCAAA
>WNFE01001595.1_pt1 | contig 16463 bp, 15 predicted proteins | sample 5400451 | NCBI WGS metagenome assembly WNFE01 (sample SAMN13153344, study PRJNA577476) | soil metagenome | isolation source: 200 cm saprolite under Douglas fir tree site 2 hole 2 | place: USA:California | collected 2015-04-18 | reverse complement strand
CGCCCTAAGTGCTGCGCACGCCGCTGGACTGCATCAGGTCGCGGTCTCCGTCCTGCCGCGCAGGACCGCTGGTCAGGACCGTCCGATTGTGCGTTCTGACACAGGAGGTCGCGCCGCAGCTGAGCCGGCTTTCTCCTGCTTACCTGGATCCTCGCGTCACGAGGCCGTCGGGCATACCGCCGAGGCCCCGCGAAGCCGCACCCTGACTCAGGAGCGGCACGCTCCTTGCGGCTACCGGACGTTCATCCCGGGGGCGGCGCTGCATAGACATGCAGTCGGGCCGATCGTGCGTCGGGCTATGACCGGGCCGCAGCGAGGCGAGGTCCGCTGCTAACCGCGCGCCGGGCCGCCGTTCTGGCGCCAGTTCGAGCGTGCGACGGTGTTGTTCAGGGCAACGTAAGAACAGATGATCGGTGCGGCGTCGGCCGGGCTGTCTTGCTCCCAGGCGAGCCGCATGTCCGGGGGCTTGGGCATTGGTCAGCGAGACGCGCTTATTCGCCGAGCCGTGATCCGCACCACCGGAGTGTGACCGCTGCTGCCCTGGCGCCGGGCAGCTGGCCAAAGCCATCCACGTCCTTCAAGCCCGCGAGATCGCCGGATGAAAGGCTCACTGACCCGGCACGGGCACATTCAGGCTCGGGCGCGAGCCGGGCGCGCATAGCCCTTTCGATCGGCGCTATGCGGCTGTTGACGGCGGCGTGCCCGGCGCAGGCCTGGCCCCATAGCCGGCATCAGCGGGAAGCAACGGTATGCCGTGGCCGATGTTGATGACCAGGTGGAGGTCAATCTTTCGCTGCTGGTTGACGAGTTCGATGTCACCGCCGGGCATCTCCAGGGCGAGCGTGCAGGTGACTGCGCCGTCCCCGGCCTTCAGCGCCGTGAGCAGGCCGTCCCGGATGACGAGGGCGGCTACGTCGATGTCGAAGATCACGGTCAGCTGGAAACGGAAGGTGTGCATCTTAACGCCGTCGACCAGCAACTCGACGGTGGGATTGTGGGTCGAGGTGATCCGGTGCGTACCGAGCTGGACAACGTCCTGTCGGCCGGGTATCTGCCGGGTCTCCCGGGCCGCCTTGACCAGCCGTTCACGCGTGCGCCAGCCGTAGATGAGCAGGTCGCCTAGGTCCAGGTCGAGCAAGCCTGCGGTGACCGACGCGAGTTGCTCCTCGGCTGCTTCGCGGCCCTGCTGTGTCAGTCGCGTCAGATCGCTGCCGCATCTGCCCACGACGTCGTTTTCGGACAGCAACTGCCGGATCCTGGTTGTGTCGTCTTCGGGCCCGCTGCCGAGCAGGAAGGTTCGGACAGTCAGGCCGGTCTGCGTGGTTGCCGATGTCATTGGGCCGTCACCTCCTCATAATGCTGGTGCCCGAGATGGTCGAAGTGCGGTTCCAGCCCTACCGATACCGACACCGCGCCAGGCCGGTGCTCAACGTCGGCCGACAGCGGCCCGGCTGAACCGGCCACGACCCTGAGATGCTTGTTAACCCAACCCCGGCCTCGCTTCCCATGAACCATTGACAGCGCCCTGACCAGGAACAGCGCCGCCAAGGCGAGGCCAGCACCTGTGCCGCCGACCAGCGCCACCGGTGCCCACAGGCCACCGGTGTGCCGGGAGGACTGCGGTGACGGTGAGCCGGGCGAGCTTGGGGACGTCGTCGTTCCCGAGTGCGCCGGGCTCGGCGATGTTGAGCTGTTCGGTGTTGAGCTCGGAGTCGGCGACGTTGAGCTGGCCGGGGACGTGACCGCGAACGGCTCGATGGCGATGGCTGCGGAGGTGCCGGCGGCCGAGTAGCACCCGGCGTCCACCTGGTAGTCAGTCCCGAGGGCGGCGCTGGACGGCACGGTCACCTCGGCGGTGAAGCTGCCGCTGACCGGCACCAACGGACTGCTCGTCGCCACGACGTGTGTCGTGTCTCGCAGCAGCTGTAGCTGCACCTCATGGCACTGGGTGTAACCGGCACCTGCGACGCTGATCGTCGTACCCGGGATTCCCGAACTCGGCGACAGCGCCAGGGTTACCACGTACTCGTTGGTCGAGGTGAGATCGCTGCCCGGCTGAGCCGGGCACTGGGCGGTCACGGGATAGGGACCGGCCGGAGTACCGGACGGAATCGTGATCGCCTGCTTGAAAGCGCCATTCGATCCGCTGGCCGTCACCAGTGGTGTCCCGTTCGCGGATAGCTCGACGGTCGTGCTCCCGGCGGGGTCCGTGCACTGGGTGAAGCCGCTGCCGGTCATGGTGACCGTTCCGCCCGCCTGAACGCTCTGCGGGGAAGGTGCCAAGGCCAGTGCCGCTGCGACAACCTTCACGGGAACCCGCTGCTGCAGCGCATTTCCGTTTACCGTGGGGCACCCGGCGGCTATCAGGTGGGAACCAACCGGACTGGATGGCACGACGAAGTCGACCGTGAAGTCGTTAGCCGTGAGCGACGCGGCGACGAGCTTATACGACAGCGGATTCTGGTCCCAGAGCACCGCCGGGCTCTCCAGGGCGGGGCAGGGTTTGAAGCCTGTAACGGAGAGGCCGATCGTTTCACCAACCTGAACGGTCTGCGCGGAAGGCGTCAGTACCGACCCCGCGGCCAGGGCAGGTGACGCGGAAAGGGCGACTGCCACGAGGGCCGCTGACAAGGCGGCGCGACCGCCCGCTACTGAAATATCTGAGCGAGTCCATCACTATCACCGCAGAGGATCACACTTATACGGAGCACGCATCCGCGGCACAGATACACGACCTGCCTCCGCCCCCGGGGATAGGACGCTGCCCGCCGAGCTGCCGGTTCCGGCGGAAGCGTGAGTCAAGGGCCCGTTACTCAGCGCTTGCCGCTCACGGCAGGCGCGATCGGCGGACGCTGGTGCCCGGTAGTTCGTCCCCGTGGACGACGTGGCGCAGTCTTCTTCCTGGCCCGGCAGGCGCGACGCCCGGGCTGGCCGCGCCGCTGCTTGAAGTGGCCTACGGGTACGCCACGCGGCCCGGTGCCGCCTTCGCCGAGGCCCAACCCTGCGCTGATCACGGAGCCACGCATGGATATGCGCAACCGAGCATGGTCATCCGGGAGAACAACGCACTACTTTCGGCAGATCCGGTTGTTGGCGCGGGGGGGGCCTGATCTGCGACACCTTGGCTGGTGATCGTGGGGGAGTCATCGCTACGCGGGCTAGCCGGGCGTTCTCCACTTCAGGTGTGGGCCGGCGGAGCCATGACTGTGAAACTGCAGGTCAGGCTGCTTCTACGGACGCTGTCCGTGCCCGTCCGTGGTGTCGGCCGTTTCGCGTCACTGTCGGCACGGACATATAGCGGACAGGGCACGTTATTCACATGATCCATCTGGGAGTCTGAGCAGGTCAGCAGCCATCCAGATGGGTCTGGGGAAACGGTCTGTAAAACCGTCGGCTTAGCCTACGTTGGTTCGAACCCAACACCTGCCACCATGTAAAACTGCAGGTCAGAGCTGGTACGTGCCTCGTTTCGCTAACTAAAGAGGGAGCGGTCCGCAAGATCGTCAGCGTCCGACGCCTTGTTCGGTTTCTGCAGGTCAACGTGCCGGGAAATCGCGTGCCCGGGGCGAGACGGCGGCGCTATGGAGAATATGCGGAGAAGTTCCGGGCTGGAGCACGTCCTCGAGGGCACTGAGCGCAACGGCCGCGGCCAGGCACGGCCCATGCGGCAAGCTCCCGGCGAACGCGGCCCTGGCGAGCGTCCTGGCACACGCCTGCTCTGCCCAGTTACTGGCTCGCTCCCGCGGCTGCATTGCTCGTTTTGCGGGTGGCCACCGGCAAGTGCCCGCTGCCAGTCATCAAGCCGGGGACAAACGCTGTCACGCATGGTGACAATTCGGCGGGCGCCAGCGTGGTGCTTCTTCCTGCCGAATGTGAGCGGGGTAGCGCAGTCTCCTGTTCGTCACAGGAGTGATAGGCGAACAGGCTCACCTGCCCATCGATGCCGCGGCGGCGAAGTGCCGGGCGCCGGATACGCAGCGGCGGAGACCTTGTTTCAAGGCATTACTGCGCGTTTCCAACGCGCTACTGCGTACCTTGCGCGGGTTCGCGGTTCTCAGGTCTGCTGGCCGGGCCAGTTTGCAGCGGCGTGGTCGCGGGGTCCGGCGACGCTGCCGCCAATGGTGTCTGCACAGTGTTGTTCGTCTGTGCGGCCGGCCGGGCGGCTGCCTGCCAGATCCGGGCCGCCAGCAAGACCATCGCCACCGCAAATAGCAGCGTGTACGCCAGGACGACGACGATCCCTTTGGATTGCACCTGCTGAGCGGCTTCCAGGCCGACGACGAACAGGACCGCCAGCCAGCGCGGTACGCTCCGGCTCCGCCACAGGGCAAAACCCATCAGGACCGGCGCGGCGAAGATGCCGGTAAAGTAGGCGTAAAGGAACGCATGGCCGAACCCGGAATTGAAGGCCGTCACCAGGAACCGCGCGGCCGCGTCTTGTGACAGGTGCGCCGTCGCTACGGCGGCGAGGCTGGGATAGACCAGGACGTTGACGAGGGCTCCGCAAAAGGCACCGATTCCCCCGATCAGCGCGGCGACGGTGGCCACAGCCGAACCGCGGTCTCTGACCAGCGCGGCGATCGCCGCATACGAGACAGCCAGAGCCCCCAAAGCGAGAAGTGCGAGCGAGCCCGCGAGGTAGAGCTGAGCCGGGTGCTTCGCCGCAATAGGCAGCACCTTGAACGCGGTGGCCCTGGTCTGTACCACCTGGTCGAGCCCTTTGGGGGTCAGCCCCTCGGCGCCTAGATACAGCACGGCAGTAAGAGGAAGGAAAAGGGCTAGTATCCGCTGGCGTACCCGGGCAGCATTATCCATTGACTTCTCCATTCAGACCGAGAACGATGCCGGGATGGGCGACGAAGTCCCGGCCATCGACCGCCAGTTTCTCTCCGTATCGCTTGCTGAGGTTCTCTGCCTCGGTCATTTGCCTGTTCCTCCATCGGTGATGCCGGTAGTTCCGAGCTGATGTTCCTCTCCGCCAGTCTTTAGAGCCTTACCTGTTCCGGCGGGTCTGCGGGGATGGTTTCGGTCCGGGTGGTGTCCGGGATCGTGGGGGCGAAGCCGGCGCCGAATGCCGCGGCGGGGCTGAACGCTGCGCGCAGGGATCGGGTGAGAGTTTCCGCTACGGCGCGGAGGCTGGCGGCGGCGGTGGAGGCGCAGGCATCACCGGTTTGCAGCCACGCCTGGGTGGTGGCGCCGTCCGGGCCGAAGGCTCGTGCCTGCCCGGATGGACGATCGATCCTGCCTGGTTCCGTCTGAGGCGGAGCAATTGCGGTTCGGTTCAGTCCGGGCCCTGGCATCATCGTGTTTCTCGCTGTCCCAGGACGGTGAGCGCGCTCATGGAGGCAGGTTTCTTGCCGGCCGGGCGTCATATGTAGTCTCGCTTTTGCAGGATCCGCAGGGAGATCCATCCGGGTAGGACGGGCAGCCAGTAGGTGGCGAGCCGGTAGGCGAGGACTGCTGATACGGCGGGCCCGGGGGCGATGCCGATGCCGGTGAGGCCGGCGACGAGGGCGGCTTCGATGGCGCCGAGGCCGCCGGGGGTGGGGGAGGCGGCGGCGATGAGTGCGGTGCCGAGGTAGACGGCGCCGATCTCGGTGATCCCGGCTCCGCCGCCGAATGCCTGTACCGAGGCGGCGAGGCCGCCGATGTAGGCCAGGGTGATCAGCGCGGAGCCGCCGGCCAGCAGGGTCAGCTTGACCGGGCTGGCGGCCACGGTCCGCAGGCTGGCGGCGGCGGATCGCAGGCCAGGCACCAGCCGGGTCGTGGCGAATCGCCTGCCCTGGCGGGTGGCCAGGACGATTCCGGTGAGCGCGGCCGCGATGGCGAGGAGGAGCAGCAGTTTGCTGGCGGGCGGCAGCTTGAAGGCCTGGCCCAGCTGGTGGCCGGCCAGGGTGAAGAAGATGACGAGCAGGATCAGGTGCGCGACGGCTCCCATCAGGGCGTTGACTCCGACGGCGGCGACGCCGGCGCTGGGGGGGGACGCCGTTTTTCTGCAGGAGCCTGGCGTTCAGTGCCATGCCGCCGACGTTGGCGGGGGAGACCCGGTTGACGAATGATGAGGCGGCCTGGGTCAAGGTGGCGGGCCAGAACGGTACCGGGCCGGGCACCGCGCCGATCAGCGCGGCGGCGCTGGCCAGGTAGGTCAGGGCCGAGGCGGCGATGATGACCGGCAGCCAGGCCCAGTGCGCGGATTGCAGGGCGTGCCAGCTGCTGCTCACCTGCGCGAGCTGCGGCAGGATGAAGTAGAAGGCGCCGGCCGCGGCGGCGATGGCCAGCAGGGTGCGGGGCCGGACCCGCTGGAGGCGGGCCAGCGGCTGCCCGCTCAGCCCGCTGGCCGCGGCGGCGGCGGACCTGGTTGCCGCGAGCAGGCCATCGTGGCGGGCGATGGCGCGCCGGGTGGCGGCCGACAGCGCCAGCGGCTGCAGCAACGGCACCGCGGCCGCCAGTGCCTGGGCGCCGATGACCGCGGCGGCGCTGGACACGGCCCGGTCCGGGCCGGCCAGGATGGCCAGCGAGGCCAGGAGTTCGGCGAGGTCAAGGTCTTTTTGCCGCTGGGTGGCGGCCAGCTCGGAGAAGCTGAAGTCGGTCAGCCGGGGCAGCATGTCGTCGTCGACCATCACGTTGGCCGCTCGCAGGGACCGGTGGGCGATCCCGGCGCGGTGCAGCCGGTCGACTTCAGCCCACAGCCGCCGGAGGAGGTCATCGCTGATCTGCTGCGCCGGGAGGTGGCCGCGTGAGCTGCCGTCCACCCGGTCCATGACCAGCAGCGCGGTCCCGCCGCCGGACTTGATCACCCGGTCGACACGGGGGACGCGGACGCCGGCCCGCTCGGCCATCACCGTGATGAGGGCCTGGTGCTCGACCGCCCGGATAACCGAGGCCGCGGGCCAGGTGTCGCCGACGTTGCGCAGCCGGGCGTACCGGTAGGCCCGGTAGAGCAGGTCGGCGTCCCGCTGATCTGCGCCGAGGGCCTTGATGAACAGCCGCTGCCCGTCATCGGTGGCCGCCGCGAACGGCCGGGAGCCCTTCGCCTCGACGCCGGCCGGGTCGACGGAGGTGACCTGCAGCCCCGCGGAGCGCAGCGCTGCCGCGATCCCGCCGGGTCCGATCCGCCGGTCGGGCACGCCGAAGGTCACCAGGACGCCGGCGCCGACGGTCACCCCGGCGGAGAACGCGAGTATCAGTTCGGCTGGCAGGACGGTGCCGGTGATCAGCCGGGCCGCGGCCGCGGCGCCCAGCGTGATCCATGCTGTCCGGCGCCAGGGACGGCTCAGCCACGGAGCCGCGGCCACGGTGACCGCTGCCGCGGCGGCGAGCAGGGCCGGGCACGGGAACGCCGCGCTGGCCAGCCACGAGCCGTGCCCGGTAGCGGCGGTTACCGCATGCGGGTGCTGGTCGCCGGCCAGGTACAAGATGCCTGCCAGCGTGGCGCCGGCCGCCGCGGCGGCTGCCGTCAGGCCGGCCAGCAGCCGGAACCGGCGGTGGCGCAGCGCGGCGGCGGCGATCCCGGCGGCCGCGACGACGAAGGCTACCTGCACCAGGCCGGTCAGCAGCCGTCCGGCCGGGCCGGATCCGGGCCAGGTCACGGCCGGCGCGCCGGGACTGAGCAGCCGGCTGTGCGCCACCGCGACTGCTGCGAGCGTCCCGGTCAGCACCACCGCGCTGACGATAAGGCGGATGACGTCGCCCGGATGACGGTACCGAGAGGCCGGCAGGAACCGCCCTGTATGCGGCGTGACCGGTTCCGCGCCGCCGGGCAGCTCATCGACGGCCGCCAGATTGCCGCCTGGATGGGTCTTTCCGAGCTGATGGGCCTGGTTCGGATTCATGCCGGTCTCCGTCCCCTTTCCGCGTGTTCCGGCGGGGGGACGCCCGCCGGGCGCTGCGTTCCGGCAGGCTGCTGCTGCCGGCGCTGCCGCTGCTGCAGCAGCCCGGCGGCCAGGGCGGCCAGCAGGGCGCAGGATGTGCCGAGGAGGATCCCGGCCGTGGCGTCGGACAGCCAGTGGGCACCTAGGTAGGCGCGGGAGAGGCCCATCAGGATCGAGAACGCCACCGCGGCCGCGCCCCACATGACGCGCCGCCGCCCGGCGGGAACCAGGGCGGTGACCGACGCCGCGACGGTGACCGACGCCGCGACGGCGTGTCCTGACGGGAACGACGCGCCGCTCGTCGCGACCAGCGACCCGGGTGGCCTGGCCCGGTCGTAGAGCCCTTTCAGCAAGCCGATCAGGACTCCGACATCACCACTGCCGCGAGGAAGGCGGCCAGATGCCACCACTGGCGCCGCAACGCCAGGAATCCCGCCACGGCGATCCGTACCGGCAGCGTGACGTACACCAGCCCGAGGACGTTGAAGACCTTGGCGACCGCGGTGAGCGCCGGTGCCCGGCCGGAGATCATCAGCCGCAGCCACGCATCGTCCAGCCGCTGGATGCCGGCCAGCGTGCCGTGGTCGGCGACCAGGGCGAACACCACAGCCGTCAGCGCCGCCACCCCGGCGGTGAGGATGCCGGCACGCCGGGGGCTGGCCAGAAGCGCATCCTCCCCCAGGGCCGTGGCAGGCCGGGTCAGCCCGGGCATGCGGCACCCCGCCCGCACAGCGCCAGGCCCGCGGTGCGCCGGACGTAGCCGACCAGCACCGACCGCGGCACGAACGCCAGCGCGCTGCCTGCAGCGGTGGCCAGGACCGGGGACGCACCTCGGGTGAAGCGGAACTGGTAGGTCGCGCAGCCGCCAGGGAAGGTGTAGTAGCGAACGTCGGAGAACTGCGGGACCAGGGTTGCCGGGCGCTCGAACCGGCGCATGCCGGGATGGCCGGAGGGGATCTGCCGGGCGCCCGAGGTGTCGCAGGCGGCGGTCAGGGTGATCGTCACTGCCTGTGCCCCGGCTTGATCGGAGTCCAGCCAGAAGGTGGCCTTTCCGCTGGCGATCTCGGCGCCGGCCGGGGTCCAGCCCGACGGGAGCGCCGCGATGCAGGGCAGGAAGGCCGCCGAGGGAACCGCCTGGGCCGCCAGGATCATCGCATGGCCGGTGCCGCACTCGGGCGCGTGCACACTCGGGTTGCTGGCCGGCAGCAGCAAGCCGATGCCGAAGACGGTGGGCACGGCGAAGATGACCAGCATTCCCGCCGCCAGGCCCACCCGCCGGGCGCTCCAGCGCTGCAGCACGATCGGCCGCCGCTGCGGGGCGAGCCTGCGGAACTCGGCGAGCACGTCGCGGGGATCCCGTTTCATGAAGGCGCGCAGCTGCGTCGGGCTGGCCACCCCGCGGGTGGCGGCGAACGCCTCGGCGAGCTCGGCCTCGGTGAAATGGCGTAGTGCCCGCTGGTACACGCGGCCGGGGTCGGTGCGGACCGCCAGCACCAGCATCATGTTGCCCAGGTCGACCGCCTGCCGCCACGGTGACGGGCGCACCTGGACGAACATCACGTCGATCAGCAGCAGCTGCCCGCTGCGGACCATCAGGTTACCCGGCTTGATGTCGCGGTGGGCGATCCCCGCATCCCACAGGCTGCGGATCAGCAGCAGCCCCTGATCGATCAGCTGATCGTCGACGTCGGCGTCGCCGATCTCCACGGCGCCGTCGAAGAACTCGGTGACCAGCAGGTACTCCCGCTCAGGGGTGATCTCCACGATCCCGTAGGGCCTGGCCACCCCGATCCCGACATCCTGCAGCAGGCGCAGCGCGTAGTCCTCATACTCGGCCAGGCGGCGGACGGTCTGGAACGGGTGCTCGTCCTCCAGCGAGCCGTACAGGATCGTCCGCCACAGCTTGTACCAGCGGTCGGCACGGACATGTCCCTTGGTGTAGAGCTTGCCGAACAGGTACTCCTGCGGGTTACCGTCGATCCGCAGCCGCAGCGGCGTGGACCCCCCTGAAGACTCCAGACCGACCGGCGTGATCTCGGTCACGGTGAGCCCGAGCTGGTCGCGCACGCCGTGGCGGATCGCCTCGCCGCGCGCGCCGGTCACATCGACGTGCGCGGTGCGGCCCCGTCGGTAGGCGACCGGGAACACCTCGTTCGGGGTGAAGAAACGGAACGCGGTGACCGGGATCGCGACGCCGAGCGCCACACCCAGGAGCACGTCGTCCACGTGATAGACCGCCAGGTACAGGCAGGCCAGGCAGAACACGGTCACGATGCAGGCGCTGGCCGCCTTCGCGTAAGAGCGGGGCCGCCCCGGCACGAACAGGCAGTAGGCGATGCCCATCAGGAAGAACGTCAGGATCGCGGCCGAGAGGGCCGGCGCTGAGTACCCTGACCAGCTTCCGATGATCGGCACGCCGTACGGGCGCGGCCGCTGCACCCCATTGTTGACCAGCAGCATGGCGATCTCGAGGACGAACAGGCTGCACAAGAACACCAGCAGGTGCCGCCAGCGCCGGAACGCCATCGTCGCCGCGACCGCCGACAGCCCGACCACCGTGGCCCCCCAGCTGGAGCCGGCCACCACGATCCCGTTGGCGATGCTGGTCAGCCACGGCGTCCGGGCCCGCGCGAAAAACCGGAGCACCGCCGCGTTGGCCTGATCATCGAACCGCAGCGACGGCGCGCGCACCGAGACCACGATCGCGCCGGCCAGGACGACAACGACGGCGATCAGCCATGCCGTGGTGGTGAAGGAGACCGGGTGCGGCAGCGGCGGCGGGGCGCCGGTCGGGCGGCGTCGGCGCGCCGCCGGCCGCACGGCGGGACCCGGCGCAAGGCCGGCCACGCCGTCCTGCGAGGTCACCGCCTCTGCTTTCTCGGTCACTGCGCCGCACCTCCCATCGATGTCAGCCCCCCGCGCGCGGGAAGCTCCCGGCCGCCGCTGCCTGCAGGGCCTGCAGCGTCCGCGGCCGGCTAGCCTGTCTCAGGTCAGCGTGGTGGAGACTGATCCGTCGCAGCTCAGGCTGTGTCATGCGGCGGGGGGCGGGAACGGCGGGAGGTTCTGGCGGCAGATGGTTCCCTTCGGCGGGAGGGCACCGGTGCGGAAGTAGGCGGTCATGTAGTTGCTGGCGCAGGTGCTCGGGTTGAGGAGGGCGGTGTGGCCGTAGCCCCGGACGACCAGCAGCCGCGCGCTGGCGAGCTGGCGGGTCATGGCGATGGCGTCCTGGAGCGGAAGGAACTCGTAGGCCATCTCGGCCAGCGCCCGCATCACGGGGACTGACCGTTCCGATAGCGCGCACAAGAGCGGCCGGATGGCCGACCTCGGCGGCGACGGGGCCGGGGATCTGCCGGGAGGTGACGGCCTGCGCGCCGGGCAGATGCCAGGCCTCCTCGACGGCGCCGCCGACCGGGCCGTAGCCGTAGACGTTCTCCAGGCGCACCGGCAACGCGCCGGCGCGTTCAGCCGCCGTCAGTACACCGCTCTGGAGCGGCGGGAAGAGTTCAGGCGACTGCGTATATGGCGCGTTCAGGTACTGGTACACCAGCGCGGCGCCCTGGCGAGGAACTTCGGCCAAGGTCACGTCAGCGGGCCCTCAGGCATAGCGGGAACCCGTGAGAATCAGGCCACGCCCGGCTCGATACGGCTGCGCGGGCACCCCACAAGCTCCGGTGGCCTCGGTGCTGCCCGGCGCCATCGGCCTCAGGACGTCCTGCGCGTCGCTGACGAGCAGGACCTGATAGTCGCTGACTAAGAGCGCGACCCGATGAAGGGCAGCTGCTGCCATATACCACCTCGGCTTCGCTGCGCGCTAAGCGCCACCGAGGTCCAGAGCAGCCGGGAGGAATCTCAAATCTCGTCTACACGCAGATAAACGAGCACACCTTCCGAGTCCCGACGCTACGCCCCATCCGCCGGGGAGACAAGGGAGCCAGGAGACGAAGCAGCGGCGAAGCCCCGGTCACTTTGACCGACTTATGCGGTCGGTCTCCCGTCCGACGCGATGGCCAGCGCCGTGCCAACAGCGCGCACCCTTACAGAGGCGACACCCTGCAGAAACGCATAATCCGGGCCGCCCAGGAAGGCCACACCACTCCGCGCTCGGCTGGCAGCCTGCGGGCTGTCGTGATCGTGGGCGTTGCTGCAGGTTCTGCTGACGGCCGATGGCAGGGCAGCAGGCCTCCTGCCGCCCTGACCAGGCAGGCTCTCGCACTGCGGCATCGCGCGGAGAATATACGGGAAACCTGCGCGGCACGTACATTTCTTGCAGCTCAGGGGCATGTCGGCGGATATCTGTAAAACCGTCGGCTTAGCCTACGTTGGTTCGAACCCAACACCTGCCACTATCAAACTCGCAGGTCAGACCCGGTCCAGTGGGCGGGACTCGTGCGTTGCGGGAGCGGTCTGGATCACCGCTCCCCGTGCGGGACTTCTCGGTTCCTGACCTTGTTTGGCCAGGTCAGGATGCTGTTGGGCGCGGGGAGCGGTTAGCGGCACTCGTCGCCTTGCTGTTGCGCGCGGTTGAGCAGTGGTTGGGTTCGAGGGCGCGGAGCACGGCACAGGGTTGTGGTGAGCCGTCCAGGTGGGCGGTCCGTTGGGTGGGCCTCGTTCACCGCCTGGTTTAGTGCATTCCGCGAGCCCGGCGGCAGCAGCCAGTCGGCAGCAGCCAGTCGGCGGCGGACGCGGCTTCGATCACGATGAGGCACCAGCAGGCCGTGCTCGGCGGCCAACAGCCCCTTCCGGCTGCCATATCTACCTGCGGGCGGTCTTTCTCAAGCGAGTGGACAGCTGTAATGGGCGGGCAGGATTGACTCGTGACTTTCGCTGACAATGCCCAGCGGAAAAAGCACGGCCACTACGCTTAGGGCTATGGCGGAGCTGAGCAAGGCGGACCTGGACGAGCTGGTCGAAGAGGCCATCGTGGATGCCTATGGCAAGGATGAGCAGCTGACCGGCTTCTACACGATGATTGAGGAAAATCTGGCCCTCCCATTCACGACAATGGTCTTGGGTGTTGAGGTGACCGTGGAAGGTATTGACCTCACGGATTGCGGAATCGCCGCCATCTGCGTCCGCGGGGTACACCGGCAGTCGATCGCGATCCTCGACCTCCCGCTGCCAGCGCCCTCTCCACCGGGTTCGGAGTGGATCAGGGCCTACGGGCATTGGGCGGGCCGGCGATGAGCGAGTACCAGTACTACGAGTTCCTCGCGGTAGATCGTCCGCTGACCACTGCTGAGCAAGCGGAAGTCCGCCAGCTTTCAACGCGGGCCAGGATCACCGCCACCAGCTTCACTAACGAATACCACTGGGGTGACTTCAAAGGCAGCCCGGACCAACTGATGGAGCATTACTACGACGCGCATCTGTACTTTGCGAACTGGGGCACTCACCGGATCATGCTCCGGCTGCCGCGCACGCTCCTGGACCCGAAGATCGCCGGACAGCACTGCGTCGATGGCCAGGTGCGCATGTCGACCACGCGCGAGCACGTGATCCTCGACTTGACCAGTGAGGACGAGGCGGGTGAATGGGGGGAGGATACCGAGGAATCCCTGTCCGCGATCGTCGGTGTCCGCTCCGAACTGGCCGCCGGGGACCTGCGTCCGCTGTATCTGGCATGGCTGTCGGGCTACGGCGTGTGGGAACGCGATGAGGACGCCTTCGGCGAAGAGGACGAGGACGAGATGGAGCCACCGGTCCCGGCCGGCCTGGGATCACTCACTGCTCCGCAACGTGCTCTGGCCGACTTTCTCCGCCTCGACTCTGACCTTCTGGAGGTCGCGGCCGAGACCAGCGCGGCGCTCCCCACGGTGACCGGCGATGCACGTGCGCTGGCCAGGCATATCGCGAAGCTGCCCGTCAGTGACAAGAACAGACTTCTGACGCTGGTCGCAGAAGACCAGGCGGCAAGGGCCCGGATGGAGCTGCTGCGGGGCTTCCGCACAGATCCTGATAAACAGCGCGACTCCCGTCCCCGGCGGACCGTCGCCGAACTCCTGGACACCGCCGGGGGACGTCGCCTGCAGCGCGGGCGGTGAGCGGGTGTCACGGCTGCCGCGCAGCACGTCCTCCGGGAACAACAGCGGGCTGCAGTCCGGCAAGGCGCCTGGACGAACCGGCCCACGACCCTGAGACCGCCTTGGCCGGCGCCGAAAGGCTGATCGACGCCCAAGCTGTCACCTCAATTACGAGCGGCGGTCACCCTGCTCAGGAACCCGGAACGCATCTGCGGCTGGTCCGCGCGCTCGGCGGCCGTTCCCGGCGGTTACTCCGGTATCTTCGACAGTTCCGGAGAATCAGCGACTTGCCGGGTTGAGGAGCCAGTCCTCGGTGAGTGGTGCCTCGGGTGGTCCATTGAGCATCCAGGCATGGATTGCCTGAATCAGGGGCCCAGGGTTCTTCCTTGAGCGCGGGAAAGCGCGGCTGCTGGTGTAGAGGATTCCCGTGGTGGCCGTGTCGGCCTGGAGTGCCCGTAGCAGGATGGGCCGGAAGTCTTTGACGTTCTCGGTGAGCAGCCAGCGACGTTGAGAGATTGCCCAGGCGAAGACGTCGTCATCGCTCATTGCCCGCAGCTCGCCGCGCTCAGCCACAGCGATCACGTCCTGGCCCAGGTCGCGCAGTGCGGCAGCGATGGCGGGGGAGAACATCTCGTCAAGCAGCAGGCGGGCGCTGGCTGGGTGGCTCATGCGATGAGCTGCCGTTGTACCCGCCATGCTTCCTCGGCGCGGGCCGATGCATCATCAGCGTCGCTGATCTCGGTATCGATCTCGTCCCGGTAGTTCCCGTAGTAGCTGACAGCTGTGGCGATCCGGCTGGCGTCGACGGCAAACACCTCGGCTGCGGCGTCTAGCGCGGCTGGGCCGCGCTCGTCTACTTCACGCAGGAACTTGATGATTTCCCAGATGTCTGGCCCGTAGGCGAGGGCAGCCCGGCGGCCGGACGGCCCGTCTTTGAAGATCACCCCTGGGTGGTCAGCCATCCGCAGTCCTTCGTCGATGAGCCGCTGCGCTAGCGCGGAGGTCGTTGAGCCGGCCGTTGCGCCCGCACGGCGCCGCAACCGCGCCAGCAGAACGGCGTCGAAGCGGATAGAAAGAGGCGTGGTCATGTACTACATTGTAACCTATGCGCTACAAGGATTCGAGGCTGGGTGGAGGGCACGGGATGGCCTCTCGTTCACGTGCCTTTACTGCGGGGTCGCAGCCGGCTGAGAGTGGTTGAGCCCACGGACACGCCTGCTCTGACGGCGGATGCGAGAAAACTGGCGCCGGACGGGCCGTGCTGCCGATCAGCCGCCCGGCGGTCAGGTGCCAGCACTTCCTGGTCATGGCCGCCAGCCATTATCCTTTGGCCCTATCGCTGCCGCCCACCTGCTGGCCGGGCGGCGGGCGGTCACGGATCTCCGCCCTCATCACCGTCGCTTCCCTCCGACCCATGGCGCCTGAATCATGGGACGTGTGCATCAGGGGCTGGACTACTGAGAAGATGGCGGGCGTGGCAGACATGCGACGCCGGAGCCCAGAGCCGGCCCCAGGACCACCCGAGGTCCAGATGAGGCCAGGCATGGCCAGTGAGTTGCTCCGCGAGCTGGCGCCGTTGCTCGCCGAGGAAGGCATCGACGTCGACAACATCGACGTTCCCGACCTGGATACCCTGCAGCAGGCCATGAACCGCGCCATCGAGCGGCAGAACATGGTCCGGTTCACCCCGGTCGGGCAAGCACGCGAACTCGCCGCCGTCACCCTGCGGCTAGCGGCCGAGGCAATCGCTGACGGTGACACCCGGCTGGCCGCCGCAATCTTGGACCAGGCCCAGCCGGAGTCCCCCGACGGTTCCGCCGCCACCGTCGCCGGCTGCATCGGCGTGGCCCTCGGCTTGCTTGACCAGTGGCTGACGGGACACGATCGCGGCGCCCCCGCTGATCTCGGGAAGCTGACCCGGCTGCCCGCCGGGCACTGGACCGGCGAGCGCGCCGCCGCCGACATCGTGACCCTTGCCCGCAAGAGCCGCGCCTTCGCCTCCCTGGATGCGCTGATCGCCAGGCAGGGCGGCCAGCACGTACTCTACGGCAGCGCCCTTGCCCTCGCTGCCGCCCTCCAAGCCTGGTCACGACACGCCGGTACCCCGCTGCCCGATCTGGCGCGCATGACCATCCGCTGAAGCCGTTACGATCTCAACCATGCCGGGGCTTTACGGCAAATAGCCTCAATCCGCTGGATTGGTTGAGGAGTGGTTGAGCGTGGTAGCTCAGCAAAGCGAAAGCGCCATTTGTGCAGGTCACAATAGAAATGCGATCTTGTGTGGGAGCCCCCTGTAAAACCGTCGGCTTAGCCTACGTTGGTTCGAACCCAACACCTGCCACCACCAGCGAAAACGGCCCGTGAGCTGGGTGTTCCCGGCCTCGCGGGCCCTCTTGTCGCTGTCCCGCCGTGTGTCATGATGTGCCGCCGTGAGCCTGTCCCGCTCGAAAATAGAGTTCTGCAGCTGACCTGCAGGTATTCCGGGCGTTAGGCGGCGCGCACATATTCGTTGATCAGGCCGTTGAGGACGGGTTTTCGGCGGATCTGCCGCGGGTCGATGTCGGTCACGGTC
>WNFE01001593.1_pt1 | contig 16474 bp, 12 predicted proteins | sample 5400451 | NCBI WGS metagenome assembly WNFE01 (sample SAMN13153344, study PRJNA577476) | soil metagenome | isolation source: 200 cm saprolite under Douglas fir tree site 2 hole 2 | place: USA:California | collected 2015-04-18 | reverse complement strand
GAACAGCACCGTCATCCCGATCACGCCGGGCGCCATGAACTGGAGATACTTGCCCTCGCCCGCCCGTTGAAACACGGGGCCCAGGCCGAACCCGAGCACGCCCAGGTACATGAGCGGCGAGCCAAGGGACGCGACGATCTGGACCCGCGACCGCAGGTACTTCTTGACCTCCCGCAGCCAAAGGACGTACACGACGTTCATCCGACTATCGCCTCCATACTCGGGATACCTGCCGCATCTGGTCGGCGGCCGTGGCACTCTCGTCGCGAATCGTCGTGCCGGTGAGCTTGAGGAAGGCCCCTTCGAGCGAATCAGTGCCCGTCTGCTGCTTGAGCTCCGCTGACGAGCCCGTGGCTACGATGCGCCCGTGGTCGATCACGGCGATGCGGTCCGCGACGCGGTCGGCTTCGTCCATGTAATGCGTCGTGAGAAGCACCGTGACCCCCTCGGCCTTGTTGAGGTTGCGCACGAGGGTCCACATCTGATTGCGGCTCTGCGGATCGAGGCCGAGCGTCGGCTCGTCGAGAAACAACACCTTCGGGGTGTGCAGGAGCCCGCGGGCGATCTCGAGCCGCCGTTTCATCCCGCCCGAGAACGTCTTCACGAGATCCCCGCGCCGATCCCACAATTCGAACATCGTGAGCAGCGCCTGGGACCGTTCCCGCCGGATCTGGCGCGGTACGTGATACAGGACGCCGTGGATGTCCATGTTTTCCCACGCCGTAAGGTCGCTGTCGAGACTCGGATCCTGGAACACGACTCCGAAGCTTCGCCGCACTTCCGTCTGATGCATCGTGGGATCGAGCCCGTCGAGCTCCAACGCCCCGCTCGTAGGGTGAAGCAGGGTCGTGAGCATCTTGATCGTGGTCGTCTTGCCGGCGCCGTTCGGACCGAGGAACGCGAAGATCTCGCCGGCGCGGACGTCGAAGGAGACGTCGTTGACCGCGGTGACATTCCCGAACGATTTGACGATGTGCTGGACGCGGATGATGGGCCGATCGGTCACCGTCAATAGCTCCGGCCGAAGCCGAACGGGTAGAGCGGCCGCGCGCTGTCATGCGGCACGTCCGAGCGCTGCGCCTGCACCGCCTCCATCGACGACGGCAGCTCGAACGGGAGCCTGCCCTCGGGCTTAGCCCGCCCGGTGAGGACATCGAGCAGGGCGGCGTCGCTCACCCCGAAGTTCCCGATCAGCGCGCTCGCCCTGTCCTTGAGCGGTGTCAGGATCGCGGGGCGCTCGAGGTAGACGGTTACGATGGTCGGCACGGCCGCGCTCGCCTGCTTGAACGCCTCGTAATCAGGATCACCGTCCTTGAACGCGAGACTCCCCTCGTGGAAGAACTGGCCGAAGACGTATTGCGGATGGAGCCGCTCGAAAGGCGTGCTCAGCCGCACGATGGCGACGTCGGCTCGTGTAGGGTCCGTGACGATCGTCCAGCCCTCGCGCGTCGCTGCGTCGGCCGAGACTCCGCGAAGATAGACGCGGAGCGGACGAGAGGAACGCAATGGGAGGAGGTTCCCCTTGTTCTCGAGCAGCACGAGCGCCCGGCGCTGCGCATCGACCCCGGCAGCGAGGAACGCCGAATTCCCGACCAGCCGCGCCGCGGAATCGGGGTTGACGAAGGGATGCTCGAACAACCCCTGCGCGAATTTCTGGGTGAGAATGCGCACGACTGAGCTGTCCAGCCTGGCCACCGTCAGCTGACCCGCGCGGATCGCCTCGACCAGCAGGTCGGCCCGCTGCGTTCCACCGAACTCATCCACCCCTGCCTGGACCGCTTTTATGAAGCGGTCGCGCATCGTGAGATCTTCGACGCCCCAGGGCATCCCGACGTCGGCGAACGTAGGGCGCTCGCCCGGCGGCGCGCCGTTCTTGCACCGGTCCGGGCAGTCCCACGTGATCGCCCAATCGGTGACGATCACGCCCTGAAAGCCGTAGTGCCTCCGCAGCATATCGGTCAGAAGCTGGCGGTTGAATCCGGCCCCGACCTGCTCGACCGCTTTACCGTCCCAAGTGGCATGCTCGAGCACCGAGTACGTCGGCATCACGCCGCCCACGTGCGCTGCGAATGCGCCGAGGAACGGGCGCACATGGTAGAACAGGTTGTCGCCCGAGAACGTCGCGAAGCGTCCGTAGTAGGTATGGCTGTCCCAGCCATCCTTGGCTGCCCCATACCCAACCCAATGCTTGACCACCGTCACGACGCCGGTCGAATCCACGCCGTTCGCACCGTGCTGAAACCCGACGACGTAGGCACGCACCTGGCGGCCGGCCAGGTCGGCGTCCTCGCCGAACGTCCCGGCGACACGAGGCCAGCGCGGCTCCGTCGCGAGGTCGGCCTGGGGAGAGAGGGCCATGTGGATCCCGACGGCGCGGTACTCCTGCCGCGCGATGTCGCCGAACGCCCGAGTCAGCGCGGTGTCGTCGATGGCGGCGAAGCCGAGCGCTTCCGGCCACTGCGAGAACGTGGTCTGAGTGCTGACGCCGGGCAGGTACTGGAAATGGTTGCGCGGGTCGGTGCTGATCGTGACCGGAATGCCGAGCCGCGTACGCTCGGCGATCGCCTGCAGAACGTTGTTCTGGACGGCGAGCGTTCGTGGATCGGTGTTCAGACGCGTGATCAGGTTCGTGACCTTCACGCTGTCGATCAATGCCCGAATGGCCGCGGTGTCGTACTGGCCGCCCATGCCCGCGCTGGCCATCGGACCGCCCACCGAGCGCGCGGTGCCATGCATCATCGTGCCCGCTTTCTCCTCGAGCGTCATCCGCGCCACGAGATCGCGGGCGCGCTGGTCGGGGGAGAGACGCCAGTCCTCGTAGGGGTCGAGGACGCCGTTGCGATTCAGATCCTTGAACTCGAGCCCATCCTGTTTGAGAACGGGCGCTTGCACGAGGAGCAGTAACACCGCGACGGCATGCACGCGTTAGGCCCTCGGTGCCGCGGGTTTGACAGCGTAGAGGAACTCGTAGTAGTCGCGCCTCGTCAGGTGCGGCTGCGGCGTGGACCAGACGGGGCCGATGAACGTAAGGCCGGTACGACGCAACGTCAACGAGATCTGTTCACGACCGCGAGCCACCCCTGCATTGCAACGAGGAACAAGCCTACACGATCGATTCCGCGCGTGCGGCGCGTACCCCTTGCGCTGCCGCCGCCACTGCGCGATTATTGCATGATCATTTAATAACACCCGGCATGAGCCCGCGACCACAGACCATTTCGAACGACGAGGTCCTCGATGGCACCGCCCGAATGATCGGGCGGCTCGGCATCATGCGACTGACGCTGTCCGACGTGGCCACCGAGCTCCGGATCACGCCGGGAACGCTGGTCCACCGGTTCGGTTCCAAGCGCGAGCTGCTGTTGAGCCTGATGCGGCGATCCGTCGAAAAATCGGCCGGTCGGATCGCTGCCCTGCGCAGTGCGGCGGGAAGCCGGTCACCGTACGGCATGTTGCTCGCACTGGGGGATCGCGCCGCGGGACACGTGGAGACGCCCGCCGCGCTCGCCAACAACCTCACGTTTTTCCAGGTCAACCTCGGGGACCCCCAGTTTCATCGACTCATGCGCGCGCGCGCGCGTGGCTTGCGCCGGGAGATCCGGACGCTCACCCGGCAGGCGGTCGCGGCGGGAGAGCTGCGACCTTGCAACACCGAGCAGCTCGCCCGGACACTGCAGGCGACGATCAATGGCTCACGCCTGCAATGGGCCATCGAGCAGCAGGGCAGCCTGACATCGTGGATACGCAGCAATCTCGAGACGGTGCTCCGGCCGTTCGCGCGGCGTCGTGCCCGCCCCATCAAGTGATTCTCGGATTGGATTCGGCGATCTCGCTCGAAGATGGTGGCGGCAAGGCGGCGAACCTCGCACGCCTGACTCGGGCCGGTCTGCCGGTGCCCCCGGGATTCGTCATTCCGACGGCCGCGTACCGTGAGTACCTCTCGATCAATGGGCTCGACGGGTGGCCGGCTGACACCGCGCGAGCGGCGTCCGTCGATGACCCCGGAGCGCTAGAAGCGGCGTCTGCAGCGATTCGCGCGCGGTTCGCCGCGGGCGTGATTCCGGCCCGGTGGGGCGAGGCGATCCGAGCCGCGTATGCCGCCCTCGGACGGCCAGCCGTGGCGGTCCGATCGTCGGCCACGACGGAAGACCTGCCGGATCTCTCGTTCGCCGGGCAGCAGGACACGTTCCTCAACGTCGTAGGCGACGCAGCGCTGTTGCACGCCGTCGTCCAATGCTGGAGCAGCCTGTGGACCGCGCGCGCGATCGGGTATCGGGCGCGCAACGGCATCTTGCATGACGAGGCGGCGCTCGCCGCAGTCGTGCAGGAGATGGTCCGGAGCGATACCTCAGGCGTACTGTTCACCGCGAATCCGGTCACCGGGAAGCGGTCGGAAACGGTGATCGAGGCGACGTTCGGTCTGGGCGAGGCTCTCGTTTCGGGGCGGGTAGAGCCTGATCGATACGTGGTCGATGCAGCGGCGGGACGCGTGCTCGAACGGCGGCTGGGCGCAAAGGCACTCTCCGTCCGGCCGCGCACCGAGGGTGGCACGGTCGAAGTCCGGGAAAACGGCACGAGAAGCGCCACGCTCACCGAATCGGACGTGCTCGAACTCGTGGGCCTAGGCCGGCGGGTTGCTGACCTGTTTCATGGACCGCAGGACATCGAATGGGCGCAGACCGATGGCCGATTCCACCTGCTACAGGCCCGGGCGATCACCACGCTCTATCCTCTGCCGGAGGGAATTCCGAACGACGGACTTCACGTGCTCGTCTCCGCGAGTGCGATTCAGGGGATGCTCGATCCCATCACGCCTCTCGGGGCGGACGTGTTCCGGGTAGCGCTGCCAAAAGCACTGGCCGCGCTTGGAGGGCCGGTTAGGCACGCCCGGCCGTCCGTGATCGCAGGCGAGCGCTGGTTCCTCGACCTGACCTACCTACTCAGCCGCCGCCGCGTACGGTCAATTGTACGCAACGCCCTCCGGGTTATCGAGCCGACGACCGGGGAGGCGCTGGATGAGGTGCTCGCCGATCCTGCTTGGGTTCCACTGCAATCGCGGTCTTGGTTGCGGGACCTGCCGGTGCGGTTCATCGCGGTGATCGGGCGTGCCTTGGGGAACCTGACGTACGACCTGCTCTGGCCAGATCGGGGGCGTGAGCGGACCCAGCGTCGGCTCGCCGCCGCGGTAAATGGCTTTCGGGAGCGGAGCGCGGCCGCCCGCAGCCTGGGCGAGCGAATCATGTTGCTGCAGGACGCGTTCGATTGGCTGCTTCGCTCCGGCCTGCCGTTGCTGATGCCGGCCGTTGCCACCGGGCTTGGCAGCCTGCGGGTCTTGCACTTACTCGCGACCGAAGTTCCCGACGGCGAACCGCGCGTGCTCGAACTCACACGCGGGCTGCCCCACAACGTGACCACCGAGATGGACCTGGCGCTCTGGCAAGTCGCACGCACCATTCGAGCTGGTTCAGGTGACAACGCGTTTTTTGGCGCGGAACCGCGTGGCCTCGCTCGCGCATATCTCGCGGGACAGCTTCCACCGACGATCCAAGCCGCGATCCACGGATTCCTGCGAAAGTACGGCATGCGCGGCGTCGGCGAGATCGACCTCGGCCTGCCGCGCTGGCGCGATGATCCAACCGGCCTGATCCAGGTTCTCCAGACCTACTTGCGGATCGACGACGACGAGCGGGCCCCGGACGCGGTTTTTCGGCGCGGTGCCGAAACGGCGACACGCGTCCTCGCTTCGCTGCTAGCGGACGTTCGCCGTACGCGCTTCGGCTGGTTGAAGGCCTTCGTGATGCGGCGAGCTGCACGCCGGATGCGCGCGCTGGCGGGCCTCCGCGAGAGCCCAAAGTTCACGGTGATCTCTATGTTCGATGCGGTGCGGAGTGGTTTGCTCGCGAGCGGCGAGGCGTTGGCAAGGTCACGCGTGCTCGACTCACCGGAAGACATCTTTTTCTTACATATCAATGAGCTCCAGTCCATTGCAGCGGGCGAGACAGGCGCGTGGCGTGCGACGGTGCGGGACCGCCGACGACTCTATGCGCGAGAGCAGCGGCGGCGGCATATCCCGCGGGTGTTGCTTAGCGACGGGCGAGCATTCTTCGGCCGCTCGGGCGATCACACCGATGGGGACGCGAGCGCCACGCTTGTCGGGACCCCGGTCTCTCCAGGCGTCGCGAGCGGTCTGGTACACGTGGTCTTCGATCCTGCAGCGGTCCAACTCATCCCAGGCGAGATCCTGGTGTGCCGAGGCACAGATCCGGCGTGGACGCCGCTGTTCCTGGCCGCTGGGGGGTTGGTGACCGAGGTCGGGGGACTTGTTACGCACGGCGCTGTGGTGGCACGAGAATACGGAATTCCCGCCGTTGTCGGCGTCCGCGACGCGACGACTCGGCTGCGTACGGGCGATCGGGTCCGCCTGGATGGGACGTCCGGCTCTGTCGTCATTCTGACGGAGTGATATCGATGCCCGAATCGTGGCGGTCGAGGTTCGAGCGATGGGGTTTCAACCTGTTCCCGGTGTTCTGGGGCACGGGCGCGCGTATCACTTACCTCGCGAGCGATTACGCGGAGATCCACCTCGAGCTGCCGTTGACGTGGCGCACGCGCAACTACGTCGGCACGATTTACGGTGGCAGCATGTACGCGGCGCTGGACGGCATCCACCTGGTCATGCTGATCAAGCGATTGGGGCCCGGTTATGTCGTCTGGGACAAGGCCGGTGCGGTGCGATACCGCAAGCCCGGCCGCAGCACGCTGTACGCGCGAGTCGTTGTGACCCACGAGGAGCTCGATGAGATTCGCGCGTCCCTCGCGGGCGGTGGCCGGATCGAGCGCGTATACCACGTGGATCTCGTCGATCGTGACGGCACCGTGCATGCGGAAGTCGAGAAGACGGTTCACATCCGGCGGCGCGAGTGATGCGGTCGCGCTCCCAGACGTCGCCAGGACCGCACTGGCACTTGGGCATCCCGACATCTCCACCTGACTTGACTGGGAGGGCGTAATGCGCGCGCTAATGATTAGTCTCGCGGTCGCCGTGTACGGCTGTGTCGGCTCAGTCAACGTCGTTATCCCGGACCGGGCGACACAATTTGAATCGCAGCTCCTCGGCACCTGGGAGGACTCCGCATCGAGCGAACGCGCCGTCGTGACACAGAGGGGTCCTCGGGCTTACGCGATTGATTACATCGACGAGCAAGGCAAGCGCCTCTCGCTGCTGGGCGTGCTCGGCGCGAGCCGCGGACACCTAATGCTCGACGTCCAGCCGGCTGCGCCGGGGCTTGGCGCTTATGCGGATCTCGTGGTGCGCCTGCATGTCCCGCTCATTCTCGACTCGATCGGGAACAGCATCCACATCGCCACCCTCGAGCGGGATTCACTGAACGAGTATCTGCGCCGCCATCCCCGCGCGATCGCCCATGTGCGCGGTGTGGATGGGTTCGTCCTGGACCGCGAATCCACCGGCGCTGCAACGGTTCCTGGCTTCATACATCGAGCGGCCGGGCGTGTTGTCGAAGCCCAGCACCTGGCGGCGCCGCTAGGCCCTCGGGGCCGCGGGTTTGGCCGCGTAGATGAACTCGTAGTACTCGCGCATCGCGAGGCCCGTGGCGGCCTCCTCGTCCACGATCACGATCGCATCCCGGTGCAGCTGGAGCGCACTCGCCGTCACCAGGCTGGTCACGGGGCCCTCGACCGCTTGCGCGACCGCTTTCGACTTGGTCTCGCCGCTCGCTACCAGGAGCAGCTTGCGCGCGTCGAGAATCGTGCCGACGCCCATGGTGATGGCGTACACCGGTACGTCTTCCCGGCGATCGAAGAACCGCGCGTTGTCGTCGATGGTCTGTTTGGACAGCGTCTTGAGCCGCGTGCGCGAGCTCAGCGAGCTCGTCGGCTCGTTGAACGCGATGTGGCCGTCGGTCCCGATGCCCAGGATCTGCAGATCGATCCCGCCGCATTCCCTGATCCGCTGCTCGTACCATTCGCAGAAGGCCGGATAGTTGCTGGTCGTGCCGGACGGGATGTTGATGTTGTGCGGCGGGATGTTGACGTGTCGAAAAAAGTGCTCGTGCATGAAGTGGTGATAGCTCTGCGGATGATTCACGGGCAGGCCGACATACTCATCGAGATTGAACGTCGTGACGCGCGAGAAGTCGAGCTGCTCCTTCTTGTGCAGCCGCACGAGCTCCTGATACAGCCCCAGCGGGGTGGAGCCCGTCGCCATGCCGAGGACGGCACTCGGCTTGGTGTTGAGCAATTCCGCGACGATCTGCGCCGCGACCTTGCTCATCTGCGCGTAGTCTCGCTGAACAATGACTTCCATCGGTCCCTGAGGTAGGGGCGCAGCATGCTGCGCCCCTACCGGTGAGGACTACATGCCGGCGCGACGCTGCGCGGTGGGCGGCAGAATGCCGTTCAGCCGCAGGTAATTCGCTTCCTGGCTATAGTGATCGGCCCAATCGCCGACCGTGATGAGGAGTGCCGTCGCCCGCGTCATGTTCATGCCGAACATCGAGATCGGGTCGGCGAGCTTCGAGTCGTCCATTTTTGCAAAGGCCTGCTCACAGAACTGGAATGTCTCCCTGAGACGCGCGACGAGCTGCTCCTTGGTCGCGGTGCTGTCGACTGCCGTGCGCTGCGGTACCGGGACACCGGCCGTGTTGCCGCAAAGGACGTCGTTTCCCTCGTTCGCGAGGTGAACCTGGATTTGGGCGAAACTCATCTGCGCCGGGGTGGGGCGATAGGTGTACTTGTCCGCCGGCATCGCTTCAGCGGCGGCGATCAGAATGCGCGAGAAGCGCTGGTGCATGCCACGCAGCCCATCGGCGACCGGGCTTTTCGAAGGAGGGGCGGCCGCTGCCGCTGCCGCTGTTGCTTGTGCGGCGAGCGCTTGAGGGAGAATCGCCATCGCGATCATCAGAAGACAGGCTCGGGGTTTCATCTTGAACTCCAGTGAGAGAGGCGTGGATTTTGTCCCAAATGCGCGAGAGGCGCTAGCCTAGGCGGACCGCGGCTCTTCGCCGCTCCAGTATCGCTTCGGATCGGCCACACTGCCGTGGCGCGTCAGGAACGCGTCAACCTGCTCGTTGACTGGCGGATGACGGTCCGGCGCTTTCCCGCCCGCGGCGATCAGGGCCTCGAGGACCTCGATGGAAAGATCCGGCCGGTCCCCCCCGCCATGCGCGGCCTTCCAGATGGCGGTTTCGACGATGTCACCGTGCTGGGTGCGCATATCGGGGCGCGCACCGCGTTCGAGCAGCAACCGCACGACCGCGATGTGATTGCCGAGCATTGCATAAAAGAGTGCGGTTTCGCCGTCGCCGGAGTGCCCGTCCACGTCCACGCCACGATCGAGCACGTACCGCGTGACTTCGAGCTGGCCATATCCGGCGGCATACCGAAGCGCCATTTCACGTCGCGAGACGTCGGCTACCTCGACGAGCTGACGCACCACGTCGAGCCGTCCGATGCCGGCAGCCCGACCATGCCGAGACGAGCACCCCGTTCGGCGAGGTAGTGGGCGGCCTCCGGGCACCCATTCGCGAGACACGCGTAGACCGCGTCGACGTTGTTGCCCGCGAGATTCGGGTGCTCGATCTGCGCGCCATGACCGAGCAGCACGTCGATGACGGGGATCTGGACGCCGGCTTCGCGCGGCGGGGTGCTCGTCGCGACCAGACCGAGCGCCGTGCAGCCGCCCCCGTAAACATCTGCTTCGGCTTCGACATCCGCGCCTGCCGCAAGGAGCAGCTCGGTGATCCGGGCCGCGTTCGGTGGCGACTTCTGCCGGTAACCCTCCACACCGTTCGCCGAGACGTAGTGCAACAGCGTGGCGCGATGCTCGCGCGTGGATCGTGCCCGAATCAGCCCCGGATGCTCCCGCAGCAGCTCCTGTAGCGTTGCCTCGTCGCCCCGCACGACAGCCTCGGCCGCTGCCTCGAATGCGGCGGTCTCCGTATCACTGTGGGCGAGCGCGTCGAGGTGCGTGGCGAAGGCGGGCCAACTTAGGAAACCGTGGGCGCGCGCGAGCACGAATTGCGCGTCGGCCACCACGCAACGCCGTTCGTTGCGCGTCAGCGTTCGCACCGCGAAGTCTTCCACCTGCTGCGCCGCGCGATCGATTCTCCGGCGATTCGAGCCGGCGAGCAGCGACGCCATCCAGCGGTCGGCCCAGGCGGCGGTCGCGGGAGTGCCGGACTTGCAGGCTTTGACTAGGTCCTTGGCGAGCTTGCGGTACTGCTCGAGGTTGGGACGGGACGGCAGCGGCAGTGCATCCTGCGGATTGGGGAACATACGAAGCTCCTTTCAGTGCGCGCCCGTTGTCCGCCTGTTTCGGGCTGAAAGAAGTTCGTCGATCGCTTGTACCTGCTCGTGGGTGGGCACGGCCCTTTCCTGCGGACTGGATGCGCCCCTAGCGCACCTCGAACGCTAGCAGCCAGAATTGCTGGCGCAAGACCAACCTAGGAGAGCTATGAGCATCGACCGCCGTGCTTTTCTTCAGAACGCAACCGCGGCCGCCGCGGCCGTGACATTGCCGCCCTTTATTCGAACTCAACAGTCCGATCTCGCCCCCATCTATGCGCAGATCGAGCGCCGCCACGACGAAGCGGTGCAGCGCCTCCAACAGTGGATTCGGCAGCCGTCGATCGCCGCGGAGAACCGCGGCATGAACGAGGGATGCGAGCTGACGATGCAGATGTTGCGCGACGCCGGCTTCCAGCACGTGACGAAAATCCCCAGCGACGGACAGCCCGGCATCTTCGCGACGCTCGACGCGGGCGTGCCCAAGACCCTCGGCCTCTACTTCATGTACGACGTCAAACAGGTCGACCCGGCGGAATGGTCATCGCCGCCGTGGGATGCCGCGCTGGTGGACAAGCCGGGACTGGGGAAGGTCGTCATGGGGCGCGGCGCCGTGAACCAGAAGGGTCCGGAGGCCACCTTCCTCGCCGCGCTGCACGCGATCCGCGGCGCGGGCCGCAAGCTGCCCGTCAATCTCGTGCTCATCGCCGAGGGCGAAGAGGAGATCGGCTCACCACATTTCCCGCAGATCGTGCGCCGTCCCGAGGTGCTGGCGGCCCTGCAGAAATCGGTCGGCATCTTCATGCCCTCGGCGTCACAAGGGCTCGATGGTGAGGTCACGATGACGCTCGGCGCCAAGGGCGTGATCGAGGTCGAGCTGGTCTCGAGCGGTGAGAAATGGGGGAGGGGACCGCGCGCCGACATTCACTCGAGCAACAAGGCGCGCGTCGACAGTCCGGCGTGGCATCTGGTGCAGGCCCTCACCACGCTGGTCTCCGCAGATGGCAACGACCCCGCGATCGACACCTTCGCCGACAAGGCGCGGCCGCTCTCGGCGGACGAAAAAGCGATGATCGCGGCCGCCGCGGCGCGCATGGACGAGAACGCGGCCAAGCGGCTGCTCGGCGTCCAACACTGGGTCGGTGACGTCAGCTGGGTCGAAGCGCTCGAGCGATTGATGTCGCGTCCGACCGTCAACATCGAAGGCTTGGTCGGTGGCTACACAGGCCCTGGCGGCAAGACGATTCTGCCGCACCGGGCCACGGCAAAGCTCGACCTGCGACTCGTGCCCGATATGACGGCCGCCGACGCGCTCGCGGCGCTCAAGGCGCACCTCGCCAAACGCGGCTTCGGCGACATCGAGGTCAACATGACGGGTGGCTACGATCCCACGAGCACGCCCCGCGACGCGATGCTGATCCGCGTAGAGGAAACGGTGTATCGCCGCTCACGCGTCGAGCCGATTCTGCTGCCGCGCAATGCGGGATCCTGGCCCGGCTATGTCTTCACGGGTGAGCCCCTCAAGCTCGCGGCCGGGCACTTCGGCCTCGGCCACGGCAGCGGCGCGCATGCCCCCGACGAGTACTACGTCATCGAGTCCACGAATCCCAAGGTGCGAGGGATCGATGGCGGCGTGCGGTCGTACGTCGAGTACCTGTATGAGGTGGCGCGAGCGCGCTAGCTCAGGGCCAGCGTGGGGTTGAAGCCGGGCGCCCGGCGCGCCTTGGTCGCCTGCTCGAAGGCGTACGCCAGCCGCAGCAACACCGGCTCGCTCCAGCCGCGCCCGTAGAACGAGACGCCGAGGGGCAGGCCGAAGTGGAAACCCGCCGGTACCGTGATGTGTGGGTATCCGGAGACAGCGGGGAACTGCGAGCTGCCGGGGCCGCCCCCCCCCCCACCGCCACCGCCGCCCGCGAGGTCGACGAGTGACGCGATCCCGCCCGAGGGGCCGAGCATCGCGTCGAGCTTGTACTTGTCCATTGTCGCGTCGATGCCCTTGGTGCGGGTGAGCTCGATGCACTTGGCGCGCGCGTCGAGGTAGGCCTGGTCGGTGAGCGGACCCCGGGCCTGCGCCGCGATGAACGTCTCCTGCCCGAAGTAGGGCATCTCGCGGTCCTCGTTTGCCGCGTTGAACGCGATCAGGTCCGCGAGGGTGCGCGGCTTTACGGTGGCTGGCATCGTGGCGAGGTAGGCGTTCAGATCCGTCTTGAATTCGTACTGCAGCACGTCGCGCTCGTTCATGCCCAGCTGGCCGGCCGTTTCGATGGGGGCGGGGTCCACGACTTCGGCGCCCTGGGCCTTGAGCACCGCGATCGCCTGCTCCAGCACCGTGTCCACGATCGGATTGTTGCCGGTGCGTGCCTGGACACCGATGCGTGCGCCCTTCAATCCGTTCGCATCGAGAAACGCGGTGTAGTCCTTGGCGACATGGCCTTGAGCGTCCGCCGTCGCCGGATCGCGCTGGTCCACGCCCGCGAGCGCTGTGAGCAGCGCGGCGGCGTCGGCCACGGTGCGAGCCATCGGTCCCGCGGTGTCCTGGCTGTGGGCGATCGGGATGATCCCCGCGCGGCTCACCAGACCCACCGTCGGCTTCAAGCCGACGATCCCGCAGGTGTTCGCGGGGCTGATGATCGACCCGTCCGTTTCGGTGCCCACGGCGACCGCGCAGAGATTGGCGCTCACCGACACCGCCGAGCCGGAGCTCGAGCCCGATGGCGTGCGATCGAGCACGTAGGGATTGCGGCATTGGCGGCCGCGCCCACTCCACCCGCTCGACGAGCGGCTGGACCGAAAGTTGGCCCACTCCGAGAGATTCGCCTTGGCGAGGATCACGGCGCCCGCGGCGCGTAGTCTTTCGACGATAGACGCATCGCGCGCCGCGAAGTTGCCCTCGAGGGCGAGGGAGCCCGCGGCCGTCTGCATCTTGTCGTGCGTGTCGATGTTGTCCTTGATGACGACCGGGATGCCGTGGAGGGGACCGCGCACCTTGCCGCGACGCCGCTCACCGTCCAGCGCGTCCGCGCTCGCGAGCGCGTCAGGATTCGTCTCGAGCACCGCGCGCAGCGTGGGTCCCTGGCGATCGAGCGCCGCGATGCGGTCCAGGTAGGCCTGGGCGACAGCGCGCGCTGTGAGGCGTCCGGCTTTCAAGCCGTCCTGGAGCCGGGCGATGGTGGTTTCTTCGAGCGCGAACGCCTGCTGAGGAATCACCGGGGCCGCGTCTTTCCCGGCACGCGCAGCGGGCAGCACGGTGCCGACCACGGCGAGGGAGGCGAGCTCCGCGAATTCGCGGCGCGAGAGGGGGTTCGACGGATCGTTCGGGGTCATTTTGGTCCTCGACCTTGATCGACATCCTTCTCCCAATCGGCCAACGCGCCCTTCAACGCGACGACGATGTCCGGATGCCGCGCCGCGAGATCGGTGCGTTCGCCCGGGTCGTCGCCGAGATCGAACAGCAGGTATTGGCCGCCGTCGACCAGCAACTTCCAGCGTCCTGACCTGACCGCCTGCTGTTGGCGATTGGGGCGATTGATGCGCCAGAAGAGCCGGCGTTCGACCACCGGGGAGTCACCCCGCAGGAGGGGCAGCAGGTCGATCCCATCGGCGTGGTAACCGTCGGGCAGCGGCGTTCGAGTGGCCGCCAGGATCGATGCCGTGAGATCGAACGTCATGGCTACTTGGGTAGAGGTCTTGGCGGCAGGGAGCTGTCCGGGCCACCGCAGGATGAGCGGCACCCGGATGCCACCTTCCCACAGCGACCCCTTGCGGTGGTAGAGAGGCGCATTGCGCGACAACCACTCGCCGCCATTGTCATTGGTGAAGATCACCAGGGTGTTGCTCGCCAGGCCGCGCCGTTCGACAGCCGACAGGATCTCGCCCACGCCCTGATCGGCGCGCTCCAGCATCCGTACATAGTCCTGCCGCGTGGCCGGGACGGAGTCGTCGGGCATCTGAACGAGCCGACTCGGCGAGGTCCTCTCCGCTGTCAGCGGGGGCCGATCGGGAGGCTCGAAGGGCCAGTGGACGGCGTTGTAGGCGACCTCGAGGAAGAAACGGCCGTCCGCATGGCGCGTGATGAAACTCACGGCACGTCGTGTGATCTCGTCGGTCAGGTACCCCTTCGGCTCGACCGGCGTCGCATTCTCGTACAGATCAGACTGCCCCGTACCGGCCGCGTCGACACCGCTCGTGTAATAGTCGTGCGCGCCGCCCAAGAAACCGTAGAACTCGTCGAACCCGTGGGCCATGGGTCCGAACTCGGGTTTGAAGCCGAGGTGCCACTTGCCCACGAGGCCTGTCGCGTACCCGTTCGTCTTGAGCAGTGCCGGTAACGAGGTTCCCAGGGCAGGCAGGCCGAGCTCTCGATCCGCCGGCCGCGCCAACGTGAGGACCCATTCGAGGCCAACGCGCTGCTGGTAGCGGCCGGTGATCAAGGCCGTGCGGGTGGGTGTGCACACGGCGCCATTGGCGTAGGCGTCGGTCAGACGTACGCCTTCGCGCGCCAGCCGATCGATGTTGGGCGTGCGCACGTCCGGCGCGCCGTAGCTCCCGAGGTCGCCGTAGCCCAGGTCGTCCATCAACACGAGAACCACGTTCGGTGTAGCGGCCCGCGCTGGCACGCGTTGGGCGCCGGCCGGCGCACTCGCACCGATCAGCAGCGCGGCGAGGATGACGTTTCGATGTCGCATCAGGAGAGCCTATACCCGTCCGCGGGTGCCTGCAAGACTCTAGCTCATCGAGTTACGCCGAACGCGAACACCGTACGCGAACGATAGGTCGCGCCTGGTCGCAGGATCGTCGAGGGGAAGTTTGCGTGATTCGGCGAGTCGGGAAAATGCTGCGTCTCGAGGCAGAGTCCCGAGCGGTGCGCGTACACGCGTCCGCCCTTTCCTTTAATAGTGCCATCGAGGAAATTGCCGGCGTAGAACTGCACGCCCGGCTCGGTCGTGCTGACATCGAGTGTTCGCCCGCTCGTCGGGTCCAGTACACGCGCGGCGTGCACAAGACCGGATCCGCCTGGTCGGTCGAGGGCCCAGTTGTGATCGTATCCCCGGCCAAACCGTAACTGCTCGTTGTCCTGGCCGATCCGGTCGCCGATCCGCGTCGCAGTTCGAAAATCGAGCGGCGTTCCCGCCACCGGCGCGATCTCGCCCGTGGGAATCACGGCCGAGTCGACGGGCGTGAATGCCGACGCGTTGAGCGTCAGTACGTGATCGAGGATGGTGCCCCCCCCGACTGCCGTGCCGTGCAGGTTCCAGTACGTGTGCTGCGAGAGATTCAGCGGGGTGGCTTTGTCGGTCGTGGCCTCGTAGTCCACGACCAGCTCATCGCGCGGCGTGAGGGTGTAGGTCACCCGCGTCACGAGCGTACCGGGGTAACCCTCTTCACCGTCCTTGCTCGTGTACTGTAGTGTGACGCCGGCGCCGCTGTCGGTTTGGAACGGCTCGCCGGTCCACAGGACCTTGTCGAATCCGCGGACGCCCCCATGCAGCGTGTTCTCACCGATGTTCTTGGCGAGGTGGTACGTCGTGCCGTCGAGGGTGAACTGCGCATTCCGGATGCGATTGGCGTACCGGCCGACGATCGCGCCGAAGTAGGGCACGTTTTTGAGATATCCCGCGAGACTGTCGAAGCCGAGCACGACGTCGTCGAGATGCCCGGAGCGGTCCGGCGTCCGAATCGAAGTGATGATTGCGCCGTAGGTGATCACCCGCACTTCGATGCCGTGCGCGTTCGTGAGCGTGAACTTTTCTACTGTCCGACCATCGGGAAGCTGTCCGAAGGGCGAGTGCTTCATCGTGTCTCGCAGTGCAAAGACCACCGTCGGATCAATCGGATACCGCCCGAACCGTGAGCCATAGATCGCGAGTCCTCCGGGAAGCGCCGCATCGACCTCCAATTTGACGATCACCGCCCCAGTACGGGCGCCCTCGCGGAGTGCGGCGGCGGGGATCGGCACGCGAAGCAGCTCGCCGTAGGATCCCGCTTCGTAGAGATGTCCGTCATGCGGCTGGGCGTGCCAGCTGAGGATGCCACGCGAGTCCGCGGGATCGTCGGGCAGATCCCAGCGGCCCGCCGGCTCACCGTTCACGCGCACCGTCACGGCACTGCGAAACGGCGTCGCCCCCGTCATCGGATAGCTGTTCGGATTGCGGCTGGGATCGTGGAACCC
>WNFE01004218.1_pt1 | contig 16494 bp, 8 predicted proteins | sample 5400451 | NCBI WGS metagenome assembly WNFE01 (sample SAMN13153344, study PRJNA577476) | soil metagenome | isolation source: 200 cm saprolite under Douglas fir tree site 2 hole 2 | place: USA:California | collected 2015-04-18 | reverse complement strand
CACCGCCGTGGCCAGCAATGCCGCCGCGCAGACCACCACCAGTGCCGCCGTCTCCATCAACGTCAACAACGTAGCGCCTCCGACACCACCGACGATCTCCATCACCTCGCCGGCTTCCGGCGCCACGGTCTCCGGCACGGTCAGTGTTTCGACCAGCGTTTCCTCGAATACTGTCAGCGTCCAGTTCCAAGTGGACGGTGGTAATACCGGCGCCCCGGTTACCGGCGCGCCATTCTCCTATTCACTGAACACGACTTCGCTTTCCAACGGCAGCCACTCGCTCACCGCCGTGGCCACTGCGGGCGCAAGCGTCTCCGGCACGATCAGTGTTTCGAGCAGCGTTTCCTCGAATACTGTCAGCGTGCAGTTCAAAGTGGACGGCGGTAATACCGGCAACCTGGTCACCAGCTCGCCGTTCAGCTACTCGCTGAACACCACCACGCTGTCGAATGGCAGCCACTCCATTTCTGCCGTCGCCAGCAACTCCAGCGGTCAGACAGCCAGCGCCTCCGTCACTGTCAACGTCAACAACTTAGACACCACGCCCCCGACGGTTTCGATCACCTCGCCGGCTGCGGGCGCAAGCGTCTCCGGCACGATCAGCGTCTCCGCCAACGCGTCGGATAACGTCGGCGTGGTGGGTGTGCAGTTCAAAGTGGACGGCAGCAACACTGGCGCCGAAGTCCTGGCGGCACCTTATACCTACTCGCTGAACACCACCACCCTGTCGAACGCCAGCCACAGCCTGACCGCCGTGGCCCGCGATGCCGCAGGAAACAGCACTACCAGCGCCGCGGTCTCCGTCAATGTCAACAACCCCGTAGCTGATACCACCCCGCCGTCGGTGCCCTCGGGGCTTTCGGCTACCCCAGCTTCATCCACGCAGATCAATCTTTCCTGGAACGCCTCGACGGACAACGTCGGCGTGGCTGGGTACAAGGTCTTCCGGAGCGGCGCGCAGGTCGGGACCAGCTCCAGCACTTCGTACCAGGATGTGGGCCTGACGCCGTCCACCACATACTCCTACGCTATTTCGGCCTATGACGCGGCCGGGAACCAATCGGCGCAGTCGCCGGCCCTCTCGGTGACCACGCTAGCGCAATCGGGCGGCGGAATCCCGTCGGGCCTGGGCTGGTTCCAGGTGCCGAGCAGCAAGGTGCAAAGCGTTTGCCCGCCCAACGACAGCAACTACGCCTTCTCAGACAACTGTCGCAACGTAGTGAATGCTTGGAGCGGGGGCATCGCTGACACGAAGCGCAATCGGCTGCTCATCTTTGGCGGCGGTCATACTGACTATTCTGGGAACGAGGTTTATGCGTTCGATCCGAATGCTCTGACGCTGACGCGGCTCTATAGCCCCACCGAGCCAGTGAGCCAACCGTCCAGCGCGAGTTGCCCGACAACGTTGGGCGATGGCAAGCCCAACTCACGGCATACCTACGGCGGGCTAGCCTATATCGCCAGCGTGGATAAGATGTTCGTCTTCGGCGGCAGCGTGGCTTGCGCCCCAGGCAATGCTGGCGGCGACACTTGGACGCTTGACCTTTCGACCCTTGCCTGGCACCGCCAGGATCCAGCGAATGGCGCTGGCCCAAGCGATAATCTGAATGCTTCGGCGGATTACGACCCGAACACCCAGTTGGTCTTCCTGAACGACCGCAGCCACCTCTGGTCGTACAACTACGGCACCAACACCTACACGCAGCTTGCCTCTATGCCACTGGGCCTCGACACCAACTCCGTCATCGACCCCAAGCGCAAGCTGTTCTTTAGCGTCGGCCAGAAAGACCCTGGGCTTGGCGGTGGACCAGGCATGTACGTGGTCAGCATCGCTGCCGGGTCAACCTACACCGTGCAGGATTGGACCGGGCAGACCAGCGGCTGTACTGGCTTCATGGACTCTCATGATTATGCCGTAGGACTCGCCTATGACTCAGTGCAAGACAGGATTATCGGCTGGGCGGATGCAAACGGGAACACCGTCTACGTCTTCAATCCTGACACGAAGACCTGCACCACTCAGAACTTCTCCGGCGGCCCGGCAGCTAATTCCGGTTCACGCGGAACCTACGGGCGATTCAAGTATTTCGCCAGCCTCGGCGTGTTCGCCCTTGTGTCGGACACCTCGCAGAACGCCTTTACGTTGCGCCTGACTTCTTCCGGCGGGTCCACTGACACGACTCCCCCGACGGTTTCAATCACTGCCCCCACAGGTGGGGCTGTCGTTTCCGGTGCGATCACTGTGTCAGCCTCTGCTTCGGACAACGTCGGCGTTGTTGGCGTGCAGTTCAAAGTCGATGGCGTCAATCTTGGCGCGGAAGTTCTTTCATCGCCTTATTCGACCAGCTTGAACACGGCCACGCTATCGAATGCAAGCCACAGCCTTACGGCAGTTGCGCGCGATGCGGCTGGGAATACAGCCACCAGCGCGGTGGTTTCTATCACCGTCGCAAATGTGACTGGCGACCTGACGCCGCCCACGGTAAGTATTACCAGCCCGATTAGTGGGGCCACCGTTTCGGCCACGATCGCGGTTTCCGCCAACGCTTCTGACAACGTGGGCGTTGTGGGCGTGCAGTTCCTACTCGACGGAGCCAATCTGGGGGCCGAAGACACCTCCTCCCCCTATTCCGTCGCTTGGAATACGACCACCTCCGTAAACGGCTTGCATACCCTGACGGCCCGTGCTCGCGACGCAGCCGGCAATATGGCTACCTCCACTGCGGTTACGCTCACCGTTTCCAATTCGATCTCGACGAGCAACGCCGATGCCGACTATGCGGCCCGTTGCGGGGCGGCTGGCGTAGTGCGGTGCATCTCTTTTGATTCTCCTGCGGACATTGCAGGAGTGTACGGGGACAACACCGGTGTTCTACCGAGCGACAACCCGGCATTCCCCCCAGTGATTGACCCGAGCGTGAAGGCGTCAGGAACCGGCTCACTGCTGTTCACGATACCTTCGCAAATTGGCACTAACATGGGTTCGTACTTCGCCAACTTCTCCAGCGACCTCTCCGTGCAGTTTGATAGCGGCGGCGGTGAGTTCTGGGTCCAGTGGCGGCAGCGCTTCTCGCCTGAACTTTTGAGCACGGTTTATACGAACAGCAACGGTTTCAAGCAGGTAATCGTAGGCGAGGGAGACCGCCCGAGCTTCGTCGCCTCGTCCTGCACCGACATGCACCTCGTTGTCGAGAACACTTTCCAGCGGGGCGTTGCGCAGATGTATCACAGTTGCGGTTACAAAGACGGCCAGTATGAGGGGCTCGACCGCTACAATGTGGCGGTTCCGAACAATACTGACGTGCAACCCAACCTGGGATGCAATCATAATACCGCTCCCGCAGCTCCTTGCTTCCCCTATCAGTCAAACCAGTGGATGACGTTCCAGATGCACGTCAAAGTCGGCACTTGGTACACCAACAATGGCGTCTACAAGCACGACAGCACGGTGCAGCTCTATGCGGCCAATGAGGGCCAGCCCTCGGTTCTCATTAACCAGTTTACCCGCGTAGGAGATGCGACCTGCGATGCTACGCAGGTGAGCATCCCTGCTGGCTGCACGACCGGCTACGACCTGGCGAACTCGAATCCGGGTGTCGCGAAGTACGGCAAGATTTGGCTCCTGCCATATCAAACAAATAAGAGCGCAAGCCAAGTAACCCCTGTCGCCTACACCTGGTACGACGAACTCATCATCTCGCGGCAGAGGATCCCCGACCCGAAATTCTAGGCCACGGAGACAACCGAGGAGGGCGGTGCCGAAGTCAACGCGGCACCGCCTTTCATTTCTAGTGTAAGATCATTGGGGCATTCTGTAGGACGGGCGCGATGCGTTTCCTGAGATACCTTCTCCTCGCAGGCGCGATACTTTGCACCCCCCAGCAGAGCTTCCGGCCTCCCGAGGCGCAGACCCCTCCCTCTGATTTCGAGGGGCGGTGCCGCGCCCCCGGCGTCATTCGATGCTTCGGGTTTGACGATCCTGCGCAGGTGCGGGGGCATCTGCAACCAGCCTGGGACGGTATTTATCGGGGAGAAGTGGACACCCAGGTGAGGGCGTCCGGCAAGGGTTCTCTGCGTTTCACGATCCCCCCTTTTTCGCCCGCGAATACCTCGGGCAACTTTTGGCTGGAGTTCGAGGATGACCTCTCCGTGCAATTCGGGCAGGGAGAGGAGTTTTATTTACAGTGGCGGCAGCGGTTTTCACCCGAGATGTTGACGACGCACTACGCGGAAGGCAACGGCTGGAAACAGGCCATCGTCGGTGAAGGGTCTCGCCCGGGGCACACGGCTTGGTCTTGCACAGATATCCATCTGGTCGTGGAGAACACTTGGCAAGTAGGCGCCCCGCGGATGTACCACAGTTGTGGCATCAAGAATGGGCAATACGAACCGCTTGATGAGGTCTCCCACGGGAGGCACCTGATCCAGAATGCCGTGGGATGCCCGAACAATCGTGTTACGTCACCGCCTTGCGTGATGTACAAACCGAATCAATGGATGACCTTTCAGCTCCATGTGAAGGTGGGCACCTGGTATAAGAACGACGGGAAATACCATCACGACAGCACCGTGCAACTCTGGGTGGCCGAGGAGGGAAAGCCTTCCAAGTTGATCATCGACATGAGCCCCGAGAGGAGAACTGGCTACGACCTAGTGAACCTGGAACCGGCGGCCAAGTACGGCAAAGTCTGGCTCCTGCCGTATAACACCCACAAGGACCCCCGTCAGGAACACTCCGCGGCCTACACTTGGTATGACGAGCTGATTATCTCGCGGAACCGGATTGCCGACCCGAAATGAACTGAGAGCTGGCCGGCACTCCGCACCGCCGGATCCAGCTCCAGCGACGGGCCAAGCCTTCGAGGTTGGTCCGCCCAATTATTTTCCGGCGCACTCGTCGAGTAGATTGTCCAGAAGGTTCATGGAGAGGGCCCAGGTGTGGGCGGTCTCGACCTGGCGGCGCCCAGCCTCGCCTAGCCGGTTCTGCAGCTCGGCGTTCAGCAGGACTTCGGACACCTGCTGAGCAAACGCTTCGGCCGTGCCGGCCACGAACAGGTCGCGCCCGGGAGACGCCTGGATGCCCTTGGCGGCCTCCGGTGTTGAGACCACCGGGACTCCCACCGCCATGCACTCCAGGATTTTGTTCTGCGTCCCCCGCGCGAGTCGCAGCGGGGCGACGGCCACCGCAGCTTCATCCAGATATGGCCGGACATCGGGCACGTACCCGGTCACGGACACGCCGGGCATGCGCGCTAGCTCGAGCACCGGACGAATCGGGCTCGAGCCTACGATCTGCAACTCGGCGTCGGGCACGCGCCGGCGCACGAGGGGAAAGACTTCGCGGGCGAAATACGAGACGCCATCCACGTTGGGGAAATAGTCCATGCGGCCGAGAAAGACGACATGGTGCGACTGCTCCGGAACTTTCGTGCGCTTGCGGAAATAGTTCAGGTCCACGCCGTTGGGGATGACCGAACAAGGCACGGAGACGTCCAGGGCGCGATATACCTCGAGCTCCCCCGGCGTAGTGACCGTGCAGCGGTCGAACTGCCAAGCGACTTCCCGCTCGTACCGGCGCAACTTGCGGGCCTCGAGGCCGTACCCGAGCGAAAGAGGAAAGGCCCGCTGGCGCGAATAATCAAAATACTTTCCGGAGTCCAGATCGCCGAAATCGAGGATGCGGCGCGCACCCTTGAGCCCAGTTGCGTACTGTGCCGCGAAGGCGCAGTGCACGAAAACAAAATCGAATTTGCGCTCCGACCAGACTTGCTGCAGCCGACACACCAGCCGGGATGACCGGAAGTAGGCCAGCGAGGACGGCCGCGGGCTGAACAGCGCGGTGCACGCCTGCCGCCAGCGCACGGCGGTCGGGAGCACGTCGGCGATGATGTCCGCGCAATACTCGCGCAGCCCGACGCCCTCCTGGAATTCACGTTCAGTGTGCGCCAGGCTAGCCACCACCACCGAATGCTGGCAGCTCAGATGACGGATCATATTGAACGGCCGGATTTTTCCTCCGCGGTTAGGTGGAAACGGAAAACGATGACAGATGAAAAGAATATTCATCTCAGATAGGCAGGGAGCGCCGTTTCGAGCCGCAGGTTGACGGTTGCCGTTCTAGGCGAAAATTGATATCCCACTCCGAACGCGGCGAAACACTGTGCGTGAGGATTGTCTCCAGTGGGGCGCGTGCCACCAGCTTCAGATCCGCGGCCGGCCCAGCCCCGCTGGACCCGCCGCGGCAGATGCTATGGTGGTAGAACTCCCGGACGACCGCTGCTCGGCGAGTTCGCGCTCCCGTCGGCGCGAGCGCGCCACCAGCAGCACCGCGCAGAGATATACTCCCTCGATGCCTGTCAGACCGATGACAACCATCAGCGCGGGCTGCTCCACCCATTTCGGCCGGGGGATGTGATTGGCTCGGTCCCCCACGGTCGCGTAGAGGACCCGATAGAGGAAGCGCGTCCAGGCCGACTTATCCCAGTTGATCGTGCGCGCATAGGCGTAAACGTATCGGTCAAGGGGATACCGCTCCAGCCTCAAAGCGCCTGGGCTGATTTTCTGCGCGCGCAGCTCCTGCACGCGCTGCTCGAGAATCCGTGGATCCTGCCGGAGCTCCTGGATGCCGTAGTAGCCGACTTGCGGGCGCGGGAACCACAGCCCGAACAGCGAATCGACTACCATCTTCCCATGCTCAGCCTGCAATTCCGCGACGGCGTGCTGTGGGCGCAGGTCGGGGGAGTAAAGCGCCCACTTGGAGGCGGAGATGCCCCGCAGTTCCAACAGCGCAATCAGCAGGCGGGAACGGTCAGCGCAATCTCCGCCTTGCTCAGCAATCTGGCGCGGGGTGGCGCGAAGAAAATGAAAGATGGGCAGAAGAAAATACGACTCATTACTGTCGGGCGACTTCGAGCTGAGAAAGGCCACCACCTGCTTGGCCTGTTCGCTGGGCGGGAGCGAGGGGCTGGCGATGCCGTCCATCAAGCGGGCGAGGTAGCGCTGGTCTCTCCAGTAGAGAGCTAGCGCCAGGAACTGGAGCGCCAGCAGCGCCGCCAGAGGTGCCAGCCACCACTGGTGTTCAATCCTTTTCATACCACCGTCACCCGAGAAGGCCACGGCCAAAGATCAAGCGCCCGGATGCGCCGGGCCGACGGCAGGTTCAGCGCTGTCTTGCGCCTGTCCCACCAGCCGCTTCGGCTGAAACTGCCGGTCCTCGCCGTCCAGGAAGATGCGACACCACAGCTCGAAATTGATCAGTGCCAGCAGGTGATCGGTGTGATCGCTCGATTGCGCGCGATGGCTGGCGATGATCTCCTGCACCACGGCGGGGTCGAAAAAGCCTCGCTTGCGCACTTGCGCGGCGGAGAGCGTCTCTTCGACCAGCGTTTCCAGGTCGTGCCGCAGCCAGGCGCCTACGGGCGCGCCGAAGCCGCGCTTCTTCCGCTGCAAGATCTCCGCGGGCAACCACGGTTGAATCACTTTTTTCAGCAGGTACTTCATCGTGAGGCTGCGAACCTTTAAATCGGACGGGATGCAGCTGGTCAGCTCGACGAGCTGCTGATCCATGAAAGGCGCGCGGCACTCGAGGGATGCAGCCATGCTCATCTTGTCGGTCAGCGCCAGCAGGTCGTCGGGCAGCGAGGTCTTCAGGTCCACGTAGATGTTCTGGTGGAGGCTGTCCGCGCCGCGGCACCGGTCGAAGTAGCCTTGCAGGACGGCCGAGGCCGGACCGTGACCATTCCCCGATGCGGCGGCCGGCTCGCGGAGCAGCCGCGCGCGCACCTCGGGCGAAAACACCGTCACGTAGCTCAGGTAGCGCGAGACTGGGTCACATCCAGCGGTCTTCACGAAGGCGCTGGCGTAACGGATATTGTTCTTCCAGCCGGAGTGCCGGTCCTGCGGCAGCCGGGCGAGGAGCGCAGGCAGCCATTTCCGTTGCACGACGCCGGGGAGCAGGTCGTAGTAGCGCCGCAGGGAATCGCCCAGGTAGCGCCGGTAGCCGCCGAATAACTCATCGCCGCCGACTCCGGACAGAATCACGGTGACGCTTTCGCGCGCCAAGCGCGAGACCAGATAGGTGGTTACGAATGCCGAATCGGCGATCGGTTCGTCCAGGTGCCAGATCAACCGGGGCAGGAGCTCGGCCACGTCAGGCCGCACGATGATTTCGTGATGATCGGTGTGGAATGCGTCGGCCACGATGCGCGCATAGGGCAGCTCGTTATAATACTTGTCTTCCCCCTCGAAGCCGATCGTGTAGGTCTTCACCGGCTGATTGATCAGCCGGGCCATGGCGGATACAATGGCGCTCGAATCGATTCCGCCGCTCAAGAATGCGCCCAGCGGCACATCGCTCACCAGGCGGATGCGCACTGACTCCAGCAATTTCTCCCGGACGCGCTCCACCCACTCCTCTTCTGTGCAGTTCTCGAGTTGGTCGAACCGGACGTCCCAATATTCGCGATCCTGCACCTGGCCCTTTTCGATGACCAAGAAATGTCCAGGGAGAAGTTTTTCGATGCCGTCAAACAGAGTGGCCGGAGCGGGCACGTATCCCAGCGCCAGATACTCACGCAGCGCCTCCTCGTCCACACGCCGAGGAACCTCGGGGTCCTCCAAGATGGATTTAATCTCGGAGGCGAACACCAGCCGCTGCGGCTCCCGGAGCAGGTAGAGGGGTTTTTTGCCGAGTGGGTCTCGGGCCAGCACCAGCCTGGAGCGCGACGTATCCCATAGCGCAAAGGCGAACATGCCCCGAAGGCGCTTGACGAACTCCAGGCCCTCCTGCTCGTAGAGATGGACCAGAACTTCGGTATCGGAGCGCGAGCGGAAGGTATGACCGCTCTTCTCCAGGCGGTCGCGCTGCTCCAGGAAGTTGTAGATCTCGCCGTTGCAGACGACCCAAACTGTTCCGTCTTCGTTGGAGATGGGCTGGTGGCCGCCGGAGAGGTCAATGATGCTGAGCCGGCACATCCCCAGGGCCACGCCCCTGCCGTAGTACTGGCCGGAGTCGTCCGGGCCGCGGTGCGTGATCACCCGGCCCATGCGATCGAACAGCGCCTGTCCGGGCGTTCGCTCCTGCTTCAGGTCAACGGCGCCGTAAATCCCACACATAGGCTCTCCCAGTCGGTGGCCTAACTGGACCTCCTCGCATCATAGCCTTCCGGGCGCGTCACGAGCAAGCAAGTAGCGGGCGCGTGGTGCGCACCACACATAGGCCGGTCGGTGCGGAGTAGAATCGGAGACCCTCTCGCGCAGTCTCACCAGCCGTGAACAGAGGGAAGGCCGTCCCGGAGGGATGCAATCCGAATCGGTCGTGTCCCCCACTCCCCGTTGGACGCAAAGTGCTGGATACGGGAGAGCTGCCAGAATCGCGCCGCGGCGGTTGGGCACTCTCGGGCTAGCGTCCCGGACATGCCGAAGCCGAACTCCCTCCCCTTGTGGGTAACAGTTTTCACTCATGAGCGTAGCAGCACGCCGGCAAAACCCTCCGGAGAGCGGTTGCTGAGACCGGTTATCTGGCTGATCTTCCTTGCGTTTCGGGTCTACTCGCACAGGGAGCATGTTGGAGTGAGCAATTGGGCTGCAACCTGCCATTGTGGAAGATAGGCGGATAGCTCAGCCGGCAGAGCACCCCGACTACAGCGGGGAGGACGCAGGTTCAAATCCTGCTCCGCCTACCAACTCCCGGGAATGAAAAAGCTTTCGTCAGAGAAAGCTCACCCTAGGCATCTAGCGCCGGAGAGATTCGCCTGGCCGAATTCGGGATGAGTTTTGCGAACACTGCCGACCGGGGGCCCTTGCGAAGCGGTCGCAAATCTTCGAAACTAAACACTCAGCAATATGGTTTGATTGTCCACCTGTGGCAGGCGGAGAACTCGCCACACCATGCTTCAAATTGATGAGATTCGGACGCTCAGAGAGTTCGAGGCCCTCCGCGACACCTGGCACGAGCTGCAGCAAGCAGCGGGGGCACGCTCGGTCTTCCTAAGCCACGAATGGTTCCTCGTCTGCGCACAATGTCTTTCACCTAACCAGCAAATGTTGGTCCTCGTACTGCGCCGGGAGGGTCGGCCGGTAGGGGCTGTGCCGTTGCTCTCGCAGCGCATCCAGGTGCGCCATTTGCCCGCAACGCAGATCGGGTTCCTCGAGAATCCGCTCACCCCGTTCGTAGATTTCCTGCTAACCGAGCGGGAGGAAGGCCTGCGCACCGTGCTCGGCTACTTTCGGGAGACACACACCGATTGGGACGTGCTTTCGCTCGGCAAGTTGCGGGAAGATTCTCCGCACCTGGATCTGCTCCGCCGGCTGCTCGGCCATCAGCGGCAGACGTTTCGAGTCTTGACGGTGAGCCAGACGCCGTTTCTGCGCATCCAGCAGTCCTGGGAAGAGTTCTACCAATCGAAGTCACAAAAGTTCAAGAAGACCAGAAGGTCGGTGGCCAACCGGATCGAGCGCCTGGGGCCCGTCGCTGTGGAACTTGTGCGCCGTCCGGAGGAGTGCGCCCGCGGGCTCGAGCAACTGCTGGAGGTGAGCCAGCGAAGCTGGAAACGCCAGCAGGCGACCGATCTGCTGACGCCCGAATTCGAGCGGAAATTTCTTGGCCAACTCACCGGCGTGGTGAGCAACGCCGGATGGCTGCGCCTGTGGCTGCTTAAAAAAGGAGAGGATGTCCTGGCGGCCGAATATCATCTCGATGACCACGGCGCAGTCTACGCGCTGCGGGCCCACTACGATGACGCCTACGCGGCTTCCTCCCCCGACAAGCTGGCCTGGACCAACTCGGTCTATTGCTGCTACAGCTTGGAGATCTACAACCAGACGTTTTATTCTCAACTCCTGGGGCGGCTTGAGACGCGCTGGATTCCGGCATTGAAGGCGAGCCCGCTGGGCCGGTGGCTTGAGAAGCGTCCGGAGCAAATCGAATGACCGGGGCCGGAACCAAGCGCGTACTGCTGGTGGCCTTTCACTATCCTCCTGACCTTTCCAGTAGTGGCGTGCTGCGCACGCTGAAGTTCTCTCGATACCTGCGGGAACACGGATGGGAGCCCGTCGTGCTAACGGCCCGCGAGAACTGCTACGAGAGCACAGACCCTGCCCTGCTGGAGCAAATCCCTGCCGGGGTGGAAGTGCGGCGCACCCGAGATCAGCCGTCGCAGCGGTATTGACGTGATCTACTCGACCAGCCCAGTGGCTTCGGCGCACCTGATCGCTTCGATCCTGAAATCGCTGACCGGGCGTCCCTGGGCCGCGGATTTCCGGGACCCGTGGACCGAGCCAGAACTCGCTCCCAACCCGGGCGCGCCGCTGTCTCGCCTGGAACGCGGGCTCGAGCGACATGTGCTTCGGCACGCCGACCGGCTCATCTTCACGACCGCGCAGTTGCGCGATTACGTGATGGCGCACCACCCCGACGTCGCACCGGAAAAGGCCGTGGTCATCCCCAACGGCTACGACGAAGAAGATTTTCTTTCGATCGGCGCCGGTGCGCCAGAGCCGACGCCGATTCGGATCACGCACGCCGGCCTCGTGGACGAATTCTATCGTTCGCCGCGGAGCTTTCTGACGGCGCTGGCCCACCTGGTGAAAAGCGGCGAGATCGCCGAGGACGAGATCCGAGTCGATTTCCTGGGAGGCGGAAATTACGTGCGCTCGCCGGCCTTCGATTCGCTGGTGCAAGGTCTCGAATTGGAGCGGATTGTCTCCGTCCAGGGCCGCGTCAGCTACGCGGAGTGCCTGGAGCGACAGGCGCGCTCGCACATTTTGCTGCTGCTCCAGTGCGGCCTGGACACGCGCACGCTGATCCCCGCAAAGGCTTTCGAATATCTCCGCATCGGACGGCCCATCCTTGCGCTCGTGCCCTCGAGTGCGTCCTCGGAACTGTTTGAGCGGGTCGGCGGTGCCCGGATCGCTGACCCATGGGATGCGGCGGGCATCCAGAACGCCATCCGCGAACTTTTCGTCTCCGCACGTGCGGGGCATTGGGAATCCTCAGTGAATCGCACCGCGCTCCAGAGCTACACGCGTCGCGCCTTGACGGCGCACTTGGCAAAGGAACTGGATCAACTCCGCGAGGCGAGTTAAGCAGGTGAGCTAACCTGTGCCGCGACGCTTTGGAATCCCACCGCGGGATTCCGAATTGCACTAGGAACTGCCCTGTGGCACTTCAATTGCTTGCCATCTCCCGCAGGCATGCGAAGAGGCATGTGTTGCACGTTCGGGGCGCTGCATCAAGCGCCACGACGGCGACAAATTCGGGGGTGCCACATTACAATGCGGTCCGCGAACTTTTCTTCTCCACACGTGCGGGGCACTGGGAATCCTCAGTGAATCGCACCGTGCACCAGAGTTACACGCGTCGCACCTTGACGGGGTGCCTCGCGAAGGAATTCGATCAGCTCACTAAAGCAAGTTGAGCAGCAAGCTGGACCTGTGAGCCATCCATTTCAAAATGGCACAGGCCAGTGCCTCCCTCAGCCAGCGGACTCGTTTTGGGCGCCGGAAGATCATGAAACTTGCACGCTCGGATACCTAACCCTGCTCTTCGGCAGCCCGCGATTGTGTCTTCCGTTCCAGTCGGCGCGCCAGTGCGGAAGCGAGCAGAACCTTCGCTGGCTGAGGCGACCGATGGGCCTACGGCGCTGCCGTTTTTCGGGAATGTCCGGGGGCGGCCTAGATAAAAAGCTGCATCAAACGAGAAGCTCTTTTCCCAAGCCTTGCCCGAACCGTCGCCGAGCGGCCATAATTTCGACTCGTTTCTCTCCGCCTGCCACGGCTAAACGATCCGTAAGTGTCTCACACTGAATGCATTAGCTGACGGACTCCGGCGTGCACAAGGAATTGCCATTTGGCACCTCAACTGCTTTCTACGTCTCATGGGCGTGCGGAGAGGCACGCCGGACAGGCTTCTCTCAACCCCTAAGCGGTCGAGAAGATTTCCGACCCCACCGAGGGGAAGTCTTAACTAAGTCAGCCGGGTCAGGACGCGGGGGAGGCAGAGAGCAACACCCAGTATGCTCAAAATCGGCGGCCAAAGAGTTCCACCCAGAATTCTGCTACTGGTAGCTTCCGACGGCATCTTAATTGTCGTCGGCCTGCTGGTGGCGATCGGCTTGCGCTTCCTGGATCTGCGACTTGCGCTCGCCTATCTCCGCGGGCCGCAAACAGTTTTCCGCTTCGCTTTTGTGCTTCTGGCTTGCCTGCTGGCGCTCTATTACAACGACCTCTACAATCCGCAAGTCATCAGCCGGCGCACCGAGCTTGAGCTGCTCGTGCGGCTCCTGCAAGCGCTGGGCATTGCCTGCCTGGGGCTGGCCATCTTCTACTACTTCGATCCCAACCACAGTCTTGGCCGCGGCGTCGCGGTCCTAGCGGCTCCCACGATTCTACTTTTGACTCTGGGCTGGCGGCTCCTGCTGGATGAGACGGGGCTGAAGTTCCGTCCCTCGGAGCGCGTACTGGTGTTGGGTACGGGCCCCGCCGGCGTCTCGCTCGTGCGCGAGATCATCTCGCGGCCTGAGCTGAACCTACACGTCGTGGGGTTCCTCGACGAGCGGGGCGAGAACATCGGGAAATCCCTGGTCAATCCCGCCATCATTGGCGCCACAGCCAATGTAGCCGCCGTGGCGGCCGCCCAGAGAGTAGATCGAGTGATCCTTTCGCTCGCTGAGCGGCGCGGGCAGACGCCGGTGCGCCAGCTCCTAGATCTGAAATTTGCCGGAGTCAGCATCGAGGACGTGCACTCGGTGCATGAGCAGCTTTCAGGGCGCATTTTCTTGGAGCACCTCTCGCCCAGCTGGCTGATCTTGTCGGAAGGCTTCCGGAAATCTACGCTCCTGTTAGCCGGGAAGCGCGCTCTCGACTTCGTGGCTTCGCTGATCGGCTTGCTGCTGACCTGGCCGATCGTGGGATTGGTGGCCGTGGCCATCTGGCTCGAGACCGGCCGCCCCATTCTCTTCCGGCAGGAACGCACGGGCCTGCATGGACGCCCCTTCCAGATCCTGAAGTTCCGCTCCATGTATCAGAACGCAGAGGAGAACGGGCCGTCCTGGGCCACCAACGACGACCGACGGATCACTCGGGTGGGGCGCTTTATCCGCAAGGCGAGGTTCGATGAACTGCCGCAACTGTTCAACGTCTTGCGCGGAGAGATGAGCCTGGTGGGGCCGCGTCCCGAGCGACCGGTCTTCTGCGAGATGCTCGAGGAAAAGATCCCCCTGTATGGGCAGCGCCACTCGGTGAGACCCGGCATCACCGGCTGGGCGCAGGTCAAGTATCAATACGGCGCTAGCGTCGAAGAGGCCAAGATCAAGCTGGAGTATGACCTTTTCTATATCAAACACTTGTCCATCCTGTTGGACATCGCCATTCTGTTTGAGACGGCCAAGGTGATACTCTACGGCCGCGGGGCGAAATAGCGACAGCGCACCCCGCCTGAGATAGAATCTCACTGGCTCCCGTACCACCCAGCCTGAACCTTACGTGAACCGCCCGCAAACCAGCACGTACTCAGGAAGGCTTCTCGGAATTTTGCTGCGCGCGCTGTGGGTGTTTGGCTATGCTTTCCTAGTCCGGGTGTTTAGCCTTCTCAGAGGAATGGAAGGCGGATCGGGTCGCCGCCGAGCAAACGCCTCCGGAAGCCATACCAGGGTCTCCCAGAGCAAGTAGTAAGACCGGCAGGGTGGCGCGTCAAACGTAGCAGCGAGAGTTTTCATCCTCCAGCAGAAAGCCGGAGGTGAGCCACGTCGCCGATTCCAGGACGCGGCCGGGTGGGCCTCGCCCCTCTCGGCTCTGAGGGGAATCTCATGGGGGAGGAGATGGCGTATCGGTCGCGGTCGAAGCTGCATCCCAGCGGGAGGCGAATCCCTTCGGTCGAATTCGTCGGGCTGCTGCTGGGCCTATTTCTGGCGAGCGGGGCAGGGCAGCGGGTCGCCGGGTGGCCAGCAGAGGGCGCGGTGCGCAACTCTGGCACGAGCAGCGACCCCGCTCCGGTCGCTGCGAGCAAGCCGCCGGTGGCGATTCCCCAAAGCGTGGGCTGGTTTGAAATCCCCGGCACAAAACTGCAGTCGGTCTGCCCGCCCGCCAGTCCGCAATACGATTTCGGCGACGCCTGCCAGTACGTCATTGCCGCCTGGAGCGGCGGCATCGCCGACGAGGCCCGGAACCGGTTGATCCTCTGGGGCGGCGGCCACAACGATTATTACGGCAACGAGATCTACTCGCTCGACCTTAACACGCTGAAGCTGACCCGGCTCAACAACCCGAGCTCGCCCAACTCCTACCGGAATGAAAAATGCATGGAGGCGCTCTCCGACGGCCGACCGAACTCGCGTCACACCTATGGCGGCCTGGCCTACATCAAGCACGCCGATCGGATGTTTGTTTTCGGCGGCAGCCTAGCCTGTGGGCCCGGCAATGGAGCCAACGACACTTGGACGCTCGATCTTGCAACGCTCACATGGCGGCGCATGGACCCGGTGACGATTGCGGGGGGTGGCCGGCCTCCGAATGACCTTTTGAACTCCTCATCCGACTATGACCCGAACACACAGTTGGTGTTCCTGCATGACCGGAGCACTCTGTGGTCGTACAGCTACGATACCAACACCTACACGCGTCGCGCGGACTACGGCATCGGTCTCGGCGCCAACTCTGTCATCGACCCCAAGCGCAAGCTGTTCTTCACCATCGGGTCCAAAGACCCGGGACTTGGTAGTGGCCCTGGCATGTTCGTGGTCAGCATCGCGACTGGCAGCAACTATGCCGTGCAGGACTGGTCCGCCCAAGTGAGCGGCTGCGATAGCTTTATGAGCTCTGAGTCTATCGGGCTTGCCTACGACTCCAGCCAGGATCGCATCATCGGCTGGGCTAACGATGGCAGCGGAAACGTGGTCCATATCTTTAAACCCGAAACGAAGAGTTGCGCGACACAGACCGTCACCGGCGGTCCCACGGTGGCCCCAGGCGTGCGCGGGGTGTTTGGGCGCTTCCGCTATTTTCCAGCCCTGAACCTCTTCGCCTTAGTCAGCGATGCTGAGCAGAATGCTTTCACGCTGAAGCTGAAATCTGGTGGCGGTACATTACCTCCCCCACTTCCGCCGCCTCCGCCGCCCCCACGCTGTGTGAAGAAATTTTCTCTCTTCGGGAAGTCGTATTCCGAGCTACAGGGGGAGTCTTTCTCCCTGACAACTAACCCCTATTGAATCAATGACCTGCAATGGCGAAGAGTGGCCCCGGCGTTGCACGATGAAAAGCTACGCTCTCTAGGTCTATACAAGCCGAGGAGCGACCAAGGAGGAATTACCTTGCACGCGTTGCGGCTGTTTCGGGTGGGGATGGGTACGAGGGCGCTACTAGTCGGGCTGATCTTTGCCGGTTCTCTGCTATCGGCTGAACCCCAGGGGTCAAATCCGAAGACAAACAAAGCCAATTCCAACTTGCCTGCCGAGGTTGCCGAGAGCTCTTCTGATTCCACGAGCAAGGCAAAGCCGACGA
>WNFE01001588.1_pt1 | contig 16503 bp, 13 predicted proteins | sample 5400451 | NCBI WGS metagenome assembly WNFE01 (sample SAMN13153344, study PRJNA577476) | soil metagenome | isolation source: 200 cm saprolite under Douglas fir tree site 2 hole 2 | place: USA:California | collected 2015-04-18 | reverse complement strand
TAGCCGCATTGAGCAGGTCCACCAGGCGTGAGTAATCTTCCTGCTGGAAATGATGCATCGTGCGCCGCAACAGCCAGTGGGTGCTTAGTTCACGCCGCAGCGCCAGCAGTTCCCTGCGTCCGCCTCTTAAAATGGACTCCGCGACAGCCTGCGCCCCTCGAAAGCCGGTAACGATCCCTCCCACCGTAGATACTTTCACTTGCGCCGCGGCGTCCCCGACCAGGTACACACTCCCTTTTCCCACGCGCCGCTTCACGGGCACCCAACGCTTGTACACCGGGATTCGCGCGCCCTGCCATTCGAGTGGCTCGATTCCTTTCTTCTCCAGAAATCGCGCCAGGCATCGCGCGGTATCGCGGCCATTCTCTCCGATTACGCCCAGGGCGCCACGCTCCGCCGATTCCGGAATCAGCCAGTAGAAATACGGCGTGTCGTCCGGCACGAACCAGACGCGCGTCGTATCTACTGGACAGTCTTTCGGCAAGCGCACAATCGCCTGCACCAGCGGCACTGTTTCAATGGGCGCCCAGCCCGCCGTTCGCGCCACACGGCTCGCCGCGCCGTCCGCCCCCACCACGCTCTCGGCGTGCAACGCTTCCCGCCGTCCGCTGGATTCAACCTCGACTCGAATGACATTCGTGTTGGGAGACAATCCCAGAAAACGAGTATCAAAGGAAATTTCTGCCCCAGCCTGTCGCGCCTCACGCGCCAGCGCCGGAATCAATCTTGCGCGCTCGATGATGAGGTCGGGCTTGGCCAGCGCGACCTGCGCGGAGCGGCCATCCGTGAAGAGTTCAAACCGCCGAATCTCGTTTAGCACGCTCTCATTCGCCGAAGCTCCCAATTGCCTGCGGAAGTGATTCGTGACAATCAGCGTCCGCGGCTCCGGCTCCAAGCTCCGCTGGGACTCCAGCACACGCACACGCTTGCCGCCGTGAGCCACTTTGGCGGCGGCGTAAAATCCGGCCGCCGAGCCTCCCACAATTATTACTTCTTCGTTATTCTCGCGACGGCGTCTTTCCTGGTTTGCTTGCAACAGTTTCCGCCTTGCCCACCAACGCGCACTGTGAATTCACGTCGCGTCAACCCCTTTCCCTGCTCTGCTGAGTGCTAAAGGAGTGGGTAACTGAGCGACCGTAAGTATAGCCAATCCGATTGCCGTAGCAAACCTCAATTGCAGTCACGGCAGAGACAAACTTGATTTACCTTGTGGTTAAGGCGACCGCTTGGGTTTTCGCAGCCTGCCGCTCGTAGGGCGCCTTCTCCAACATCGCAACAACAAATAGCATCGCGGCGATGACCACCACCGCGAATAGCAGTGCAGCGCGCGCCGGAATATAGCAAACCCAGATTGCCGATAAGCCGCTCACCGCGCCAAGCAGATACAGCGACAACACTGCGCCGCGTTGCCCCAATCCCAAATTCGCCAACCGGTGCGCGGCATGATCCTTTCCGGGCGCCGCAAAGGGCAGCAGTCCGCGCCGCGCGCGCGAGATGGTGACCAGCGTCGTATCGAAAATAGTGACGCCGAGAATCAGCAGCGGAGCCAGCAGCGCCGAAGCATGACTCCCCTGGCTCAATCTCAGCTTCAACGCCAACGTCGCCATGAGGAATCCCAGGAACATCGCTCCGCCGTCGCCCATGAAAATCTTCGCTGGCTTGAAGTTCCAGCGCAGAAAGCCCGTAGCTGCGCCAAACACTGCCGCAGCCAGCGTCGACACCACAATTTGGCCATTCAAGAACGCGAGCAACGCAAAGAAGAACGAAGCGGTCGCCGCAACTCCTGCGCACAGTCCGTCCATGTGGTCCAATATGCTGAACGACGCGGTGATCGCCACCACCCAGAAAATCGTCAGCGCCGCGTCCAGCACGTACCCCGCGCGTCCGGGAACAAGCAGTTCGAACGCCTGCGCATGAATTCCGCTCGCAAGAAGAATGCACGCCGCCAGAGGCATACCCACGAAAAGCTTGATCTGGTGATGCAGCCAGCCACGATCATCCAAGAAGCCAACCGCCGCCACCAGCGTCGCGCCCGTCAGGATCCCCACGCTTTGCTCTCGCGCCGCGCCATCAAACGCAAAAATAATCGCCAGCATCACGCCGCCGTACATCGCCAGCCCGCCCAGCAGCGGTATCGGCTGCACGTGCACCTTGCGGGGACCCGGCAGGTCCACCATCCCCACGCGCAATGCCAGTGCCCGCACCGGTACTGCGAGCATCATGGATGCGAGTAGCGCAATGGAAAACGCCAGCACTCCGGCTGACATACAACCTCGTCAGGAATGGGTGTGATTCACCAGCGCAGGGACGACTGCACAAACGGTGTTCACAGCAAATTGCCGGTTGGGGGCCGGCTCCCAAGACACCACTCACTGCCCCACGCAGCCTAAACACAATACTGCGGAACTCTCGGCTCCGCCAGAAAATTCCCGTGCGTCAGCGCTCCGTGAGCATCCGCCCGAAGATCCGCTCCACCTCTTTGCGATCCTTGGTCGAGTAGTACCAATCGATCGTGCGTTTCAGCCCCTCGCGAAACGGCACCTTCGGCTCCCAACCGAGCAGTCGCTTCGCGAGTGCGTTGTCCGCTACTCGGTTCAGCGGCCCAGTAGGCATGTCCGGCCGCTTCTTGATTTCCGCTTTATGTTTCGTGAAATCGCAAACCATCTTCGCGCATTCGAGCACCGTGATGCGCTCCATCGTGCCCAGATTGATCGCTGTGCCGTCGTTGATTTTCTCTCCCGCTAGGATCGTGCCCTCGACAATGTCGTCGATATACGTCCAGTTTCGAATTTGCGAGCCGTCGCCCCAAATCTCAAACGGGTTCTGCCCCAGAAACGCCCGCGCGATCATCGCAATCACCGCATGATTTTCCACTCCTCGCGGTCCGTACACCGTGAAGTACCGGCACGACGCCGAGCCCATGCCGTGCTCTTTCGCGTACGCCTGCAGCGTGATTTCGCCCATCAGCTTGGCCCAACCGTACGTGTTGTCCGCGTCTTTGGGCCCTTTGGTCATGTCCTCGGTCAGATAGATCTCTTTATGCGTGTCCGACTGCAAAAAATTCGGATACACGCAGCCTGACGAAGCGAACACTACTTTTTTCACCTTGGCCCGCAGCGCTTCCGCAAACACCAGGCCATCCAGGAAAAAATTCGACGCCGGCCCTGCCTGGTGCAAGTCCACATATCCCCGGCCGCCGTGGTCCGCCGCAAGATGAAACAACGTGTCCACACCGTGCATCGCCGCCCGCGCGACGCCCGGCTCGCGCAAATCCGCATGCAGGAAATCCACGTGGCCGCCGCCCAGATGCCCGCGAATATTGTCCAGGTGTCCGCTCGAGAGATCGTCGACAATGCGCACCATTGCACCGCGCGCTAGAAGCTGATCCGTCAGCGTCGATCCGATGAACGACGCTCCTCCCGTTACCAGTGCAAGTTTCCCGGTCCAAAAACCCTCCGTTGATTTCACGCTAGGCGCGCCTCCTCGATAATCCGCACAAATTTACGCAATTCGCTCACTCTATCATACTCATTCGCCGCCGCCCGCGCCGCCTCGCCCATGTGTCGAAGTTCATCGGCATCGCACAAAGTTTGTCGGACGGCACAAGCAACTTGCTCGGGACCGTCCGGATCGCCCCATACTGCGAATCCGCGCTTCTCGCCGATGGCAGCGACATCCGTCTCCCGCGGCGCCACCGCCACAATCGGCTTCCCCGCGGCGAGAATCCCATACATCTTGCTCGGCACGATCACTCCTTCCAGCCCGCGTTTGATCGTCACGATATGCGCATCCGGCGCCGCCAGCACGGACGCAATTTTGCTCGCCGGAAAAAATGGCAGGAATCGCACATTCCTGCAGCCCGCGGCCGACGTTTCAATCTGCGCCCGTTGCGCGCCGTCCCCAACGAACACTAGCCCGATCCCCTCATCCGCCAGCTTCCGAGCCGCCGCAACCAGCGTCTCCCACGCCCCGTAAAATCCCAGGTTCCCCGCGTGCAGCAGCACAAATTTGAAATCGCCTCGAATCGCGCGCACCACTTCAGCATCCACCGCAGGCTCCGGCCACGCTTCACAAATCTCCGCGCCGTCGCGGACCACCACGATGCGCTCCGGCTTCACTCCTTTCGCCACAATTCGCGCGCGCATATCTTCTCCAAGCACAACCACCCGCGTCGCCCTCCGCAGCGCCCATTTGTGCAATTTCTCCCACACCCGCGTCAGCAGTCCGGCCCCGATGATCGACCCGCCGACCGCCATATCCGGATACAAATCACGAATGTTGTACACAAAAGGTTTGCCTTTCAGCAGCGCCACAAACGCCGCCACAATTCCCTCAAACGGCGGATCGGTCATCCCCAGCACCACATCGCAACGCTCAAACACCGCCCGCGGTACGCTTAGCGCCGCATACGTCAGGTAATTCAGCGCCCGCCGCCTCATGCGCGCCCGCGAATAATCCGTTGACCCCACACGGACAATTTTCACCGTTCTGGCCTTAGGCGCTCCGCTCGCCCTCTCCGTCTGCCACAACTGCCAAGACCTCCTTTCCGTAGGATCGTACGAAGGCCGTCCGCAAACCACCGTAACCTCATGCGCGGCCGAAAGCGCATCCGCAACTGTCTGCGCCATCCTCGCTGTCGCGGAATTGTCCGGTGGATAGTAGAGATTCAGCAGGAGAATTCGCACCGCAAGATTGTACAAGCTGATTAGGCACTCTGGCCCGCGCTGTTACTTCTTCTCTCGTGTCGGACGTTATCGATGACGAAAAGAATGCGACGTATCGGAATCAAGCTCACGCGCCCCGCGTCACCAGAAAATCCCCCAGCACCAGCGCATCCATCTTCGTCCGCAAAAAGCAATCAATCGCTTCCTCCGGCCGGCAAACGATCGGCTCGTTGTCGTTGAACGAAGTATTCAGCACCACCGGCACGCTCGTTAAATCGCGAAACGCCGAGATCAGCGCGTGATATCGCCCATTAGTCTCACGCGTAACAGTCTGCAGCCGCCCCGTGCCGTCCACATGCGTCGGCGCCGGAATCAGCGCCCGCTTTTCCGGCCGCACCGGATACGCCAGCGTCATAAACGGCGAAGGGTGCGCCTTTGCATACCACTCGCCCGTCGCCTCCGCCAAAATCGACGGCGCAAACGGACGAAAAATCTCCCGGTGCTTGATTCGTCGGTTCAGGATTTCCTTCATATTCGCCCGCCGCGGATCCGCCACAATGCTGCGATTCCCCAGCGCCCGCGGCCCCCACTCCGCGCGCCCTTGAAACCATCCCAATATTTTTCCCTCTGCGATCGTCGCGGCTGCGCGCTGCGTCAACTCCTGCACTGGCAATTCCGCAACGCGGCATCCGTCGCTCGCAATGTCCCTCGCCTCGATTGCCGCGCGCATCTCCGCCGCCGAAAATCCCGGTCCCCAATACGCATGATTCATCACAAACGAACGCGGCTTTCCCAGTTTCTGGCACCAAACGTAGTACGCCGCGCCTACCGCAAGCCCCCCGTCGCCCGCCGCCGGCTGCACGTACACCTGCTCAAATGGCGTGCTGTCAAAAATTTTCCCATTCGCGACGCAGTTGAACGCCACGCCACCCGCCAGGCAAATCGATTTCAGTCCGGTGGCCTTCGCCAGCTTCCCCAACATCCCCAGATAAACCTCTTCCAGCCGCGCCTGCAAAGACGCCGCTAAATTCCGGTGGCGCTGCTCCAAAGGCTCCTCTGGAGCCCGTGCCGCGCCCAACTTTCGCGGCATCTCCTCCGAAAAAAGCCTTCCCAGCGTCGGCGTCTTGTCCGCCTCCGCCCAACTCATTTCAGGTCCCGTCCGATGGTGCACAAAGTAATCGAGTCCCAGCCGGAATCCGCCGCTATCTCCATTCGCGTCAAATCGCACGATGTCGCAAAACGTTTCCAGCCGCTCCGGCTCGCCGTAAGCCGCGAGCCCCATCACTTTGTATTCATCGCCGAATTTCAGGAATCCCAAGTACTGCGTCACCGCCGTGTAATACAGTCCCAGCGAGTGCGGAAACGCAATTGCATCCGCAATCTCCATGCGGTTTCCGCTTCCGCTTCCCCACATCGTGCTCGCAAAATCGCCAAGCCCGTCGGCGGAAAGCAGCGCTGCCCGCTCGAACGGCGAGACGAAAAACGCGCTCGCCAGATGCGCCTGGTGGTGCTCGACCCGGTGAAATTTCGCCGCAATCGTCTTCGCGTCGCTGTCAAACGCCGCCGCCAGCGCCTCGCGTATGCCGGTGAACTTCGCCAGCACCTTGGCTCGTCCGCGCGCGAACGACGGCATGCGCAGCGCATAAAACAATTTTGTCCCCAGCCGCGCATAAGGATTCCGCGGCACCGCCACGTGATCGATTTCCTCCAGCTTCAGCCCCGCTTCTCGCAAGCAATACCGAATCGCCTGCGCCGGAAATCCCGCTGCGTATTTCACTCGATTAAAGCGCTCTTCCTCCACCGCCGCTACCAGCCTGCCGTCGCACACCACCGCCGCCGACGCGTTCCCGTGGTACGCATTGATGCCTAGAATATTCATGTAAGTGAATCAGTGTACTGCACTCGCACCGATGACTCGTCACTGCCGAGGGCCGCGTGGCACCTGTAGCGGCCGCCTTCTGAGGCGGGCGGTTTTGCTGCCCTCTGTGTTAAATCTTTTCTTCTCAGATTGATGACCTGGCGAACTTTTGGTTGTGGCCGCAGAGTGCAACGCGGGTTCTCCCGGAATTCGCTCACCTAGAGATGCCGCCGGCACCATTCATTCATCACGTAAATCGACCACGGCCGCGACCACGAAGTCTTGCCCGCAAGAAAGGCGCTCCACACCTCGCGCACTCCGTCGTCGTGAAGATACGCCGCCAAACCCGGCGCCAGCTCCGCAAAGCTCGCCTCCAGCCGCTTCCGCAGCGGACCGCGCAGCCATTCTTCCCACGGCAGCGTAAATGTCCGTTTCTTCTGCGCCAAAATATCCGGCCGCAGCAAATCAGCAATCGCCTCGCTCAGCAACGCTTTCGGTTGCGCGTCGCGCCGCCGCGCCACCTCTGGAAGCGCGCCCACGAACTCCACCAGCGGAGTGTCCAGCAGCGGCACGCGCACTTCCAGCGAACGCGCCATGCTCACCGAATCCGTGTCCCGCAGCAGCGTGCTGGCCATATAGCTGCGCATCTCCAGCCACGAAACGCTGCCCATCCCTTGCACCTTGCGCGCTCCGTCCGCCGCCCTTTCCAGCCAGCCCAGCCACGTCGGCTCCAGCGTCACACCATCCGCGGCCACGCTGCTCGGCCGGAATCGCGGCTCGATCAATCGCGACAACTCCGCGCCAACCGGGAACAATGCGCGCGTAAAAAAATAGGCGTGCGGCAGCGCATCCGGCGACAACCATGCGGCAATCGCTTTGCGTGCTGCGTCCGGGCTGCCCCCGCTCGCGATCGCCGCGCGCAGTAGCGGAGCAAGAGCCTTCCGCAGTGGCAGCGGCACAAACCACGCCATTCGAATCAGCCTCTTGATTCGCGGCGTATCCGTGAACGTGGCATAACCGCCAAAGAGTTCATCGCCCCCCAGCCCGGACAGCGCCACCTTAAGTCCAGCTTCCCGCGCCGCCCACGACACGAAATACGTGTTGATTCCGTCCATGCTCGGCTGGTCCAGCGCGGCGACAGCTTCGTCGAGCCGGGATACCACCGCGTCGCCTTCCAGCGGAATTTCGCGATGCTTCGTTCCGCAATGTTTCGCGACGCTGCGCGCTAGCGGCGCTTCATCGTAGGCGGTCCCCGGAAAGCTGAGCGTGAAGCTGCAAATCCCCGCGCGCTCCCGCGTCGCGAGCGCCGCAATCATGCTGGAATCGAGGCCGCTCGAAAGAAATAATCCCACCGGAACATCCGCAATCAAGTGCGCGCGCACCGCGTCTTCCAACAACGGCCGCAAACCTCGCGCCGCGGAAGAAAAATCTCGCGTTGTTCGTGCCTCCCTCGCCGCCGGGCTCCGCGTGGCGTCCCACCACGCTCGCGCGCGCGGGATGCGCCGCCGCTCCGGCACGTACACCAGCATGCGATGCCCGGGCGGAAGCGAAAATACTCCGTCCAGCAGCGTGACCGGTTCTGAAACACTGCCAAAGAGGAAGTAGGACGTCAAAGCGTCTTGCGAAACTGCTTTTGGCGCCATTCCACCGGCCATGAGCGCGCGAACTTCTGAAGCGAACGCAAATCCATCGCCAGTCTGCGTGTAATACAAAGGCTTGATGCCTAGCGGATCGCGCGCCAGGAAAAGCAGCGCCGTCGTGGCATAGCGCTTTCGTAAATCCACTAGAGCGAGCGCGAACATCCCGCGCAATTCCTCCAGGCAGTCCTCGCCCCACTCTTCCCATGCGTGCACCAGAATTTCCGTGTCGGATTGTGTGCTGAATCGATGCCCGGAAAACGTCAGGCGTTCGCGCAATTCCCGGTAATTGTAGAGTTCCCCGTTGAAAATCACCGCTACGTCGCGTGCTTCGTTCCAGACGGGCTGCTGGCCCGTTTTCAGGTCGATGATGCTGAGCCGCCGCATGCCCAGCGCCAGGCCCGGGGCGCGCTCTTCGTTAACCAGATAACCGTAATCGTCCGGCCCGCGGTGCCGCATCGCTGCCGCCATCGCCCGCACTCGCGACTCTGCTTCAGAGGCGCGCCCGGCAAAAGCGATCCCACAGACACCGCACACGCTTTACTTGATCTCCGGCGTGCGAAAGAAGGTTGTTCCCGCTCGTATGAATTGGGAGCGCAATCGAAAGCGCGGAATCTTCAACCCGTGGTCGGCGTACCATCCCAGCAAAATCCTGAGCAGAAGAAATACAACAAACGCAAACGCCGACGCGCAAAGCGCAAAAGACGACTCTCGTTCCAATAGCAGGGTCCAATCAACGCTTTCTTCCCAGCCTGGAGCAGCCTTGTCCAGAATCCAGCGCAGGTAAAACCCTTCCATCGGCAGCCGCGCCAGCCGCACATGCGCGAGCTTTTCGTAGGTATATTCCTTGGGATAGTTGGGTATCACGCTGGTCGCTTCCGCAAGCGCCGCTGGATTGCGCAGGTCTTCGCGGGTCAGCAAACGCCCTTTCGTGTCGCGCAGCAAAATCCGGTACGCGGGGTCGGCGACCACCCAGCGCCCGTCAATCAGCACTTCCGCGACCACGTGCTTCGCCTTGTCGTCTGGAGTCAGCAATAGCAGGCGCCGCGCGCTCAAGCCGTTGCTGCGTGCAAGGTTCAGAAACGCATTCGTGGCCGTCCCGCAGACGGACAAAAGCTGCCGGTAGTTTAGTGTTGCTTCCGGATCGCGCCCCGGCAGCGCGGATGGATTTGCGGCTTCCAGGCGCGGCGGACCTTTCCGCATCCAATCAAGAATGGCTTCCGCTTGCCGCTCAGCAGGCTCCGAGTCCGGCACGATGGCGTCTGAAAACCCGTCGAGATACCTCCGAACCGAGTATTCCCAGCCTCCCGAATAAACCAATGCCAACAGCGCAACAAGGAGCAGCGAATTCACGCTCCACCACGCTACGCGAAAGATGCGATGCCTTCGAGTCGGCAAAACACCACCCTCAGTGCCGCAGTTCTGCAGTCTGCTTTTCGTCCTTCACCAATTCCTCGTACAGCTTCCCCATCTCTTGCGCCGGTTCGTCCCAATCGAGCCGCGCCGCGGCTTTTCTGCATCCTGCGATTAGCCGCGCGTGAAGTCCTGGTTCCCACAATACACGAGCCAGGGCCAGCGCCAGGGCCGCCGCGTCGTGCGCCACCACCAATCCCGCAACATCTGCAAGCAGAGGCGCGATCCCGCACTTGTCCGTGACCACCACCGGCGTACCCGCGGCCACTGCTTCGCCTGCGGTATTCCCGAAATTTTCATTTTGCGAAGGCAACACAAAAACGTCCGCGTCTCGGTAAGCGCTCCATTTTTGCCCGCCATACGCCGCGCCGCGGATTTGCACCCACGCGGAAATTCCCAGCTCGCCCGCCATTTGCTGGAGTTTCTTTTTCATGCCGCCTTCTTCGGGCCCCGCAAACACCAGGCGCATTTCCACAGTGCGCTCCACTTTGCAAAGCGACGCAAACGCCTGCAGCAGAACATCCGGGCTTTTCTTTTCAGATAGCCGCCCGAGGTAAAGGACAACTTTGGCGTTTTCCGGGATACCCGCGGCGGCGCGAAATTTCCCCCGCTCCGGCAATGTTTCCGGCACTTCCACTCCGTTGCGTCGCAACAGAATTTTTTCCGCCGGCAATCCCGAAGCGGCTAGCTCCGCTATTTCCTGCGGTGAGGTGGCGATGATTCTACGTGAACCCCGCAGCATCTTTTGTCCCAGGGCTAGATGATACATTCGTTTCAGCAGAAAATTCCTGACAATTGGTACGAACATGCCGATCGGTTCAACAACGTAGGGAATCCCGCTGCGCCGGCACGCCGCCGCGACCCCCGGTCCCAGGAAATCGTACAGCCCAAAAATGTGTACTACGTCGAAGTTGCGCAATCGCGCGTTGCAAAATCTTGCCATCCCAGGGTTCCAGCTCAGCGCGCGGTAGTGTAGCCAGTTCGTCAGGTAAATCGCCTCGATTCCGCTTTCCTCGAGCCGCCACCCCCAAGTCGATCGTTCCCTCCCGATGTCTACCACAGCCGCTGTAGCGCGCGACTTCAAGCCCCAATCCGCTGTTAGCACCGTCACGTGGTGGCCCAGCTTTGCGAGCTGCTGCGATAGCGACCGCACTTTTACCGGCGGCCCGCCAAATTCGAGAAATGGAAAATAGGTCTGCGTAACGTTCAGGATTCGCATTCGTCGCATAGGTCGCGCAAAATCTTTTTTAGCGATTTCGCGAAAACATTGAATCGGAATTCCTGCTCCACCCGCTCGCGCCCGCGCGCCCCCATCTCGCGTCCCAGCTCCGGATCGACCAGCAGCGTTTCCAGTGACGTGGCCAGTTGCCCGGCGTCGCCGTGTTGCACCAGGTATCCCGTTTTTCCGTCATCAATCACTTCCGGTGCTCCGCCATGCGCTCCGCCGATGACCGGTTTGCCGCACGCCATCGCTTCCAGATACACCAGCCCAAAGCCTTCTCCGCGGCTCGGCAACGCGAAAATCTCGCAGGCCTGGTAACATGCCGCAATTTCCGCATAGGTCAGCCCGCTCAAAAAATGCACGTGCCGCAGCACACCGCGGCCATCCGCAATCTGCTCCAGCCATCCCTGATCATCGCCTTCGCCCACGGCAACCAGTTGCACGTCCGGCCACTCCGTCAGCAAACGCGGCAGCGCCATGATCAGCGTGTCCATTCCTTTATACCGCTCCGCCGCAAACCACCGGCCCACCGTCAAGATAACGCGCCCGGCAGGAAAGTTCGCGGGAAGCGCCGGCTTCGCTATGAGCAGCGTTTCGAACTGCGGGTCCAGCGCCCATGGCAGCACGCGAATGCGCTCGCGCGGAACGTCCTGCTGGCCCGCCACTTGATTTGCTGTGTCCTTGGTCGGCGCAATAATCAGATCGGCCCTGCGCAGCGCGTGCCGCCGCAAAATCGAAAGCGGCTCCCACACTTCCAGCCCGTGCGTCCAGACAATGGATTTCGCTTGCCGCGCGAAAAGCTTCGCCCCTTGCGCGACCGGCGCAAGAAAAGGATGCCCCGCAACTATTAATTTTGCGCGCCGGCGTGCCGCGCGCGCCGCCGTTGCGCTGAACCGCGCCTTGCCCCGCGCGCTGCCGGTGAACACGAATTCGCGCGCCCCCACCGTCATGCGGTGCAATTCGGGCGAATCGTTCAGGCTCAGCACCCGGCACTCCATCCCGTGGCCCGCGGCAAATTCACTCATCACCGCGGCGACGTGACGCCCCGCGCGCTGCACTCCGCCGGGTGTATCCAGCTCAGAGAAGAGTCCAAGGAGCACGCGTCGAGTCTGCCAAGCGCCGCGCCGGAACACAAGATGCGGCATGCCGCGGTTTCCGCCCGCGCTCTACGCAGCCGTGTGATTGGTCACGATGTCCGCGAGATCGGCAAAGCGCTCGAGGTAAATGTCCGCCGGGTAAGCCGCGCGGTCATGCATCCCGAAACCATAGTTCACCGCTGCGGCTTGCGTCCCCGCATTGCGCGCCGTCTGTACGTCCACTTCCGAATCGCCGACGAGCAGGGCCTCGCGCGCCGCGATGCCAAACTCCTGCAGGATCTTGTTCGCGCCGAATGGATCGGGCTTTTTCGATTCAAAACTGTTCCCGCCATAAATTGCGCGAAAATATTCTCCCAGTCCCAGCGAATTCAAAATGCGCACGCTGATGCGCGCCGGTTTGTTGGTTAGCACGGCCATGGGCAGGTGGCTCAGTTGCGCCAGTGTTTCCGCCACACCGGGATACGCGCAGGTGTTGTCCATTTTGTGTTCTTCGTAATAGCCGAGAAAAAATTGTAGCGCGCCCTTTAGCTCCTCCTCTGTGGCCGCGCCGCCCAGCGCGCGGGCCACCAATTGCGGCGCGCCATGCCCGATGTAACCGGAAATCGTTTCCGCCGCAAGCCGCGGCCGTTTCATCTCGCGCAGCATGGCGTTCACGGAATGAATCAAGTCCAGCTTGGAATCAATCAGCGTTCCGTCCAAATCAAAAATCAGCCCGCGCACCGGAAGAAATTTAGCGTCAGCCATAAACCTTCATTCTAATACGCTCCGTGTAGACTGCGGCGGTTTGGTCTCGCCTCCGCGATTTAAGCCAGGGGCAAGTGGCGGCGCAAATCTTCAGCCCCTCCACGCGTTTTCTGAAACGCACGCTGTTCGCGTAAAATAGAGGGCTTCGCATGCCGCTCAAATTGACACCGGAGACCCCATGGCTCAGGTTCATCCCTTTCGCGCCTTCCGCTACAATCCGGCGCGCGCCGCGCTTGACCGCGTGCTGACTCAGCCGTATGACAAAATTTCTCCCGCCATGCAGGAGAAGTATTACGCCGCCGACCGGCACAACCTGATCGCCATCGAGAAGGGCCGCGTTTTTCCAAACGATTCTCCGCAAAATAACGTCTACACGCGCGCGGCTGCCGCTCTTCATGATTGGATCCGCGACAACATCGTCGTGCAGGACCCGGCCGTTTCGTTTTACGGCTACACGCAGGAGTACACCGTTCCAGGGTCCGAAGAGCGCCGCATGCGCCGCGGCTTTATCGGCGCCGGCAAGCTCGAGGATTATTCCGCCGGTATTGTTTTTCGCCACGAGCAAACCCTTTCCGGTCCGAAAGCTGATCGCCTGGAACTTCTTCGCCGCACGCGTACGCATACCGGCCAGCTTTTTATGCTGTACTCGGACGCGGGCCGCCGCGTCGACGCGATTCTCGCCGAAGCGGAATCGAGCGCGGCACCCGCCACCGAGCTGCGCGACGAGTACGGCGTCGTGCATCGCCTGTGGGTCATCGCGGATGCGGAGCGCGTTGCGACGATCCAGCGGGAGATGGCGGAGCAAAAACTGGTCATCGCGGATGGCCACCACCGCTACGAGACCGCGCTCAATTATCGCAACGAGCGGCGCGGCCAAGCCGGCAACATCGATTCCAACGCGGCCTACGAATTCGCGATGATGACTTTCATCAATACGCGCAGCGAAGGGTTGACGATTTTGCCGACGCACCGCGTGGCGGCCAAACTCCACGATTTCTCCTGGCCCAGCGTGCGCCGCCACCTCGAGCCCTGGTTCACCGCGGCAGCATTTTCCTTCCGCAATGAGGGCGAGCAAAGCGAAGCACGCGGCAAATTTTTACATCGCCTTGCCGAAAAGCGTGCGCAGCGCTCCATCGGGGTGTATCCGGTGGCGCAGGGCGCGAAGCACGCCTACTATGTCCTTACGCTGCGTGCCGGCGCGGACCTGGCGCAGCTGCTGCCCAATGTTTCGCCGCTGCAACGCGAACTCGACGTAGTGCTGCTCCACGAGGGAATCCTGGAGCCAGCCCTGGGTATTACGCCGCACGCGGTCACTTCTGAGAAGAATCTGACGTACGAGCGCGAAGCCTCGGCCGCGTTGGAGGCGGTGGACAGCGGCGCGGCGCAGATCGCCTTTCTGTTGAACGCCTGCGACGTGGAGCAAGTGATGCAGATCGCCACCGCTGGCGAAGTCCTGCCACAGAAATCCACCGACTTTTACCCTAAGCTCCTAAGTGGGATCACCATGTACGGGGTTGAAGGCGGAGCGAAGTAGCGGCGTGGACCCTGCCCCCTCCCCCTGTTTCTGTAACTGCGTATTCTAAAGGACTTAAGTGTAGGGGTGTCTGTAAGTGCGGAATCTAAAGGACTTACAAGTACACCTTTTTGACGAAAAGGCACGAAATCTGTAAGTGCGCAATATAAAGGACTTAGAGACGACAGGAAGGAACGCAGAATTCTCTATGGGCACTGTTACATAGTCGGTACTATTTGTCAAGCGAAATCATATAGGCTTTCGTTTCAATAATTTGCAGGGCGCGGTGGGCTGTCCGGCTCTTCGCAAAGCGATCTCCTGGTCAGGGCCACCGTAATACTCCATGCAATGATCGGAATGAAGGGTGATCCGTTGTCGCTGCGTGTGGTCAACACCCAAGTCGACCCCGAACTGGCGCGTGCCGCCGTCGAAGCGGTCAGCAAGTGGCGCTACAGCCCAACGCTTCTGAATGGCGATCCGATCGAAGTCGATACGACCGTAACGGTGAATTTCAGGCTGTTGCCCTAGAAAACCAAGGAGCCGTCTCCGCCAGTGGTAGTGGCACGCCGATCAAATCGTGGACGACAATATCCGCCGACGCCAGTAGGGTCGTCAGCTACTCCTTGCGAAGTACGGTTTTAGATTGCGGCATGCTGCACCGGTGTTGCTGTCTGACGGACGCGCTGCGAAGAGATTCTCCAGGTCCGTGCCTGCGCGATGCTAATTACATGAAAGATCGCAAATAGCGGAACGAGGAACGTCGGAACCAAGCTCAATGGCAGCACCGTCATCGGAACCATTGGAGGTCCTTGCGGGCGAATCAAGGCAGCGGTTGTGCCGAGGCTCACGGCAGTGACCAAATCCACGATTCCAAGTACCTGCCAAAGAATGAAGCTATTGCGATGGCCGGGCTCGGCAAGCTTCCAGGCCACGAACGCAGCGGTCATCCCAATGGCCATGTCGCCATATCCGGCGGGCCATGCAAATGTTGCCGGGAGGATGCCGCGCGCCTCCAAGAGGACAAATGTGAATCCGATGATTCTCCAGGCCTGCGCTGACGTCAAAAGCCTGGGGTTCAAGGATAATGCGAAGCTTCGAAAGCTTTCCGACGCCGCAAACCACAGCGAAAAAACGACAATCGGCGTCAGTGCGGCTATCCCCACCTCAACTCCGAGGCGATTCGAATCATTTTTGAACAGATGTAGGGCCGAAGCGAATAAAGCAAAGATGAACCAGCCGACGATAATCCCAGTGGTGAGCTTTCTGTAATTCAAAGCGAGCCTCCTTGAGTTTTGACCGCACCTGTTACTTGATGCGTGAGTTGCAGAAGATTCTTCCAAGCTTGGGCGCCGAGCCGATGGCGCAGGCGCGATTGAACTTTCTCCCAGACCGGCAACGCGCGCCTTAGCTGCATTTCTCCGGCGCTGGACAGACGTACCCATCGTTCTCGCCGGTCTTTGCCGCGGCGGGCTGTCACCCAGCCTTCTCGGCCCATGATGGCGAGCGTGCGAGTGAGGCTCGTGCTGTCCATCGCGAGCATTTCGCCCAGTTGTCCCTGGGACACCTCTCCGGTGAGCGAGAGCACTTGCAGGATGGTGAGCTGCGTAGCGCGCAGCCCAAACGGCCGAAGCGCCTGCTCATAGAGTTGGGTCAGGGCCCGCGACGTACGGCGGAAGCTGCCGCACATGCAGGGCAGCACTGGCAATAGCGATTGGCTCATACCGATATAGATGCATATACATCTATCTCGGATATACGGAATTCATCTTGATACGCAGGCTCCATTCACCTCGAACAACGGCCGCGATCGTGTAGTTTTCGGGAACGTCGATACATCTGCCGTGAGCCCTGTCCATCGAGACAGGTAGATAGTGGGCACAGCGGCGACTCTTATGGTCTCGCGCGAGAAGAGCAGGTCTACACTGGCGGAAGGTGAGGTCGGAGTATGAGACGCGCTTGGTTTTCGATTGTGATGTTGCTGCTGGTGTTGGGTGCCGCGCAGGATTTGGCTGCGCAAAGAAAGGGCGCCGGCGTGCTGAGCGGCGTGGTGCTGGGGCCGGATGACAAGCCGGTGCCGCATGCCAGCGTGAGCTATCAGTCGTCGAGCGGAACAGCGCCGCACGCGGTACGCGCGGATTCGCAGGGACATTTTACGATCACGAAATTGCGCTCGGACAATTACGACTTGCGCGCTTCGGGCAGGGGCGTTTTCAGCGAGTGGGAGAAGAATGTGACAGTGCGGTCGGGGCAGACGAAGTCGGTGACTTTGCGGCTGATTTACGCGAAGGAGATTCCGAAGGCGTATACGAAGAGCAAGGCGAAGCAGTAGACTTTCTCGAAAGTTCGATTCATTGT
>WNFE01001586.1_pt1 | contig 16504 bp, 15 predicted proteins | sample 5400451 | NCBI WGS metagenome assembly WNFE01 (sample SAMN13153344, study PRJNA577476) | soil metagenome | isolation source: 200 cm saprolite under Douglas fir tree site 2 hole 2 | place: USA:California | collected 2015-04-18 | reverse complement strand
GCGGCCCTTCGGGCAGCCTGGGGGCAGGTGGGTGATGGTGAGTTCCGACAGATAGGTACGCTTCATCCATTGTGCAATCGCTGCACGGCTGGACCATGTACTCATAAACGGATGGTGGTTAGCCGAGCAGCGACTGGCCAATGTCCGGTTTGGAGCGCATTATCGACTCAAAGTTCGGCGTTGCGCCGAGGTTGATAGTGCCGCCAGCGGACCTTGCCGGGAGCAGGTCAGTTCCATCATCGGCGGGGCGTATCTACCGCCGGATTCTCACGCGCCCGGCGGCTTGTCGATCGCGCCGCCGCTTTCAACCCAATCCTTGAAGGCGCCGACATTGTACACTTGGCCGAAGCCCATGTCCTTGAGTACCTTGGCAGCCAGCGCCGAGCGTCCGCCGGATGCGCAGTACAGAATGACGGTCTTGTCCTTGGCGAAATTCTTGTCGTGGTAGGGCGACTCGGGATCGGCGCGAAATTCCAGCATGCCGCGCGAGACGTGTACCGCGCCGGCAATCTTGCCGCTCTTCTCAACCTCCGGCGCGTCGCGCACGTCGACCACCAGGGTGTTGCCCTTGTCGATCATCTCGCGCGCCTGAGCCGGTGTGATCTTCGGAACCGCGGCGTTGGCGGTTTCCATCATCTGCTTTACGCTTGTCGCCATCTCTACCTCCTCAGTTAACGACGCATCACACTTCCGCAATTGTGACAGCGTACACCCTATGGGATTTTCCCACCACCGATACGTTGCCTTCGGTTGGATTGGCGACGCCGCAGAAAAATGCCGCTAAAGCGGTTTCGCAACGGTCACAACCTGGACCTGTTGGTTGATCGCCGCTGTCGGACGGGCGGCGTCCTGCAATTGCTCCTCGCCCAGACCGATTGCTTGAAGGCGTTTTGACGAAATCTTGAACGTATTCACGAGCGCGTCGCGGATTGAGTCGGCCCTTTTCTGGCTCAGGGTCAAATTGTATTCACGTTTGCCTGTCGCGTCGGTGCGACCAACGATCAAGAATCCGGATCGCAGCAGTGTCGAGTGGCAGAGCGCATCGGCAATGCGCCCAAGCGTCTGATAGGACTCTGGCCTGATCGTTGAAGCGTCGGGATCGAATTGAACTTCGACCATAAATCGCGGCAGCTCAAGGAGCTCGGCGGCAATCGGCGGTCGCTTCAAAGGTACTGCGTCTGCTTTCGACTTAGCGCGCTCAAGTGCTCGCTGGCGGAGGGCCGCGACATTCAAATCCGGGGTGGCTTCCAGGCCAGAGAGCCGCTTAATGATGTCGTCCCTCGTGACAGCCTCTTGCGCGTGCGCCGGAAACGTCGGCGCCACCAACACGGTCAGGGCTGCGGCCAACAGGCCAATGTCGCGCAGGCCTTTCTTTCCCAACCGCATCACCGATACCCCGCATCGCCAATAGCCTGGTTGCATTTTGCGCTCACCCCGCTCGCCGCCACCAGGCATTCGAGGGCTTTGCCGATTTCCTTGCGATCGCCTCCGCACAATTTGACAATGTCACGCTCACACAGCTTCGGAACGGCAGCGCGCGCCGCAATACGTTTTTGTATCGCATCGAACGACCTGACATAGTCGGCCTTGCATTGGGCGGACACGACATCCTGATTGCGCGAAAGGCAGTCCTTAAGACGGCTGGAGTCGAAATTAACGCCGCGGCAATTTGCGTCGATATCCTTGCCACAGCTTTTGCTCAGTATGGCTGCTGCGTCACCGAAACTCATCGTCTCCGCCCACGCCAGCGAAGGTGTGGCGAGCGCAAGCATCAGCAAGATCGATCGGCCCCGGACCATGGCATCATCTGATATGATGAAGTCGTCGATGGTCAAGGCCTCCAATAGACGCGGAAGGCCGCATCGGGCCAAAAAAACTACGCCCGCTCCACAAAACTATCGACCACCTTTTTCTCGCCGGCCTTTTCGAAGGCGATGGTGAGCTTGTTGCCGTCGATCTTTACCACCTGGCCGTAGCCGAATTTCTGGTGGAACACGCGGTCCGAGAGCGAGAATTCGGACGTGGTGCCGGTGGATTTTGCGATCAGCTCGCCTTCGATGGTTATCGGGCCGCGCTTGTTGCGGGGGAAGCCGCTGCCGTGCGCGTCGCCGCGCGAGCCTGAGGCATCGCTGCGCGAGCCCGAGGCATCGCTGCGCGAGCCTGAGGCATCGCTGCGCGAGCCTGAAAACGGCGACTGGCTTTCGTTGAAGCCGCCGCCGGCCTGTCCGCCGCCACGACCGCCATTCTGATTGCGCGCGCGATTGGCTTGCGCGCGCTGCCAGCCCGGCGTCGAATAGCTCGAGCCGAACGATTCCACATTGTCGAACCGCGAGGGGCCGTAGCCGCTGCTGCCGCCCCAGCCCGAGCCGCCCTTGGATTCCGTGATCTCGACATTCGGCGCCGGCAGTTCGTCGAGAAAACGCGACGGGATCGTGGTCGACCAGGTGCCGTGAATCCGCCGGTTGGTGGCGAAGTAGAGTTTGGCGCGGCGGCGCGCGCGGGTCAGCCCGACATGGGCGAGGCGGCGCTCTTCCTCGAGTCCGGCGCGGCCCTGTTCGTCGAGCGTACGCTGGCTCGGAAACAGGCCTTCCTCCCAGCCGGGCAGGAATACGTTGTCGAATTCCAACCCCTTGGCCGAATGCAGCGTCATCAGCGACACCGCGTCGTCCTCGGCGCCGCCGTCGCGGTCCATGACCAGCGAGATGTGTTCGAGAAATCCCTGCAGGTTCTCGAACTCCTCCATCGAGCGCACCAGTTCCTTGAGATTTTCGAGGCGGCCGGCGGCGTCGGCGGAACGATCCTTCTGCCACATTTCGGTGTAGCCGCTCTCGTCGAGCACGATTTCGGCCAATTCGGTATGCGAGGTCACTTCGCGCTGCGCGCGCCAGCGATCGAAACTGATGATCAGGTCGCGCAGGGAACCGCGCGCCTTCGGTTTCAGTTCATCGGTTTCGACGACGGCGCGGGCCGCCTCGGACAGCGGAATGCGGCGCTTGCGGGCGTGGTCGTGCAGCATCTGCACCGTGGCGTCGCCGAGACCGCGCTTCGGCACATTGACGATCCGCTCGAAAGCCAGATCGTCGGCCGGCGAGTTGATCACGCGCAGGTAAGCCAGCGCGTCGCGGATTTCCGCGCGCTCATAGAACCTGGGGCCGCCAATCACGCGATAGGGCAGGCCGAGCGTGACAAAACGGTCTTCGAATTCGCGCATCTGGAACGAGGCGCGCACCAGGATCGCGATATCGTTGAGCTTGTGGCCGGCGCGCTGCAGTTCTTCGATCTCTTCGCCGATGGCGCGGGCTTCTTCTTCCGAGTCCCAGGAGCCGGTGACGGTGACCTTCTCGCCGTCGACGTCTTCGGTGCGCAGTGTCTTGCCGAGCCGGCTTTCATTGTGCGCGATCAGGTGGGATGCCGCGGCAAGGATGTGGCCGGTGGAACGGTAATTGCGCTCCAGCCGAATGACTTTGGCGCCGGGAAAGTCGTGGTCGAAGCGCAGGATGTTGTCGACCTCGGCACCGCGCCAGCCATAGATCGACTGGTCGTCGTCGCCGACGCAGCAGATGTTTTTGGGAGGAGATTGCGATTGGGGCGACGTCATTCCGGGCTGCGCTGAAAGCGCAGACCCGGAATCCCGAGCTGATTGCCCTTCATCTCCAGATTCCGGGTTCATCGCTTCGCGATGCCCCGGAATGACGGAGGAGTCAGCGCGCCCCGGAATGACGGGAGCGTCGACGGTCCCCGGGATGACAGACGAAAGAGGCGCGCCCGGCTTCGAGGGCGCCTGCGACAGCAGGCGCAGCCACAGATACTGCGCCACGTTGGTATCCTGATATTCATCCACCAGAATGAATTTGAAGCGGTTCTGGTATTGCCTGAGCACGTCGGGATGTTCGCGAAACAGCCGGATGTTTTCCAACAGCAGATCGCCGAAATCGGCGGCGTTGAGAATCTTCAGCCGCTCCTGATAGAGCGCGTAGAGCTTGCCGCCCCTGCCGTTGCCAAACACCGCGGCTTCGCCCGGCGGCACCTGCGACGGCGTCAGCCCGCGATTCTTCCAGCCGTCGATTAATCCGGCGAGCATCCGCGCCGGCCAGCGTTTGTCGTCGATGTTGTCCGCCTGCAAGAGCTGCTTCAGCAGGCGAACCTGATCGTCGACATCGAGCACGGTGAAATTGGATTTCAACTGCACCAGTTCGGCATGGCTGCGCAGAATACGTCCGCCGATGGAATGAAAAGTGCCGAGCCACGGCATGCCTTCGACGGCCTGGCCGAGCATCTGGCCGAGCCGCAGCTTCATCTCGCGCGCGGCCTTGTTGGTGAAGGTAACCGACAGGATTTCGCCAGAGCGGGCGCGGCCCATGCTAAGAATATGGGCGATGCGACAGGTCAGCACGCGCGTCTTGCCGGTGCCGGCCCCCGCCAGCACCAGCACCGGTCCGTCCAGCGTTTCCACCGCCTCGCGCTGCTCGGGATTGAGGCCTGCGAGATATTGCGGCGTCGCAGCCGCCCGCGCGCGCGCAGCAATGCCGCCAGCCGAGGGCTGGTGGTCGGGGACGCCTTGAGGGGTCAGCTTGTTAGGCTCAGTCATGCGAATCGTCTTCCGCCCACGATGGCACCGCGGGGCCGTGAAGGGGAGCCTTCATAGCAGGATTAAAGGGCATATAGGGGCTCGGCGGCGGATTTGACAGGAGTTATCCCGTCGCGCCGCGAGGGCGAATTTCGACATCCAGCCTGCATTTTGTTCCCAAGGAATCAACATATTTCGCCGGCTTGGCGCTCCGACCTGCGCGGAACATTTGTTCCAAAGCTGGATTATTTCCACAGCCGATGCGCGATGCTCATTGTCGCGCTGATCGTCGAAACAGAAAGTGGAAAACAAAGGTTCTGATCATGCTGAGCTGGGTCGTTACGTTTTTGGTCATCGCGCTGATCGCAGGCATTCTGGGTTTTGGCGGCATTGCCGGTGCCTCCGTCGAAATCGCCAAGACCATCTTCTTCATCGCGGTCGTGCTGTTCCTGATTTCGGCCGTCGTTGGTCTGGCGCGCGGACGTACCCGCATCTGACGCAAAATCGCTATTTCGAGGGCATCGCGACTTTTCTGCCGATGCCCTGGGGGCGGGCGACTGATTTGTGGGCGTTCGCCAAGGCCTCGATGCGGGCGCGAATGTCGGATGGGAACGGCGCGGTTTTTCTTGCCGTCATGTCGATGTGAATGGTCATATTTTCCGAGGTGGCGGACAGCCAGCCGTCGGTAGCATGGCGCAGTTCCTTGAACGTGTGCAGCCGCTTCTCGTCCGCGGCGACCAGCAGGATAGAGACCTGCACGGGATCGCCGAGGTGAATTTCCCGTAAATATCGCACGTGGCATTCGGCGGTGAAGGTCGACCCGTGGCGTTCCTTCATGTAGCCGGGCCCGATCCCGAGCTTGAGCCATAATTCGTCGACCGCGCGGTCGAACATCACGTTGTAATAGGCCATGTTGAGATGGCCATTATAGTCGATCCATTGCGGCTCGATCTGCATCACCGACGCCAGAAACGGTGCGGGCCGGAGCAGCAAATCGTCGCCGGCGGTAATCGTCGTCATCGTCTATCCCTGTCTGTTCGGCCCATGATCCCTTGACCCGTTATATATCCTTTGCCACGGTCTTCTGCCGGGAGGAAATCGCTTGGGCGCAACCGTAACCAACAATTTGACGCGGCCGGAGCCACAGGCGCTGGCGAACACCGTCGAAGCGCTCGCCGCGCGGTTCGGCAACCGGCTGATCACCTCACAGGCGGTACGCGACCAGCATGCGCATACCACGACGTGGCTGGCGTCGCAGCCGCCCGACGCGGTTGTCATGGCGCAGGAGACATCGGATATTCAGGACGTGGTGCGGATTTGCGCCAAAAATGGCGTTCCCGTGATCGCTTTCGGCACCGGCACCTCGCTGGAGGGACAGGTCAACGCGCCCGCGGGGGGTGTCTGCATCGACTTGCGCGACATGAACCGGGTACTTGAAGTCCACGCCGAGGATCTCGACTGCGTGATCCAGCCCGGCGTCACTCGCAAGGCGCTGAACGAGCATCTGCGCGACCAGGGATTGTTCTTTCCGATCGATCCCGGTGCCGATGCCTCCTTGGGTGGCATGGCGTCGACCCGGGCGTCCGGTACCAATGCGGTGCGCTACGGCACCATGCGCGATAACGTGCTGGCGCTTAAAGTGGTGCGGGGCGACGGCGAGATCATCACGACCGGCACGCGGGCGAAAAAATCCGCGGCCGGTTACGACCTGACGCATCTGTTTGTCGGCGCCGAAGGCACGCTCGGGATCATCTGCGAACTCACCATCAAGCTGCGCGGCATTCCCGAAACCATCGCTGCGGCGGCATGTTCGTTCGAGAGCGTGCGCGGCGCCTGCCAGGCGACGATACTGGCGATCCAGACCGGCATTCCCGTCGCGCGCATTGAACTGCTCAACGCGGCACAGGTGCGGGCCTGCAATTCCTATTCGAAACTGTCGCTGCCGGAGACCCCGCTGCTGCTGCTCGAATTTCACGGCAGCGCCAATGACGTCGCCGAGCAATCGAGGAATTTCAGCGAAATTGCGAAAGAGTGTGGCGGCGGCGATTTCACTTGGACCACCAGGCCAGAGGACCGGACCAAGCTCTGGCAGGCGCGGCACGACGCCTATTGGGCGGTCAAAGCGCTGCGCGTCGGCGCCGGGGTAGTGGCCACCGATGTCTGCGTGCCGATTTCCCGGCTCGCCGATTGCGTGACCGAAACCGAAGCCGATCTGAAGCGCCTCAATCTGACGTCGCCGATTGTCGGTCATGTCGGCGACGGCAATTTCCACTGCTCGCTGCTATGCGACGTCGACGATTGCGACGAGATGGCGCGCGGCGAGGACTTCATGCATCGCCTGGTGGAGCGCGCGCAGGCGATGGGCGGGACCTGCACCGGCGAGCACGGCATAGGGCAGGGCAAGCAGAAGTATCTCAAGGCTGAACTCGGGATCGAGGCGATCGACGCCATGCGCGCGCTGAAACACGCGCTCGATCCACAGAACATCTTCAATCCCGGAAAAATACTGCCGGCTCACTGACGCGGCAAAATAGGCACTCTTCGCGGCCGTCGCCCCGTCCGGTTCTGCCGCGCGTGGAGCGATTGGTTGGTTTTCGGCATCAGTCTGTTCACGCCTGGCCGGATATCGGTTTCGGTCGAAGGCCGCATTCTCCGCTTGCCGAGGCGCTTGATCGCCTGCCGGGCACAACAGAGGAGAATACCATGATCGACCATGAGATTTTCGCCGCCCAGAACTGCGGCCTGCAAAAACAGCGGCCGGTGCGCAAAGATCGGCGCAGCGCTGCGCGCGAGACGACACCGTGGTGGCAGCGACCGGCATCGCGCGCGCCAAGACCGGCTACCCGGGGGCGGCAACCTCTGGTATCGTCAAGCACTCTCCCGGCCTCATTCAGGCCATGCCGACCAAAATGAAGACCGGGATCGCCGGTGGGCGGCGCCGCGCAAAAATCGCGGCGGGGGTTGGCAATTTCAAAACAGAAATTAAAAGGGGGAAGCATCATGAGCATCATGAAACGTCGTGAGTTTCTGAAAACAGCAGGCGCCGGGCTCGCCGCGTCAACCGCTGTCGCAGCACCAGCCATCGCGCAGTCCATGCCCGAGCTGAAATGGCGCTGCACCACGAGCTGGCCGAAGTCGCTCGACGTCCCCTTCAGCGCGTCGGAGACGATTTCAAAATATGTCGCGGAAGCCACCGACAATAAATTTCAGATTCAGGCTTTCGCAGGTGGCGAGATCGTTCCCGCCTTGCAGGCGGTCGATGCCGTAAGCAATGCCACCGTCGAGATGTGTCACACCGCGGCCTATTACTTCATCGGCAAGGATCCGACCTTCGCGCTCTATTGCTCGGTTCCGTTCGGGCTGAATTCGCGGCAGCAGAATGCCTGGTTTCAGGATCACGGTGGCCAGGACATGCTCAATGAGTTCGGCAAGAAGTACAAATTGTACGGCATCTCCGGCGGCAATACAGGCACCCAGATGGGCGGCTGGTTCCGCAAGGAGATCAACACCGTCAACGACCTCAATGGCCTGAAGATGCGGATCGGCGGATGGGCCGGCAAAACCCTTTCCAAGCTTGGCACCATTCCGCAGCAGATCGCGGGCGGCGATATCTATCCGGCATTGGAAAAGGGCACGATCGACGCCACCGAATGGGTCGGCCCCTACGACGATGAGAAGCTGGGCTTCTACAAGGTCGCCAAATACTACTACTATCCCGGCTGGTGGGAAGGCGGCACGGCGCTACACTTCTTCATCAACTCGGAAAAGTGGGATGCACTTCCGAAGGCCTATAAGTCGCTGCTCACGATAGCGTGCGGCTACGCCAATCTGGATGTTCAGGCGCGATATGACGCGCGCAATCCGCAGGCGCTCAAGCGCCTTGTTGCGAACGGGGCGCTGCTGCGCCCATTCAGCCAGACGGTGATGGAAGCCTGCCTGAAGGCATCGAACGAGGTCAATGTCGAGACCTCCGCGTCCAACGCCGACTTCAAGAAGATCTACGATTCGCAGATGGCTTTCCGGGATGACGGAAATCTCTGGTGGCAGGTCGCGGAATATTCCTACGAAACCTTCATGATCCGCACACGCCCGAAGGGCTAAAGACGAATCGAAGTTCGGATCGTTCGCGCTGTTTTTGTACGCCCTCTGCAGCGTCGGCTTTTCCGACTAGCGACGGGAGAACGGCGGTGCCGGAAGGACGATTCATGCCATTGGCGTCGGTTTTGCGATGTCAGGGAAATTGGCGGCGGTGTTCTCACACAAATTTTATGCGCAAGAACCGGCCTTGGGAAATAAGCATACAAAACGCGTCATCGATCTATTGGTTTCGTTGGATGCGTCGCATAATATCGACAAGATCGGACGATGAGACTGATTGAGAATTGCACTCGACAAACCAAGTAATTGCGGGGCGCAGCCCCAACGAGAATTCTGTTATGGCATTCACCATTTGTTGAATCGGGCGCTGGTTATGGTCGAAGCGCAAGCACGTCCGGCGTTCCTGGAAATCGATTTGACTTCCGAGCAAGGCATAGCACTTTCGCGTTCGGTCTCGGATCGATATGGACCGAAGATTGTGCGGGCGGCGAGCCTCGCGAGCAGAATGTTTCTGCTCCGTTCGCCGTGGGCACCCGGGCTACGCTTTATCGGCGCTGAGACGAAATCGCGGCTATTGAACGGGGATGGATCGGCCCAGGCTTCTTTCAGCCTGAGCGGATCGGGAGAGGGGCTCGAAGAGGCATTTGTTTCCTGCGTGGGGGAAGGCATTGACCGGCTCGCCCAGATCGAATGTCCGGGTGACGTGACGGTCATCGCCAGTCTGCCGGAGATAGCTGATCGTGTAATGCCTTCTGCTATCGCCGCGATCGAGCAGGATATGGTCGGTCAGGCGCTGTCCAAAGCCACACCGATCGCATGGGTGAGCGGCAAGCTGCTCGACTCCGGGCCCGACCTTGATGGCGACCGCAGCGTGTTGCTTCCCGCCGATTGGTGCTTGCGACGCGCGGCAGGCGAGGTGTGCCTGAAGCCGCGCACCGCGCTTAGCGTTGGCGTTGCAGCGGGTCCGAATTTTGAGTGGGCGGCCTCGCGCGCACTTTTGGAGTTGATCGAACGTGATGCCGCAAGCCTTTGGTGGACCGGCGGCCGTCGCGGGAAAACTGTGCCGCTCGATGAACCGGCGATGGTAGAAATTGCGCGGCTCGTCGAGCATCTGCGACAGCAGACCAATGACCGCGTCTCCTGGTTGCTCGATATTACCACCGATATCGCAGTCCCAGTCATCGTGGCGCTGTCTTGCGACCGCGACGGCCGGCAGCTTGCCTACGGGCTAGCCGCACGTCTGTCGATTGCGGAAGCCGCGCGCGCGGCAATTCTCGAGCTTTGCCAGACGGAGCTCGCGATCCTGCTCGCAAAAATCAAGCGGTTGGAAAACGGTGAGGAACGGCTCTTGCCAACGGATCGCGCCCATCTTGAGCGTGATGCGACGATTAGTGCGAACCGATGTGAGCTGCTGCATCCACTCGGCGTTGGGTCGATGCGCTGTGACAGTGTTGCGGTGTCGGATCTCTCGGCAATTGCGAGCGCGATGTCCCGCGCTGGGATAGAGGCGGCTTTGATCGATCTTACCCGACCGGAATTCGATATTCCGGTTGTGCGCGCGGCGTCTCCAACATTGCAGCCGATGCCGTCGGACATTGTGACGGATCGGTTGCAGCGTGCAATCAGGGATTTTGGCGGCGGCGCTCGCCATACCTGCGGTGTGGCGTTGATAATATGACCGAGGTTGATTGGAACAATCGGTCGCGGTGTGATATGCAGCGGCAATTGGCCAAAAATCGTGGCGAAACACATGGGGCTGCAAGACCTTGACGCCCGAAATTACAAGCAAGCCTGGTGGTGGTGCGGAGAGCGCCACCCTATGCATCTATTTGCTCGGCAAATTGTCGCTGCAGGTAAACGATAGTGAAGTCGATTTGTTGAGCCGCAAGACTCGCGCTTTACTCGGATATTTGGCGCTCACCGAAACGCAGGAAGAGAGTCGTGAAAGGCTGGTCGGTCTGTTTTGGAGCGAGTCGTCTGAAGAAAGGGCGCGTGCGTCCTTGCGGCAGGCGCTTCATGAGATTCGCAACGCATTTATGCCCAGCGGGTTCAGTGGATTTCGTACGGACAAGCTCGTTGTCGGGCTTGATCGCAAGCAGATCCGTGTGGATCTGATCGATGTGCTCAAAGATGCGGCGAGCGGCTCGCCGCATCCGCGACTGCTGGAGCAACGGAACCTGGTAGATGATATCCTGAGCGACGTTGAAACCAGCGATCCCGCGCTCCAGGCGTGGTTGATGGCCAAGCGGCAAACCATTCGCGATCAGCTGATCCGGCAATTGGAAGGCTCGTTACGCGGTCAGACGGAAATAACCGACACGGGACGAGATATTGCTGCAGCGATCATCAATCTCGATCAGACTCACGAGGAAGCTTGTCGATATTTGATACGCGGGCACGTCGCCGACGGCGCAATCGGCAGTGCCCTCAAGATCTACAAGACCTTGTGGGATATTCTGGACGCCGACTATGATGTCGAACCAACCCAGCAGACGCAGGATTTGATTGCCGAGGTCAAGGCTGCACTCCCGTTCAGCGGGCCGTCGAGCGCGGTCCAGACGCCGATCTCGATACGGGATGTAACTGCCGCCACCAAGCCCGCGATAGTCCTGTCGCAGCCTTCCAAACCATCGGGCCTGAGTGTCGATCAGGCGCTGGCGCGTTCGCGGGAGGCCAAGCTCGTTCTTTCCGTCGGATCGTTTGTGCTCGCCGGAGGCGAATCGAAGAGGGACTATCTCGCTCAGGGCTTCCGCCGCGAGTTGATCGCATGCTTCGTTCGATTCCGGGAATGGCACGTCCGTGATTGGATGAGCCCCCCAACCGATGCCGCGTCAGAGAGTCCAAAGGAAGAATTCATCCTGGATGCAAGCGGCCATGAAACCCGCCGGGCCATCCATTTGGTGCTGACACTGCGCGACGGCGCAACAGGTACCTACCTCTGGAGCGAAAGCCTGACGCTAACGCTCGAAAATTGGCACCAGTCACAACAGAACCTCGTGCGCCGCATCGCCTCTGCGCTTAATGTTCATGTGTCGGCCGAGCGCATGAACAGGATCACGAGTCGGCAAGTCGCCGATCTGAAAGCGTACGATATTTGGCTGTTCGGTCAGGCCACGTTGCTCGGCTTCGATCCGCAGCGATGGGACAATGCGGCGGATATGTTTCGCCAGGTCGTGCAGCAGATGCCTGATTTTGCGCCGGCTTATTCCAGCCTCGCGCAGTTGAATAATTCCTATCACATCGTCAAGCCTGGCACGGCTCGGGACGCCGACCGTACGATGCAGGCTCTCGCTTATGCGCATGAAGCTGTACGACTCGACCCGCTCGATTCGCGCAGCCAGTTATGTCTTGGATGGTCGCACGCGATGGCGAAGCACTACGAGCAGGCGATGATCTATATTCCGCTGGCTCACCGCCTCAATGACAATGATCCCTGGACGCTGGTGTCGGCGGCAAATTGTTATGCGTTTTGCGGGCAAGACAAGGAGGCAGCGGAGATTATCGATTCAATGCTGCGAGAAAATGCGACGATCGCGCCGAGCGCGCTGCAGTGGGCGTACCACACCGCGGTCCGCTTCATGATCGGAGACTATGAAGGCTGCGTGGCCGCGGCTGATTTCGCCGGGGATCTCAACCCGAACGTTCCGGGCTTCAAGGCCGCCGCACTCTGGCATCTTGGCCGCGAAGAGCAGGCCGCGGCTGAGCTGAATCGCTTTTTTGCCATCGTCCGGGATCGCTGGTGTGTGCAGGAACCGGCTAATCCGGCTGCGATGACCCGCTGGTTTCTTCAACTCTTCCCGATCGCAAAACCGGAGAGCTGGGCACGCCTGCGCGATGGAATCGCGGGCGCCGGCGCCCCGGTCGACGGTCTGCTTTATCATCAGTGGTGAATGGCCCCCGCAACACTGCACTCACCCGCAATTTCGAATCGAATAGTCGCCGATACGAGCGGCATGCAGGTCCAGCAGCTCCTTTTTGACCATTTGCGGCAGCCGCGCCCCGAAGAAGTCGTCGTAAAATCGTGGCATCGGATAAAGTGCGTCCGGCTTTTCAAATTCCGCCTCGGCAGCTTCAACCATGGACTTTGGCGGCAGTTTGATCACGGCAGTCTGCGAGCTGTATTGAATAATTTCCAGCCCAACCATGCCATCGGGAAACGTGATCGTTAATCCGATATCCGCAGCCTGCGCGAGCAGTTCCTCCTGCGACCGGGGTATCGCCGGTGCGGGCCTTTTGGGCGCAACATAGTTGTTGCCAGTCGCCCATGACTTCACCAGCTTGCCCCAAAGGATATCGTCGCTGATCTCCAACTTGTTGCCCATCATCACCTCCGTATTTTTAAAAGACTCAACTGACGAACCTTCGCTTCCGATGCAACGCCATCAATGTCGACTTGGCCAGGGAGTCCACCGTCAGCCGCAATTTCGAATCGAATAGTCACCGATGCGAGCGGCGTGGAGGTCGAACAGTTTGTCAACGGAGAGCCGCGGAAGTGGCACACCAAAGAATGCATCGTAAAATTTTGGCATCGGATACACCGCGTCCGGCTCGCGCAGCCGGGCCTCGGTGTCCTCCACCATGGCTTTCGGCGGCAGCTTGATCACAGCGGTCTGTGGACTGTACTGAATCACCGCCAATCCGACCATTCCATCGGGGAACGTGATCGCCAGATCGATGCTCTTGGCGATCGCCAGCAATTCGTCAAGGGTCCGCGGTATCGGAAACGGGGCACCGTCTGGAACGACATAATTCCTTCCAGTGGCCCACGATTTCACAAGCTTGCCCCAAAGGACATCATCGCCGATCTCGAGAGTAGCACCCATCTTATCCTCCGTAGTTGCCAGGAGCTGCATGCCGTGCAGCGGAATTCATTGCTTGTCTTCAAAGAGTCCTTCGGATTGCATAAACGTCAGAAGATCGTCCATATTTTCGATCTCAGGCATTTTTGAAAGAGGGTCGGTGATCCCAAGCTGCCTGAACAATTCGTCTTGCTCCTTGAATGGGAGCCGGGGATCAAACACTAACTCCTCGACGCGCAACGGGTAGGAATCCATCGCTGCCATAATCGTTTCCGCGACGATGATCGAACCGAGCGGGCCCAGACGCTGGCCGCCGTGCTTCGCCGCAGCCTCGAATAGTACGAAGAACGGGAGCGGCGGATCCGCGGCAAGCGCCGATACGTCGTCAGGATCGAATTGTTCGGACAGACTGGTTGGATTTGCTGTCGCTTCAAGCCAATTCTTCAGGGGTGAGATGTATTCACCGTACCCTGGAAGAAAATGAGAAAGTTCCGGACTCCTGGCGCGAAGCGCGTCGATGAGTTTTGGTACTGACCAAATGTTGGCATAAACGGCACTTACAAAGTCGCGGTTCGGCAACCCGGCGGCATCGCCATCGCCGTCGATGTTCGAGTTCAACGGTGGGAAGAAGAATTCGCTTCTTATGATCGGAGAGAAATTAGGGCCGAGACGACGGCTGTAGTTCGGCGGCGTTTGCTTGCTGATCTCGAAGAACCGTTCCCAATTTATGATCCAGTCTTCGGTCAGCGGGACAAAGCCAGGCGAGCGCCGAGAACTGAATTGCATCGCGCGAGCTGTCTCAAGTGCATCCTCGCTCCTCACCTTGTAACTGTTCCGGACCATCGCGTGGCCGCAACGAAAGGCGCCGTGAGAAAATTCGACGGGGATGCAACCACAATCGCCATCGGCGACAAGCGGCTTCTTTTCGACGAGATAATATCGGATCACTGAGGGGTCGAGCAGACGATAGAGCACGTCGTTGAATATGATTCGTCGATAGATAAGCGTCAGAAGGAACCGTGCGGAGATGAAATTCCGGTAGGCATCGTCGGGAGTTTTGGATCCACGGCTGGATTCTATCTGATCAAGAATAAAATTATGCAGCCGATGGAAGAGCACGGTTATCTGGATAATGAGAGCTTGATCTTCATTCCGTGCGTCGGCCACAAGCGCCTCGGTGAGTGGACACCGAGCGGCGCTCGTACGAGCATTGATTCCGTCGTCTGCAACATCGATCGGCGCGGCGCGGCCGATGTCCGCGAACGGCATTCCGGCGGTCGATCCCGATCGATTTTGCACGCGGCCGCGACGTAATCGCGTCCGCGGCATGAGCCCACGAGAGTCCTTGCAGATTTGGCTGAACTCATAAGCCTGCGGGCTGACGTCCGGACCGCCGCCATAGATGGTGTCGAGGGTTAGCGGCTGCCGCCGGGCATTTTCGAATCCAAAGCGGCGGCCGTCGGTCGCAGCGAGTGAGATCGAAGTGTTCACCATGTCGTGGGCGATAAACTGCAGGAGATAGGTATAGCCGGAAGGGAGATTCGGATTCTCTTCATTCGGCCAGTTTGGTTCGCGGCTGATGCGGGCTGTCAGCTTGCGCATGAGATGGCGCAATTGCAGTGGGTTCTTGCCCGCCCCGAACTTTGACGAGTCGGGCAGCTTGAGCAGATTTCGCATCCCCCCGAGACTTCGCTCGGCGGTCAGCAGCGGCTCGGCGTTCTCTAGTTTGTGGATTACCGAAAGGCTTGATCCGTGCATGGCTGGCGTCCCCTAGTGAATGCCCGATAATTTCACGATGGCGTCAAATCAGCGTCAAAACCCTGTAAATCAATGAATTTGTTGGATTTTAACAAGCCGCGTTGCCGAGAAACCGGCACTGAAAGACGTGGACGGACCGGAACATATTCCGAAATTGTTGCATGCCTAAATCCTCAAGCGGCAAGTGAAAGGTGTTTCGAATCGTTTCTGCAACCTGAGCAGACATTGCGATCCCGCCCGGAGGCGCGATTGTTTGCAGACGCGCCGCTACGTTGACCTCGTGACCATAAATGTCTTCAGGGTCGGCGATGATCCTGCCGCAGCTCAAGCCAATGCGGAAAATGATGCGATGATCATTCGCCTCATCCTTGCTGCGCTCGGCCATGCTTTGCTGTACCTGGATCGCACAGCGCACTGCATCGACCGCTGTACTGAATTCAGCCAGAATTCCGTCCCCCGTGGATTTGACAAACCTCGCGCGGTGTTCGGCAATTTTCGGATCGATCAGCTCGTGGCGATGGGATTTGTAACGAAAATAGGTTCGTTCTTCATTCAAGCTCGTGAGACGCGAATACTCGACGACATCGGCGGCGAGAACCGCACCCCATCTGCGCTCAATAAACCGCGACATTGTTTCGCTCGAGGGTTCAGGGATTGGGGACGGCTTTTTCGCCGCAACGAAGTGTTCCAAACGCATTTTCCACCTCATAGTGTTCGCGCTTTCAGTGCCTCTTGAGATGTTGCTGCGTTGACCGGCAGGTCGTCTCATCTTTCGAAGTGCAGGCAACCTGACAGGCGTCCGTCATATGAGCGTTATCTGGGCGGGAGAGATCGGAGGCTGGGCTGGTTACGTTGAATGGGCCCGTTAATTGCCCGCATTAAGGGAGATTTGCGTACGGGGTCGCCGTTGCTGGCCTACCAGGCGTTGGTGCACGGAGGCGCTGCCGAAGGCTTACAAGTCGCTGCCACGTTGGCCTGCGGCTACGCCAACCTGGATGTTCAGCCGCGATATGATGCGAGCAATCCCAGGCGCTCAAGCGCCTGGTGGCGAATGGGACACTGCTGCGCCCGTTCGGCCAAGCGGTGATGGAGGCCTGTTTGAGGCATCGAACGAAGTCAAATGCCGAGACCTCCGCCTCCAACCCCGACTTCAAGAAGATCTACGATTCGCAGATGGCTTGCCGGGACGACGGAAATCTCTGGTGGCAGGTCGCGGAATATTGCGACGAAACCTTCATGATCCGCATCCGCCGAAAGGGGGAGGGGGAATGGTCGACAATCA
>WNFE01001584.1_pt1 | contig 16510 bp, 9 predicted proteins | sample 5400451 | NCBI WGS metagenome assembly WNFE01 (sample SAMN13153344, study PRJNA577476) | soil metagenome | isolation source: 200 cm saprolite under Douglas fir tree site 2 hole 2 | place: USA:California | collected 2015-04-18 | reverse complement strand
CAATCACTGGCGCCACATTGTAGTGAGAAACCACTGCCATTCCCGCTCCCCGTTGAACCGACACCAGACTGGCCATAATCGACGGAGGAGCCGTTGGATCTGTGCCTGTGACCGGAATGTTTTGTAAATCCTGCAACGTGCCCGTGCGGTACTGCGGCGTCTGGGTTGCGATTGAGTAACTGACATGGCTCTTTGGATCAACCCAGAATGTAGGTGACGTTTGGAAACTACCGCTCAGTGATACCAAAAGATTTTGCGCGATGTCGTGCGCAGAGAAGCCAAGTTGTTCAGCTTTGGTACGTTCGACTCTGAGATTCAGATAGGGCTCATCGAAGGGCTGTTGAATTCGCAGATCAGCCGTTCCTGAGACGAATCTTAGTTTCTCAAGCAGCGTGTCTGCGTAGCGCCGGTTTCCCGCCAAGTCGTTGCCCACGACCTGAACGTCGATGGGAGCCGGTAAGCCAAAATTTAGAATCTGGCTGACCATGTCAGCCGGCAAGAACGCGAATGTAACGCCCGGGAACTGTTTCGGGAGTTCCAACCGAAGCTGGTGAACGTAGTTGTCCGTGGGATGGTGATTGGCGGACAGGGTTACAAGAATGTCGGCGTCCGATGTGCCAACCGGGGCCGAATTGCTGTAAGAGAGATTGATGCCGCTGTAGGGCAGACCAATGTTGTCGATGACGCTCTGGACTTCATTTGCCGGAATCTGCTGCCGAATCGCCTGCTCGACCTGATCGCAAAGGTTCGCCGTTTCTTCAATGCGCATTCCGGTCGGAGCCCGTAGATGAAGTTTGAAAGTTCCGCTGTCCACGCTGGGAAAGAAGTCGCGGCCCAGCCAAGGGATCAGAATTGCCAGAGACCCAAGGCAAATCGCGAAGAACCCAACCAGGAAAATCCGCCGGTGGTGGAGACAGCTCTCCAACACGCCGCGATAGCTCCCACGGAATCTCTCGAAGGCTGCCTCAAAACGCTTTTGAAGTCTTACCAGCGGATTGCGGCTGGCGGCGTGTCCGCCTTTTTCTCCCCGCAACAAGTACTTGGCCATGGTCGGGACGATGGTCCGGGAGAGAAAATAAGACGCCAACATGGCGAAAACCACTGCTTCGGCGAGCGGCACAAAGAGATACCGTGCTACCCCAGTCAGCAGGAACATCGGGGCAAATACGATACAAATTGCAAGCGTGGACACGAAGGCGGGCGTCGCGATCTGCGACGCACTATCCAGCACGACCTCGTCCATGTCCTTGTCTGGTTCTGCCTCGCGGTTTCGATTGATGTTCTCGACCTCGACTGTGGCATCGTCCACCAGGATGCCGACCGCCAAGGCGAGTCCACCAAGCGTCATGATATTGATCGTTTGCCCAATAGCGCTGAGGACAATGATGGACGTCAGGATCGCCAGAGGAATCGAAGTCGCTATGATGACGGTGCTTCGCCAACTGCCCAGAAACGTGAGAATCATGAAGGCGGTCAGGCACGCGGCAATCAGCGTTTCCTTGACCACTCCGCTGATGGCGCCGCGAACAAAAATCGACTGGTCAGCCAGGGGTGCGATCTGTAATTGGGGTGGAAGTGCCGCCTTAATCTGCGGGATAAGGCCCTTGATCGCCGAGATGACGTTCAGCGTTGACGCATTTCCAGCCTTTTGGATCGTCAGCAATACGGAGCGCTGCCCGTCGACGCGCACGATATTCGTCTGCGGGGGAAAACCATCCCGGACCCAGGCAACATCTTTCATGTAAATAGTCGTGGCGCCAGTCGTCTTGATTGGGATTCGATTCAGGTCGGCAATGGTCTGCGGTGCTGCATTGGGAATCGAAACGTCGTATTCCCTGGAACCGATCTTGGACGTCCCTGTGGGCAGGATCAGATTTTGTACGCTGATCGCATTGACCACATCCAGCGCGGACAGGCCTTTCGACTGCAATGCTGTCGTATTCAGATCCACCATTACTTGGCGTTGTTTACCGCCATACGGAAAGGGTACCGATGCCCCCGGCACTGTGATGAGCTGCGTTCGAATAAAATTCAGGCCATAGTCATTGAGTTCTTGTTCTGACAGATTTTGCCCCGAAAGGGCTAACTGCAGGACAGGCACACTCGATGCGCTGTACGCAAGAATCAGTGGCGGCGTCGATCCTGCAGGCAACTGCCTGAGCTGGGTCTGAGAGATAGCCGTAATCTGCGCAATACCCTGCTGAATGTTCGCGGTTGGCTGCAGGAACACTTTGACAACCGCTATTCCGTACAGCGACTGCGATTCGACGTGCTCAATGTTATCGACGGTAGTAGTAAGCGCTCGCTCCGTGACGCTAACGACGCGGTCACTCATTTCCTGAGGAGCGAGGCCGTTATAGTTCCAGATGATGCTGACAACGGGAATATCGATGGTCGGAAATATATCGGTCGGAGTGCGAACAATCGCGAGCCCTCCCATGATCAGGATGAGTATGGACACGACCACGAATGTGTAGGGCCGCCGTAATGCAAGTCGAACTATCCACATAGAATTTCTTTCCGATAAGTTTTGCGACCTAAGACCGTCTCTTACCCAGCCGCTGCCGCTAGCAAAGCCTCGACCTTCGCATCCCCTCAGGTCATGCCAAGCGGAGCTGTGTATCGAGCGCGCGGCACATCTGGCGCCTGAGCTTCGCGCGTGCTCGCGTGAGCCGGGCCTTCACTGTTCCGTCGGGCACCCCTAGAATCCGCGCTGCTTCGCTCGTGGTCAGCCCCTCCAAAGCGCGCAACTGGAATGTCTTGCGTAGCGAAGGCGAAAGTTGCTCTACGAATTGCTTCAGACGCCCGTGCATTTCAGAATGACTGCACTCATCCTCAGGACTTGGCCCGCAGGCTGGCAATCGTTCTGACACGGAATATTCCTGCTCCTCCCCGAATCGCTCGTCCAGCGACACGTGGATCTGGCGTGGTCGCCTGCGCAATTGCATCCGCGCACAATTTGTGACAATCGCGGTTAACCACGTCGACATTTGCGCCTGCGCCCTGAATTGGTCCAGGTGTTTGTAAGCCGACAGGAGTGCATCCTGAACCGCATCTTCGGCGTCGGCTGAATTACCCAGGTGTCGATAGGCATTCCGGTAAAACGAGGGAAGGCAGCGCGACAAAACGTTCTGCATTTCCTGAATTCCCTTCTCGCGGATGGGCACGTCCAGGCGCTGTTCGCTTCCGATATTTGCCTCTGCAGCTTGCATCTTGTCTTCCCCTCCGGGTACGGCATCAAAAAAGCACGCCGCTTTCCAATTCACCGCCGGGTAACTTAACTGCGTATTTTCAACGGCATGAGCCGAATCGGGTGGTGGGATGGCCTTACGAAACCCAGATAGAGCGTCGCGCCGTCGACACAATGTCCGCATTTCGACAGGGTCCAGCCGGGCATGACAGACCCTCAGAGTTGAGGAGACAGGCTGAACCTGGGTTTGAATCTGTGGTGGGACGGCTTTTCAAGACCGCGTCGCCCGGACTTCCTCTCCAGAGACGCAGAGAGCACAAGCCGCCTTCGCAGCGGCATGAAAGATCTAGGGGAGGCAGGACTGCGAAGGCGACTGTCGCTCTTGGCACATTGCCATATGCTCCTCTGATGCTGTGATGGACAACTCCGTCGCGTTTTTTTGATTTAAACTCCATTGCTTGTCGGAATTCAGCACACAAAACCTCTCTTCGTAGTGTTGGAACGCGAAATGCATGCAGAACTCTGCGTTCAGCTTCTATCACCACCGAAATGTGCACGACCTGAAGGTGGATGACAGGTAGCTGATGGTTCCTTGTCATTCGTGGAGGTGTATATGCAGATAACGAGGTGGGGTGCAGACCGCGCGAGTTCAGACGTGATCTCCGGCATTCTGAATTGCGTGTGTCCTGATTGCGGCGGAAGCATGGGTGGACCCGGCAAAGAGTTCAAGTGCCAGGGTGAATGTCAAACGGATTGGCGTCAGGTTTGGGAGCGAGTCCTTTCAGCCAGACACTGACATTATAGGACTTGCTACAACTGTGTGGAGGAGGAAACCATGGTCAAGGTTGCGATTGACGGCATCGTTCATGCAGCCCAGCCCGACGAACTGCTCATCGATCTGATCAACCGCACCGGCGGGTCAGTTCCCCACGTCTGTTACCACCCTCAACTCGGTCCTGTTCAGACGTGTGACACGTGCATGGTTGAAACAAACGGTCGCCTGGTCCGCGCTTGTGCCACCGGAGTTACCGACGGAATGAAGATCTCCACCAAGTCAGCGAAGGCGTCGGCTGCGCAGGTCGAGGCATTCGATCGCATTCTCAGCAATCACCTGCTGTACTGCACGGTTTGCGACAACAACAATGGCAATTGCACTGTCCATAACACGACGAAGCTGCTGGCCATCGAGCATCAGCGAATCCCCTTTCGATCGAAGCCCTACGAGGTCGATAACACGAATCCGTTCTACCGCTACGATCCCGATCAATGCATTCTGTGTGGCCGCTGCGTAGAGGCTTGTCAGAACGTCGAGGTCAACGAAACGCTTTCCATCAACTGGGAAGACCCAAATCCCCGTGTGCTGTGGGACGGCGGCTCAACCATTGGAGAGTCGAGTTGCGTTTCGTGCGGCCACTGCGTCACCGTCTGTCCCTGCAATGCGCTGATGGAAAAAACCATGCTGGGTCATGCCGGCTTCCTAACTTCTCTGAAGAAGTCCGCTCTGAGCGGCATGATCGAAGTGGTCAAGGGCATTGAACCGGAAACCGGTTACGGAACGATTCTTCAGGTTTCCGAAGCGGAAGAAGCGATGCGGGAGCACCGCATCCGCAAAACGAAAACCGTGTGCACCTACTGCGGTGTGGGGTGCAGTTTCGACGTCTGGACGAAAGATCGCCACATTCTTAAAGTAGCGCCGGAGCACGGTCCAGCCAATGGGATATCCACTTGCGTAAAGGGAAAGTTTGGTTGGGGTCACATCAATAGTGAAGATCGCCTAACCACGCCGCTGATTCGCGAAGGCGACAAGTTTCGCCAGGCCAGCTGGGACGAGGCTCTCGATCTGGTCGCTAGCAGACTCTCACAGATCAAAGCCAACGATGGACCGGACGCCCTCGCATTCATCTCATCTTCCAAGTGTACGAATGAAGAAAGCTATCTGATGCAGAAACTGGCGCGAGCCGTCATCGGGACCAACAATGTTGACAACTGCTCGCGCTACTGCCAGTCGCCGGCGACGCAGGGTTTGTTCCGCACTGTCGGCTATGGTGGCGATTCCGGTTCCATCTCCGACATGGAGGAGGCTGACCTTGTTCTCATCATTGGTAGCAATACGGCGGAGAGTCATCCAGTCATTGCCACGCGGGTGAAGAGCTCTCATAAACTCGACGGGCAAAAGCTCATTGTCTCGGACCTGCGCGAGCATGAAATGGCAAGGCGAGCAGACCTCTTCCTGCATCCCAAGCCAAGTACAGACCTATTCTGGCTGAATGCAATCAGCCGCTATCTGCTTGACAATGGCCTTGCGCACACCAAGTTTCTCGATCAGTGGGTAAACGGACTAGACGACTATCGAAAGAGTCTAGAGCCTTTCACGATGGAAGCTGCCTCGCGTATTTCCGGCGTGCCCGAGGAGACTCTGAAAACAGTCGCGCACATGATCGCCGACGCGAAGGCGATGTGCATACTCTGGGCGATGGGAGTAACACAGCACACCCAGGGTTCCGATACCTCCACCGCGATTTCGAACCTGTTACTTGTCAGCGGCAATTACATGCGCCCGGGAACCGGCGCTTACCCGCTTCGCGGCCACAACAACGTGCAGGGCGCCAGCGATCACGGGTCCATGCCAAACATGTTGCCGGGCTATCAATTGGTGAACGATCCCGAAGTACGCCAGCGATTTGAGGCGGGTTGGAAGGTCAAGCTGCCTTCCACTAAAGGGCTGGACAACCATCAGATGGTGGAAGCGATTCATGGCGGCAAACTCAAGGCGATGTATCTCATTGGCGAAGAAATGAGCATCGTCGACTCCAACGCCAACTATGTCGGAGATGCATTCGCTAAGCTCGACTTCTTTGTCGTGCAGGACATTTTCTTCAGCAACACGTGCCGGTATGCCGATGTTGTGCTGCCAGGAGCACCGAGCCTGGAAAAGGAAGGCACCTTCACCAGTACCGAAAGACGCATTCAGCGACTCTATCAAGTGTTAGAACCGCTCGAAGGTTGTCTGCCGGATTGGAAAATCACCCAGGACGTTGCCAACCGGCTGGGCGCGGGCTGGCACTATCAACATCCTTCCGAGGTCATGGATGAAATCGCTTCTCTCACACCGATGTTCGCTGGCGTCAACTACGAGAGACTAGCGGGATACAAGTCCCTGCAATGGCCTGTGGCGGCTGACGGAACCGACCAGCCCCTGCTCTACACAAAACGCTTTGCGTTCCCGGATGGAAAGGCGAGGCTGTTCCCAGTCTCCTGGATTGGTCCCACCGATCAGCCGGACTCCCAATATGACTTGCACTTAAATAATGGGCGGCTTCTCGAACACTTCCACGAGGGCAACCTGACCTATCGCACCGAAGGGATTCAAGAGAAGGTTCCTGACACGTTTGTGGAAGTCTCCCCCGAACTCGCCGAAGAACGCGGAATTCAAAGTGGCACATGGGTGCAACTTGTTTCGCGCTACGGTCAGGTCCGAGTGCGCGCCGTGGTTACCGACCGCGTGCACGGGATGGAACTGTACATGCCCATGAACTCGGTTGAGAGTCCTGTGAACCGGTTGACCAGCAGCCACACTGATCCGGTAACCAACACTCCTGCCTACAAGGAGACCAGCGTTCACATGAAGGTGTTGGCCGAAGTCGGCGAGAATCCGTTGCCCCGAATCAATTCTCGCTTCGGTCATCCGACGCCTCAGAGCGGCGTGGAAGTCGAACGTAAGTGGAAGCGACCGGACTATACCCCTCCAGGAAATGGTCTGGTGCAGTTACAGACGAAGAAGTAACGCGAGGAGAACTCAATGGCTCAACCAATTCCTCTGGAAATCCCGCCGCGCAACCCGCGTGCGGAGTTGCGCTCTCGACTGGAGCAGGCGCCCGAAGAGCACGCAGAAGCGATCTTGGCCGCATACGAAGTGCTCCAGGAATTGCACAATCGCGGCGCGCTGGAGATTATGCGCGGTGCCTTAGCGGCGAGCGACGAGATTCTGGAGAAGGTAGTCGACAATGCCAAGACGCCCGAGGCGATCCGGGCTATCAGGAACCTCCTCTTTTTCCGTCGCATACTGGGCAGCATTGAGCCGGAATGGTTCGAGGGGATTTTCCAGGCAATTCCAGAAGGAATCGCCCAAGTGACGGCGGAGCGAGACCAACCGGTCAGTTTTTTCGGACTCCTTCGGCGTCTCGTCAGCAAAGATAGCCTCCGCGGCCTGGCCGCCGCCATCGACTTCTTGCAAGCGTTTGGACGCCACCTCCAGGCGCTCAACACATACGTACGTCCCACGTCGGAGAGTCAGACGCCGCAAACCTAAACGGAGATGAATAGGGTCATGATGAATCGCTGGGGTATCGCTGTCGCTGGAGTTCTACTGCAAGTCGCACTGGGCGCTGTTTATGCTTGGAGTGTATTTCGGGTGCCTCTCACGAAGCAATTTGGGTGGAGTATTTCCGAAGTCACGTTGACTTTTACAATCAGCATCTTTGTGCTGGGCATCGCGGCGTTTTTCGGCGGCCTCTGGCTCAATCGCGTGGGACCAAGAGTCGTCGCCCTCACAGGCGGGTTTCTGTATGGCCTCGGAGTTTTTCTGGCGAGTTTCTCCGACCACAAACTGTGGTGGCTATACCTAAGTTACGGTGTGATCGGTGGAATTGGACTGGGCTTCAGCTACATTGTGCCTGTCGCCGTCCTGGTCAAGTGGTTCCCTGACCGCAGAGGCCTGATCACCGGCGTTGCCGTAGGCGGATTCGGAGCTGGAGCACTCGTGACGGCACCGGTGGCCACGCACCTCATTCAGAGCGTGGGCGTTCTTTCAACTTTTGCTTACCTCGGAATCGGGCTTCTCATCATCACGGTTGTCGCCGGCTATTTCATGCAAAATCCACCACACGGTTGGACGCCTAAGGGATGGACACCAACGGCCTTGCAAGCATCCCAGCGTTCCGGCCATGACTACACACTCCGGGAGGCGCTCGGAGCCTGGCAATGGTGGGCCCTGTGGCTGCTTCTGTTCCTGAATACTTCCGCCGGAATTTCCGTGATTTCGCAGGAAGTCCCGCTATTTCAAGGACTGGCAGGCGTGAGCGCGGTAGTGGCCGCCAGCATGGTGGGAGTGGCCAGCATCGGGAACGCTTTCGGACGGGTGTTCTGGGCTTGGGCGTCTGATTCGATTACCAGACGAGCGACATTCATCGTGATGTTTCTTGCGCAGGCAATACTCTTTTGGACTCTCCCCAGCATCAATTCCGCTGCCCTATTGACGATAGTCGCCTTCTTCGTGCTGATGTGCTATGGCGGAGGATTTGGGACCATGCCTGCCTTCGCGGCCGATTACTTTGGATCGAAGAATGTTGGTCCTATTTATGGTCTCATGCTCACTGCCTGGGGTTTCGCGAGCGCTTTTGGGCCGCTGCTCATTGCTTACATGCAGCAGATCAGTGGCACCTATCGTGGAGCGCTGCATGTGATCGCGGAGGTGATGGCAGCATCGATGATCCTCCCTCTCATCGTTTCCCCACCGTGTAGCCGTTTGAATAGTTGCCGGGGCCCGCTAAGTTCCGAGCCTTTTTGTTGGTGGACCTGCCGGTGGTAGTTTGCGAGAACTAGCTCGGCAACACTCGGAATGGTCAGCGTGATCGGGAGACAGAGACAGTCTCATGCCTATTACTTGGCAATCGCTGTCTGCCCACACGCTCCTGCGGCGCTAACCTTGTGGCGCACGATTTGCATCTTCACGGTGTCTCCGGGGAAGTCCAGGTACATCACGTGCTTCTCCAGACGAACCGGAACAGAATTGTGGGGGGACAGTGCAGACGGCAAATCATCGAGTTCCGACTCGTAACGCCCAACGTAGACGTCGCAGTTCAATTGCACAGAAATGTTGTAGAGATAGTAGTGCGACTGCAATGGTGTGCGAACAGCCTCGGCACCCGCTCTTACAGAAGGCGTCGCCACGTCCTGTTTCTGGACGTCGATGATTGTCCCTTCTTTTGATTGCTTAGACTGGCCGGTTGCGGAAGGAACCGCCACAGCGCTGACGACTGCAAGAATGCTGACACACAAAACGATTTTCATAGTTCTTCTCCTAAACAATTGAAGCAATCAAGTTTCCAAATGGAGTCGATGTGTTCTGCCTCGCTTAACGCGCCCCGTCAGGCGCCTAACCGCTGACAGGAAGCGGACGCGCTCACACAGAGTCCGCTCAGAAGGGGAAGCGCACCGAGAGAATCCAGCGATGGTTGTCCCGGTGGAACTGCGTCGCGGCGATCTGCAAACCACCGCCCACCATGAAATTGAGTCGCTCCGCCAATGGAAATCTGCCGAGCACGAGTCCCGGCGTCAGGAACACTTCTTTCTTTCCGTCCAACGTACCGCCCGACCAAAACGTAGAATTTTGCTCGACCATAGGCCAGATTTTTCCCTTGATCTTGTATTGAAGGGCGGTATTGAAAACGATCGTCCGGCCCAAGAGATTCGTGCCACTGGCTGGAAGGTTCGCGCCAATTGTGCTCTGAACGTCCCACGGCCCGAAGCCCTTCCCGACAGCAAGAGTGGGCGACAAAACAGCGTGGCCCATGCCATTCGGCGGCGTTCCGGTAGGGAACGAACCGCCGAGAAACAGTCCCACAAAGTAGTCTCCCTTACCCTCCGGTGCGGAAAACGCCCGGAACTTCACTTGCCACGAAAAGTCTCCAAAGCCATCCGGGATCTTCGATTGATGCACGAAGTAACTTGGCGGGAAAAATCCTACTTCGAGGCGTGTTGTAGGGATAATTTCCAGACCCCGTGATGCGCCATAGTTAGACGTCACCGTGCCGCCCGTGGGATCTTGCTGCCAGGACATGTCGTAACGGAATTGCTGGACCAGCAGGACGTGCGTTGTGACAATGGGCGAAACATAATGAGGCTGGCTAGCACGAGCCTCGTCTACTTTACGAAACCGGGAATGCACCCAATCGTTCTTGTAAGTGTTGCCGCCGCTGGCATCGTTCTGACCCGAATCCTGTTGCGGAGGCACTGCAGTGGAGTTTGGTGAACAGTCGGCCGCCTGGTCGCACAACGAAAGAGTCGAAATCGAAACGCATAAGGGGCAGGTGCCGACCTCGCCCGCGGTCTGGCCTCGCAGTGCGGTGGAAACCACGGAAATCAGGATAGCGATAAAGCACAAACGACGTTCTGCTGATGATGTTCCTAGTTTGAATGCCATTCTCTTGATCCTCCTCATAAGAGGTTCAATCAGGAACCGTGGTGTCTTTCTGGCTGCGTCATGATTCTTCTTTCTGATGTGCATCCAGATCTCCAAACCTCACCTCTGCATAAGCACAAGACTTCTCTCTCAAGATTAGTAGCGCGGGACGAATGAACCCATCGGAACGTCCACAGATGGACACTGCGTCAACATGCCGACGGACGGCAGGTCTACATGCTCGCCGAACTATCAGCGGGGACATGCATGCAAAGCTGCGAACCAGCAGGATGAAAAGGATTTTTCTGTGTGAAGAATGTTTGGAAATGCAAATGCACTCTTGGGGCCCTGAAAACGATCTCTCTGGGCAAAGGATCGCGCCCGGTCTCCAGGCCACTCCACGCGGCCTAGCTGTCCTGCGTTCAACGGGAGCGATCCGCGATGCGTCAGGTAGCGCGCATCCGACACTCAGGCGTTCGAGCTATCTCTTTCCCTCGTCACGGATCCACGTAAAGGCACGCGTCGCCGATGGCAACCCCAAAGTGCTGATAGCAAGCAGTGCCACATGATCAAGTTCTTCCTGCGTGATTCCCACCCTGCTGGCATTCCGAACGGCCGAGTGCGTGGCACCTTCCAGCCCGGCGCCAATCGATAATGCCAGTTTGACGAGACGTCGAGACCTCTCGTCAAGCGGTCCCGCCTCATGACAGCGGTTGCCCAACTCATTAAATGCCTTCCACACGGCCGGATAAAGCTTCTGGAGTTCTTCAGTAGGCTTGGGTAGTTGTCGAGGCATGTGGGTACCTCCTTCGTTGCGGAGCACCTTATCAGTCCGTGGGTTCTGGAGCAAGAAGCGCGTGCAGGATTCCAGACGAAAGCGCTTCTTCCTTCGGACCAAAGAAACACTCGCCAAAAGCGTCTCCAGAGCTCAACCCTTCCAGCGACTCATAGGCGCTCGCTAGACGTCCTTCCGACATTCTTCGTGTGGCCCTGGCGCACCCGTTGTGTTTTGGGCTAATAAGTCATCGAGGGCCAATAGATTTCCACGTACGTCACCTACGGCGACAGTTTGAATGCTGCGCGCTCAGGTCATCGGGAAGCGGTGAAGTTCGGCCTCGCGTTGATCGGCCTGGTCGGAGAGCCGGAGGATCTCGATATTCTCAAGATCTTAGGTAAGAACGAGGAGTTTACGTTGTACGCGGCTGTTGCTATGGACCACGTCGCGACGGAACGAGAACAAGCCCTCTGGGAGTTGGCAAAGAGCGTAAGAAACTGGGGCCGGATTCAAACCGTCGAACGCCTCAAAGAAACTCAGAATGCAGAAATACAGGCGTGGATGTTGCGGGAAGGTTTTCGCAACGGTGTCATGGATGAATATCTTGCTTGTATTTGTGCTCGCGCGGGCCGACTACATGAAGCGTTGAAGCAACAGTTTGTTGACGATGCCCTCCTTGATGGAGCAGCGGACATCATTCATGCACTCATCACAGGTGGTCCAGCCGAGGGAATTGACGACTATCAGCAATCCTTGGAGGTGTGCGAAGCATATGTAAATCATGTGTGGTCTCGTCGGGAGTTGAGACTTAGGCACTTTCTTTCGGTGGCGAAGTTCCAATGGTTCTTATCCCAGCACGATGGGTGGGATGAAAGGGAACGTTCGGGATGGACCGTGAGTCGCCGGACGGCGCTGCGTGCAACATGTGATGAAATACTCGGCTGGGAGACATGGCGGAGCCAAATCCGGCAAGCGCTCGCCTCCAGTGATGAGCAAGCGTTCTATCAAGGCGACACGGCTGCCGCAAGCCTGGGAATCGATACCTGGGAGATTCACTTCAGCCGGGTGAAAGCCGCACCGCTAACCTCTTCGTCGTGGTTTCGCCTGATGCAACAGACGGACGATTCCCGAATTAGCAAAGTCGTGAGCTTCGCCGAAGCGGTTCTTCCTTTGGATCAAATTGAAACCGGTCCTGCGGACGCAATGGGATTGGGACCAGACTTCAGACCTCACCAAGCGCTGGATTGGGTATTGCAAGATTTACGTCGTTTTCCTGGCAACGGGTGGAGGCTCATCCGGGCGGGCCTGCACAGCCCAGCTGTCCGAAATCGAAATATGGCCATTAACGCGCTGGCGTTGTGGCAACGCGAAGCCTGGCCTGCTGACGCCACTGCGCTGGTCCTGAAAGCCCACGAACTAGAGCCTGTCGACAGCGTAAAGCGTCGTCTGCAAGATCTGCTTGAGGGAAGGCCAGCGGTGTAGGCTGCGGATTCCCATCGGTGAAATCACTCCAGATCGCCCGTAGTTCGCGTTGGATCGAGACACAACTCAACTCCCTTCCCGTCGGCACAAAGGCAGCCAAACTCCCTTGATTCCGATCTTCGAACAGCGCTAGCGTCGGCGTGTGCTGACGATTCGTGCCATGACCGGCGGGGAGGGCTACGCACAGCGCCATCTCCAGCAAAGCGATTATTACGACCAGAATCGCACTGTCGAAGGCCAGTGGCACGGACGCGGCGCTGAACTGCTTGGGCTCAAAGGGGAGGTTACGTCTGAGGATTTTGAAGCGGCACGGCAAGGTCTCGACCCGCGAACGGGAGAGTTTCTCCGCCAACGTCACAGCGCGGATCGCATTTCCGGCAATGGCGCGGAACAAAGCAAGGGCCGCTCCCTCTATGACATGACACTCTCGGCGCCGAAGTCCGTCTCTGTCATGGCCATTGTTGGCGGTGATGAGAGACTGGTCGCCGCGCACGAAACCGCTGTGCGCCAAGCCCTGGAAGAAGCAGAGAAATACTCGGCGACTAGGGTTCGCCTCGCTAGCCTGAACGAAAATCGAACAACCGGAAACTGGATTGTGGCCGCATACACCCACGACACCAGCAGAGAGTTGGACCCTCAACTCCACACTCATGCCGTCGCTGCCAATCTTACCTACGATGGCACCGAAGGTCGTTGGAAAGCACTGCAGGCGTCGGGTCTGTACGAGCGGCGCAGCTATTTGACCGAGGTCTATCGCAACGTCCTCGCGCGCGAAGTGCGTGCCCTTGGTTACGAGATTGAAAACCGTCACGATGTTCGTGGTCGTGACAAGGGATTCGAGATCGTAGGATTCTCCCAGGACCTCCTGGAGAAGTACAGTCAACGCAGCGCCCAGCGCGATGCGGCAATTCAAGAATTCACCCATTCACGTGGTCGTGCACCAACTGACAACGAGGTTGCGGTACTCGTCCGGGAAACGCGAGCTGACAAGCTTCAGGAAATATCGACCGAGCGCGTCCGCAACCTTCAGCAAGACCGACTGACCCCGGATGAGAGGAAAACGCTTCGTGAGGTGTCCAACGAAGCCCTGACAAAATCCCATTCCCCTCAAATCAATCGCGGCATGCACGAAGCTTCTCTTGCGTACTCTCAGGAACACATCTTCGAGCGTCTCTCAGTCGCCAGGGAACATGAGGTTCTAACCGAGGCTCTTCGTCACGGGCGCGGCCACGTCGAACTCAGCGACCTTCAGGGCGCTCTCTCCCTTGAACGTGCGAAAGGGACTCTCATGACTTCCGGAGATGAAATTGCGACGTACGCGAGCCTCCAACGTGAGCGCGACATGATCGCGGTCGTTAACCAAGGGGTGGACCGCTATGACCGCCTCGGTAAGGGTCGCGACTTTGAGCTTTCGGACCAGCTTCGTCCCGAACAAAGGCGCGCCGTCGAAGCAGTGCTCGACTCTCGCGATCTGGCGATCAATGTTCGAGGCGCTGCCGGTACTGGAAAGACTGCCACTCTGCGTGAAATTGATCGTGGCCTCAGAGAGGCCGGACACGAGGTTCTTGCGGTGGCTCCCACCCGAAGTGCTGTGGACGAACTGGAAAAAGTGGGCTTCCGAGATGCGATGACTGTCTCTCGACTTCTGGAGGATCCGGACCCACAGAGGGCGCTGCGCGGCAGGGTCTTGATTGTTGATGAAGCAGGCATGATTTCTGGCCGGCAAATGCAAAGCTTGCTGCACCTCGCCGAGGATCATGGAGCCAGAATTGTCTTTTCTGGTGACACTCGGCAAATTCAGAGCGTCGAAGCCTCGGATGCTTTGCGTATCCTGGAGCAGGAATCTGATCTGAAGAGTGTTTCCCTTACCGAAGTACAGCGGCAGACGAACTCCCTCTATCGCGAGGCCGTAAAGACCATGAGGCATTCCCCGGAGGAAGGGTTCGCGCAATTGGAAAGGCTAGGTGCCATTCGCGAAGTACCAATCTTCGAACGAGGCCAGATGGTGGCGGAGTTGCATCGTGAGTTCCGAGCCGAAGGACGCGATACGCTGGTTGTTGCTGCCACTCACGCAGAGATTTCACAACTCACCGACGCGATTCGCCAGGATAGGAAAGAACACGGTGAACTGGGAGGCGGCCATTCTTTTGATCGGTACGTCTCACTCCAATGGACAGCAGCCCAGAAACAGGAACTGTCCAACTACCAAGAGGGTCTGGTTCTGCAGTTCCACAGGGACACGAAACTAGCAAAACGCCATGAGTCGCTGGAAGTCGTGCGCGTTGGCCCGGAATCTCTGGTTGCGCGAAAAGAAACCGGAGAAGAGGTGAACCTCTCGCCAAAACAAACACGGGCATTTTCCGCTTATGAGCGTCAGCCCATTGAAATTGCCACTGGCGACAGCCTGATGCTCACGGCAAACCGTCGAGGGCCGGAATTCCGGGCAACCAACGGAGAGCTGGTTAAAGTAAGTTCCCTGGATGGCGGCGCGATTCGCCTCGAAGATGGAAGAACACTCCCCGCGAACTATCATGAATTCACACACGGATATGCCGTCACCGCCCATCGCAGCCAGGGCAAAACCGTAGATACCGTCATCATCTCGGCAGACGCTATGAAACAAGAATTGTTCTATGTAGCTGCTAGCCGTGGGCGGAGCGAGATCGCTGTCGTCACCAGCGACCGCGAGCAACTTCGTGAATCCGTCGGCGTATCCACGATGCGGCAGTCCGCGATTGAACTGGCCCGAAAACAGCTATCCGCGGACAGTGTGGAAAAAGGGCATGGTGTTGACCTGGTGACTGGGGTGAATTGGCAAGCTGGGCAACAGATCGGAGACCAGCATTCTACCGTTCCGACTCACGCACCGGAACCGGAAAGGACTCCCCAAGTCGGCTTCGACCATGACCTCGGCGGTCTCGGTCTTGGTCTTGGACGTTGAAGTCTCGCCAAGCGTCACACCTGCACATTCCCCACATGGCGGAGAAAGGGGACGGGGGAAAGGCTTGTGTCAAGGCCGCGCTCTGTGCGCCGCGAAGCGGTCTTGAGCCTTGACACGAGCTGCGCCCCGGCTATGCTGCCGAGATGTGGGGATATCAGCGAAACTCATTGAAAGCAGGGCCTTTAGCTTCACTTTGAACGCGTTCAATATCTTAGTTGACATCCACTCACGGCCGCGCGAGAATTTGAACATGTTCAAGACATCCACCCCTACAGGGAAAGGCGAGCTGACTCGCAACACCATTCTGGAACGTGCCCTTCAATTGTTTCGGGACAAAGGGTTTGAGGCGACAACGATGCGTGATGTCGCCACCCAAGCGGGTGTTGCGCTTGGAGCCGCGTATTACTACTTCGACTCGAAAGATGCCATCGTGATGGGCTTCTACGAGCGCGCACAGGAACACCTCGGTCCCCTACTCGATCAGTCGCTGGCCAACGCCAAAGGCTTGCACGACCGCCTGCGCGCCATTATTCAGGTAAAACTCGAGTATTTCGCTGCGGATCGCAAGCTGATGGGAGCGCTCTCCGCCCACATCGATCCCCACCATCCTCTTTCCCCATTCAGTAAGGAAACTCGCGGCATTCGCGACCAGGACATCGGATTTTTCTCCCGCGCTGTCGAGGGCGGGAAAGTGCGCGTCCCTGAAGACCTGAACGTCCACCTGCCCCGCGTGCTGTGGCTCTATCAAATGGGACTGATTCTCTTCTGGGTGTACGACTCTTCGCCCAAACAAGACCGCACCATGAAACTCTTTGACAAGAGTCTCGCTATAGTAGTCGCGCTCATCAAGCTTTCCAGCTTTCCCTTGCTGCGGCCGGTCCGAAAACTCGCCACCGGCCTGCTGGAAATCGCTTACGGGGAAGACGCCCTCGATGCTGGGGA
>WNFE01001583.1_pt1 | contig 16515 bp, 10 predicted proteins | sample 5400451 | NCBI WGS metagenome assembly WNFE01 (sample SAMN13153344, study PRJNA577476) | soil metagenome | isolation source: 200 cm saprolite under Douglas fir tree site 2 hole 2 | place: USA:California | collected 2015-04-18 | reverse complement strand
CGCCAGCTCTTCAAGAAGGGCACTGCGCAACGGGAGTGGGTGGATGTAAACGAAGTGGTTCGAGAGATGATCGTCCTGCTGCGCAACGAGGCAACCCGCTATTCGATTTCGATCCACACCGACTTTGCCGCGGATCTTCCCCAGGTCATGGCTGATCGCGTGCAATTGCAGCAGGTCATGATGAACCTCATCATGAACAGCATAGATGCGATGAAGGATGTGGATGGAACACGAGAGCTGGCGGTCAAGTCGCAGCGAGCGGAAGACGACCAAATTATGGTGTCGGTCAGCGATACCGGAGTGGGACTGCCCCCGCAGCAGACGGACCAGATCTTTAATGCATTCTTTACCACGAAGCTTCACGGCACCGGGATGGGACTTCGGATCAGCCGCTCCATCCTTGAATCACATGGCGGCCGCTTGTGGGCTGCGGACAACCCGCCACGCGGCGCAAGCTTTTATCTCACTCTACCCACAAAATTCGAGGCACATGAATGACGGCCGCTGGGCGCTTCCACGGTCTTCGTCATGTCGCTGTTTACTCAGACGACCGCGAGAGCGTACTGCGAACCCTGGCAGGAACCGATTGTTCGCAACGGTGAGGTCAACTATACTTTGCGAAAGGCGGTAAGTGTGGCTATACCAATCACCATACCGACCGAGCCGATTGGCAGTATCCCAAGACCCGTTGATCTGATCGAGAGAGTTGCAAAAGGCGACAGTGAGGATCCTAATCTCGATCCTCTCTTTGAAGATGCGATTCGAGATACCATTGAGCGGTTTGAAGCCACAGGATCTCCGGTCGTTACGGACGGCGAACAGAGGAAGTATCATAATTTCGCCACGTACTGCGTGCACGGGCTTCCCAACACGGCGCCGGATGGTTTTAAAATCCCGTTTTCAGACGGTCATACACGCCGCCTGTCGCGGCTCACACGCGGCCCTTTCCGTTACAGGCGGTACGCAGACTGTTACCTGGATGTCGCCATGCGCTACGCGCACGTACCCGTTAAGCAGGCGGTGATATCGCCTTCGGCCTTGAGTTTGATGTACCCAGCCGAAGGGATTCCGGATTATTCGCGCGAGCAATTCATCGACGACCTGCTGAGCGAGCATGAAACGGAGATACGCCGCTGCCTGAAAAAAGGCGCCCATAAGGTTCAGGTGGACTTCACCGAAGGACGGCTGGCCGTCAAGATTGATCCTTCCGGACATCTCCTTAACAGCTTCATTGACCTAAACAATCTCGCGCTGTCCCGGTTCTCGCCGGAAGAGCGCAGGCGCATCGGGGTTCATACCTGCCCGGGGAACGATCTCGATTCGACGCACAGTGCAGATGTTGATTACACAGAGTTGCTGCCCAGCTTGTTTGAGCTGCGGGCGGGAAATTTCTACATCGCGCTTGCGGGTGAGCCGGACCGCCGCCACGCCCTGAAAATCATACACAAATACTTGAAACCGAATCAGCGGATTTTCGTCGGAGTCATTGCGCCGATCGACCCACACATTGAGACCCCAGAAGAAGTGCGTGACCGTGTACTTGAAGCCTCTGAGTACATACCGGTCGAGCAACTCGGTACCACCGACGACTGCGGCTTCTCGCCTTTCAGCGATGACACTTCAACCAGCCGTGACACTGCCTTTGCCAAGATCCTGGCGCGTGTGCTTGGTACGGCACTTGCGGAGAAACTTATCGGAGGTCACTCGTGATGACGAAGGGTGACGAAAACGAACTGCTGCGATCGGTTGCCCTGCAGAATGCGAGCAGCATTCTCATTGCGCGTGAGCGCGCAGAGCGGCGAAACGAAGCGTATTTGGCGGAAGCCCAAAGGCTCAGTCATACGGGAAGCTTCGGCTGGAAGGTTTCCACTGGCGAGATCATCTGGTCAGAGGAAACCTTTCGAATCTTTCAATATGACCGAATGACGAAACCGACGATGGAACTAGCTCTCCAACGGGTTCACCCGGAAGACGTAGCTTTCGTGAAACAGACTATCGAGCGTGCCTCGCAGGATAGGAAGGATTTTGATCATGAATATCGCCTGGTGATGCCGGATGGTTCCATCAAATATGTCCATATTGTGGCTCATGCCTTAAGCGATGAATCGGGCAGCGCCGAGTTTGTTGGAGCGGTGATGGACGTCACCGTAGCAAAGCAGACGGAAGCAAGAATTCGACAGATTATCGACACAATTCCCGCGTATGCGTGGAGCACTCTGCCTGACGGCTCCGTTGATTTCATCAATCAACGTTTCGTGGAGTTTACGGGCCGATCAATCGAGGAACTACAGGGCTGGGGATGGGGTTCCACCCATCATCCCGATGATATGCCCAGGCAGGTCGCTGTGTGGCGGGCAGCACTGGCAGCTGGGGAGCCGATGGAGAGTGAAGTGCGGGTGCTGGGAAGGGACGGGAATTATCGCTGGTTGCTGATCCGCAACGTGCCACTGCGCGATGAGTTGGGAAACATCATTAAATGGTATGGAACCGCTATTGAGATCGAAGACCGCAAGCGGGCCGAGGTGCTGCTGGCCGGCGAGAAACGGCTTCTCGAGATGATAGCCCGGGGTGATTCTCGCGCTCTCATCCTCAATGCCTTATGCCGGCTTGTCGAAGAACTGGCCAGCGGTTCTCTGTCTTCGATCCTTTTGTTGGATACGAACGCCAACCGCCTTCGGCACGGCGCAGCGCCCAGCCTGCCAATAAACTACACTGAGGCAATCGATGGCATCGCCATCGGCCCGTCAGTGGGTTCGTGCGGCACGGCCGCTTACCGCGCAGAGCCTGTGATCGTCTCCGACATCGCCACAGATCCGCTGTGGGCCGACTTCCGCGATCTGGCCTTAGCACACGGGCTGCGAGCTTGTTGGTCCAGGCCGATACTATCTTCGGAAGGCAAGGTGTTGGGGACGTTCGCGATATACTATCGCGAACCGCGCAGCCCCACTCCGCAAGATCATGATCTCATAGAGCAGATCACCCATCTCGCGAGTATCGCCGTTGAGCGCGAGCAGGCCGAAGAGGCGCAGCGTCAGGCGCAGGCGGACCTCGCACACGTCCACCGGGTGACCACTATGGGAGAGTTGACTGCCTCGCTGGCGCATGAAGTGAATCAACCGATTGCCGCTGCCGTCACCAATGCCAACACCTGCCTGCGCTGGCTTACGCGTGAGCACCCCGATGTGGAAGGGGCGCGCGAAGCTGCCTCGAGAATCGTCAAAGACGGAACGCGTGCGGCGGAAATCATCAGCCGAATCCGCCTCCTGTTCAAGAAAGGTACTCCGGAACGGGAGTTGGTTGATTTAAACGAAGTAGTTCGAGAGATGATCGTCCTCCTGCGTGGCGAGACAACGCGATACTCCATATCAATCCGGACAGAACTGGCTGCAGATCTTCCCCAGGTCATGGGAGATCGCGTGCAGTTGCAGCAGGTCATGATGAACCTTATCATGAACAGCATTGATGCAATGAAGGCTGTGGAGGGCACACGCGAGCTGGCCATCAAATCGCAGCGAGCCGAAAACGAGCAACTTATGGTCTCGGTCAGCGATACCGGCGTGGGGCTGCCCTCGCAGCAGGCGGAGCAGATCTTCAATGCGTTCTTTACTACCAAGCCCCACGGTACCGGCATGGGCCTTCGCATCAGCCGCTCCATCCTTGAATCGCATGGCGGTCGCTTATGGGCCGCCGACAACTCTCCGCGCGGCGCATGCTTTTACCTCACTCTACCCACCAAAGTCGAGGGACATGAATGACAACCGCAGGCGCTCCTACGGTGTTCGTTATTGATGATGATGCCGATGTGCGGACATCCATCCAAGGCCTGCTAGAGTCGGTTGCCTTGTGTTCCAAGACTTTCGCGACTCCGCAAGAATTCTTGCACAGCAAGCGGACAAATGGGCCAAGTTGCCTGGTTCTGGACGTGAGGCTTCCTGGTGTCAACGGTCTGGATTTTCAGCGCGAGCTGGCTGACGCGGGCGTCCGGATTCCTATCATCTTCATCACCGGGCATGGAGATATTCCGATGACGGTGAAGGCCATGAAATCCGGTGCGGTGGAGTTCCTGACCAAGCCTTTCCGAGACCAAGACCTGCTGGATGCGATCCACCAGGCTTTGGATCGCGACCGGGTGACGCACCAACAGGAGAGTGAGCTTGCCGAGTTGCGAAAGCGCTACGAGGCGATGACCGCACGCGAGCGCGAGGTCATGGGCCTGGTGGTTTCGGGCATGCTCAATAAGCAAATAGCTTCTGAGCTCGGGACCAGCGAAATCACCGTGAAGGTCCATCGCGGCCACGTAATGCGGAAGATGCAAGCTGAATCACTGGCGGAATTGGTCAGAATGGCGGCGAAGCTTGAGCTTCCGCCCGGCAAGAAATAGCTTCAACGCCGCCATTGCAACACAAGACAGTTTGCCAGTTCGCAGTCCTTCCGTTTTAACCGCCGCTTTCGCAACGTACCCCCTTTAAAGATTGGACCTGCCTCTATCAGGTGGTATTAGAACCCGTATACCAAAGCATAATTGCGCCGTTGGGGGCGAAGTTGCTACGCTTCCACCATGGCTATTCAGGAAAAGACCAAACTAGTTGCGATTGTGGATGATGATGAGTCGGTTCGGTCCGCACTGCAGGGCCTGATGGAAGTGGTTGGTTTGCCGGCGCGGCCCTTCGCGTCAGCAGAAGAATTTCTCGAATCGGGCCAGCAGCACCAGACTGGATGTCTGATCGCGGATATCCGTATGCCGGGGATGTCTGGCCTCGAATTGCAGGCTAAGTTAAACGCCGAGCATTGCAGAATTCCAACAATCTTCATCACGGCACATGGAGACACAAAGATGCGGATGCAGGCGTTGAGAGCCGGGGCCGTCGAGTTCCTGGCAAAACCATTCGACGATGAAGCCCTGCTCGAGATTGTTCGAGCGGCACTTGAAAGTTGAGCCGTGGAAAACGAACTCGTTCAGTAGGCCTTTAGGAGGACGTCTGTGGCAAGTTTCGCAAGGTTCGGAAGCGGTGATCAGGAGTCTCGCGAGCGCAGATTCGAGCAACTCATAGGTAAGAGCCCTGCTCTGGAAGCGGTGCTCGAACACGTCGAACGCGTCGCGCCTACCGATTCCACCGTTCTTATCCACGGAGAAACCGGCACCGGCAAAGAGCTGATCGCGCGCGCGATTCACAATGTCAGCTCGCGGTGCGGACGTCCGTTCATAAAGCTGAATTGCGCAGCCATTCCGTTCGATTTGCTGGAAAGCGAGCTTTTTGGCCATGAGAAGGGTGCTTTTACAAGCGCTATCGCGCAAAAGGTCGGTCGTTTCGAAATGGCCGATAAAGGGACGCTCTTCCTGGACGAGATAGGCGATATTCCGTTGGCACTGCAGCCCAAACTGCTGCGTGTATTGCAGGAACAGGAGTTCGAGCGTCTGGGCGGCACTCGCACTCACCAGGTGGACGTTCGGCTCGTGGCGGCGACCCACCGGGATTTGCCCGACATGGTGAAACGAAACGAATTTCGCAGCGACCTCTATTATCGTCTGAACGTGTTTCCTATCCTGCTGCCACCGTTGCGCGCGCGCCGCTCAGACATTCCCTCCCTGGTGGCACATTTTGTCGAAATTTTTGGCCGCCGGATGGGCAAGCAGATCGAACACATTCCTCCGGAAACGATGTCTGCGCTCAATTCGTATCAGTGGCCGGGCAATGTCCGCGAGCTACAGAACCTGATCGAACGTGCAATGATCCTTTCAAACGATGGCGTGCTTCCCAATCCCTTGCCGGCGGCAGGAACTCAGGATGTCAGCATCACCACAGCTGCAACTATCCTACGAGAGACTCCGAAGCCCGCAACTACCCTACGGGATTCCGAACGCACCCTGATTCTGCACACGCTTGAAGCAGTCGGTTGGGTGATCGGCGGCCCGAAAGGCGCAGCCGCCAAGCTCGGATTGAAGCGCACTACGCTGATCCACAAGATGAAGAAGCTGGGGATTTCCCGGCCTCATCCCCAAAGCAGCCAGGATGTGACGGGGCCGGCACCTGTGGAGCCGGAACCACTGCCGCAATTGTAGTAGTAGCACCGATGGGCGACAGTCGGTCGGTAATTATCGCCCAGTTCCATAGCTCGGCAACTGCGAAACACTCCTCTCTAGCAGGCAGAATTTTGCGCTCGTCTTTTATCTACTCGGGCATTTCCATTCAAGCGAATTAACGGGTTCCTCCGCCAGTAATTGCGGCCGGTGACCGCGATTCGTCATTGCTGTCAGAATACCGACCCGCACTTGGTTATTGCTGCGCTTTCTTGCGCTAAAGTCTTTTGTTACAACAACAGAACCCTGTGCCAAAAGGTGGAAGCATGCGTGCAAGGCACTAAATGGAGCGGGCCGAATCACAGCGGCTCCATTGCTTCTGAAACGGGAGATCGCTGTGCCGCTCTGTTGGAAGACATAACTTAAGGAGATAAGACAATGCGATCATGCGACATTCGTAGTATTTGTGGGCCACTCGCGTCACTATTCCTGGTGCTTGCGCTGTTGTCCATGACCTCGGAAAGAGTTCTTGCGCAGAGGTATGTGGCCGCTGATGCCACCATTCCCTTCTCTTTCCACGCGGGAACAGAAACATTTGCCGCCGGCGACTACGTCATCGATTCTTCTATCCCCACTTTTATTTTCATCCGTAGCAAAGACAGCAAACATTTCGCAGAAGTGCCCACAGTACTTTACGGGCAGCCGGTCAAGAAGAGCGAGGCGAAACTCATCTTTGTGAAGCGCGATGGGAGCTACGTCCTGGATGCACTCTGGGGTGTCTTGGGAAAACGCAGGATGACTTCCGAGCTTGTAACCACGTCCAACGGCGTAGAAGAGACGAAGGAAGTGCCACTCAAATATTCACCTAAAACGACGCCGGAGCCACAAACAGCGGCGCAATCTGCTCAGTAGTATAGATGTTGTACGAATAGGAGATGGCGGTATGCAAATTGTTGATTTACGAAGAGTTGTTTGGTGGACCTGGTCGGGATCGAACCGACGACCTCTTCCATGCCATGGAAGCGCGCTCCCAGCTGCGCCACAGGCCCACTGTTTAAAGCGGGACAATTATTTATTCTCGCAGTGGATGAGCAGATAGTCAAACGGCAGTTGTCGGCTGGAAGTTGCCGGTGCTACTCTTGCAGTTGGAAAGGGTATTTTATGTTTTGACTATGTTAACGAGCGACGCAAAAATCCACAAAGGTGTTCGTCGTGTAATGCTCTTGGATTTTCTTACTGCCGTTTATGCATTCAACTTCGGCATGGCGCTGACCGGAGCCATGTGGAGAGGCTACGACATCTGCTATCCTCTTTCCACGGGATTCTGGGGAGTGCTCACAATTGTTATGGGCTTTTTCACATAGCGAGCGATCAAGCGCCTTGCCTCTGACAATCTCTGACCGCTGATCTTTTAAGGTTCTTCTCCGGCAATTTTCTCGGCCGCGAGTTTTCTCTTCAATCCTTCCGGACCAAATCCATAAGGGCAGTGTCGGCATCCACTTTCACAACAATATCCGCGCCGGCGCAGGAAGTCAGCAGTGAAGACCATGCTCGAGCCTTCAAGGTAATAGTCCTTGCCCTCAAGGAGATCGTTTTGCGGCGTCGTGGGCTTTTTTGAACGTGTCATGTCTTGGCTGGCGCTCAATGACTCAATGATCCGATGATTCAATGACTCAATTGATTCAGGGTTTTATTTCCACTAGCGTTCCGTTCGGCACCAGCTTCCAGATCTCATCAATTTCTTCATCGGTGACGGCAATGCAACCGTCGGTCCAATCGCGTGCGAGGTGAGCGCTGCCCACCCAGGCCATACCGTTGGGCAATCCATGAATCATGATGGCGCCGCCAGGGGAGACGCCGCGCTTGCGCGCCTGGGCCACATCCTGCGCGCTGGGATAAGAAACATGTAGCCCTTTATAAAACTGGCTGTGCAGGTTGCGGCCGTCAATTGTGTACGTACCCTCCGGGGTCTTGTGGTCGCCTTGCTGGGTTTTGGGACCGATGGGCTGACCTCCCAGAGCGACCTTGTAGGTCTTGAAGGGCTTGCCCTCGTGCATCAGCATGAGCGTGCGCTCGCTCTTGAGAACCACGATGCGGTCGGCCTTTATTTGTGCTGGCTTGGGAGTGGTGTGGCGGGCGGCGTGAGAGGGAACAGCAATGAAGAAAGTGACAGCGCAGATGCAAAGGATCTTTGCCGCAGATGGAAAAACAGCTCTCAGTTCTCGGTTCACAGTTCTCAGTCCTTAATGGCTCAATGATCCAATCGCCAATGGTTCAATCCTCTCGGGTTCTGCGGCGACGCCATTGCGGAAGCTCACGAACTTCCCGGAAATGGCGGGCACGCGTTCACCGGGCACGATGATGCCAACCAGGTTCAGCGGATCGGCGGCAGAGATAGTAACCGTCTCTTCGGAAAGAGGCGCGTTGCGCATGGCGCGCAGCGACTCTACCGCAACTGGCAAGGCGAACTGCTCGCCGATAAATCCGTTGACGAAGCGGCCGCCGCGCACTTCGCCGCGCTCTTCCAGGCGGCGGAAGGCCATCAGCAGCTCGCGCCATTTTGGGGCCAGGGCTTCGCGGACCAGCAGCTCGCGGAAGACGACGCCGTAGCGCTCGAGCAACATGCGGCAGGTGGCTTCGATGGATTGAGTGCGCGCGGCATCACTCGGGGGATGAGCCGCGGAGGTGTAGAGCAATGCCCAGCGCCCGGCGCTGTGGCGCGGACGGGAAGTGCGGCCGCGTCCCTGGCCAGTACGGCGGCGCGGATCAATCAGGGCGCGCAGATTATCGAAGCCGTCAGCGGTAATCATTCCTGCAGCGACGAGCTCCCAGAGCGCGGTTTCAACTTCGGATTTGAGGCGGCCCGTGGCGCGAACAATGTCAGTGAAGAATGACGCCCCGCGCGTGCGCAAAAATTCCAGGACCTCACGGGCGCCTGCGCTCAGGCCAGAGGCTTTGTTCGTTTCGGTCTGGGTGCCATCGGAGGGGAGATTGTGGTGCAGCAGCATCCAGTCAGACTCTTCGCGCACAAAGAATGTAATGGGAGCAACGCTGGTAGGGATGACGCGGCGGCGTCCGTCGCTGGAGTCTTCAAGGGTTGCGGGGTGAGGCGAGAGTCTGCCCCAGCCGATAGCGCCGGTGAGCGAGAGCTGATCCAAGATTTTGGGATCGTAGTTGATCATGCGGCGCGACAGCACCTCGCGCTCCCAGGCGCTCGCGGGAATTTCAAAGCCCTGCAGTTGGCGCAAGACTTCAAGTGTGCCGCGTTCGGCGTTGCCGGAAATCTGAGTGCCCGGCGAAATGTGCTGCCAGCGCAGGAGCCAGCGCATAAATTGCGCAGCGGTCACAGGCTCGATCTGCTTGCGCAAGCCGCCCAAAGTAAGGCGGTGGATGCGGGCGAGCAGGCGGCGCTCGCACCACTCCAGTTCCTTGCCTGCGGTTCCAGTGAATTGGCCACGCAGAATGCTGCCCGTGGATTCGATGCGCAGAAGCGTTTTATCTATTTCACTCGCGGGAATGCCGAGCAGCGTGGAGAGATGACCTGCGGTGGTGGGACCGATGTGTGTCATCCAGCCATTGAGCGCGGCAAGCAGAGCGTCGGAGAACGAAGGCTGAGTTTTTTCTACTGAAGGCAATGCGTCTTCGTACTGGGCATTGGGATAAAGAGCAGAAAAAGTCTGGCTCCGCTCGGCGGCAACCCAGAAGATTTTGCCGTCAACAGTGGCACGGGTAGCGCGGGAGTGTGTTCTCAGCGCCTCAAAATATCTGGTCCATTCTGGACTCGCACAGCCGGGGACGACCTTGCCACACGGCTCTGGCAAGGCGATGAGAGTGTGCAGCACGTCAGCGAGTTCGTCGGCATCGCGCACGTCGGGCCAGGCCTCCTGGCACACCTGGGCAATAGCAGTGGGATCGAGCTTGCCGACTTCCTGCAAGACCGATACGGGAAGCACACGGCGCATCTCGACGGCGCGGGCGCGGCGCTCTTCCAGGGGCGCATCGTCCAGATAGGCGTAAGGATTTGCGTTCAAAATCTCGTGCGAGAAGACGCTGGGCACGGGCGTATCCACCGCAAGACAACGGATGGAGCCATCGGCGATGCCGCGCAGCACGTGCTGCAGACCATGCAGATCCATGGCTTCATGGAAGACATCTTTCATCACCTCTTTTACCAGGGGATGATCGGGGAGCTGAATGGGGCCATCCACATTTTCCTGGCAGGCGGCGACGTCAGGGAAGACCGAAGCCAGCAGGTCGTCAGACCTCATACGCTGAATTTGCGGCGGAACTTTCTTGCCGCCCTGAAAGCGCAGCAGGGCGAGGGAGCGGTTGGCGTCCCAGCGCCAGCGAGTTCCAAAAATAGGGGAGAGCAGCGCGGCCTGCTGCAGCACCGGCTGCACGGTATCGGCGTGCAGGAACTGAAAGACATCGGCCAGCGGAAAGCTGTGCTGCTCGGCGAGAGAGATGTTCAATCCGTTATCGGTTGCGGCGGCCTGCAATTCAAAGTTGAACGAAACGCAGAAGCGCTTGCGCAGCGAGAGGCCCCAGGCCTTGTTGATGCGTCCGCCGAAAGGGGCGTGCAGCACGAGCTGCATGCCTCCGCCTTCATCGAAGAAACGCTCGGCGATGATGCAATCCTGCGTGGGAACGGCCCCAAGCACGGCGCGTCCGGTGACGATGTACTCAATGAGTTGTTCGGCGCCGGAGCGTTCCAGACCGCAATTTTCTTTTAGCCAGGCAACAGCAGCAGCGACCTCGGGCGAGTATCCCGAGGCGAAATTTTGCGCGAGGCTGATAGGTGAGATGTTCGGCGTCATCTCGCTGATCTTCCGCCGCAGGTTGGCGACTTCAGCGGAGAGTTCAGTAGTGCGCGCCGGGGCCTCGCCCAGCCAGAAGGGAACGCTGGGAGCCGCGCCGTGAGCATCTTCCACAATTACGCGGCCGGCGGATTCGATGCGGCGAATGCGCCACGAGGTATTTCCCAGCAGGACGATATCGCCTTTGTTGCTCTCGACGGCAAAGTCTTCGTCCAGGGTCCCGATTACGGTGCCCTCGGGTTCAGCAACCACGGTAAAGAGAGCATTTTCCGGAATTGCGCCACCGCTGGTGATAGCAGCCAGCCGCGCTCCCCGTCGCGGGCGCAGAACACCGTGCACGCGGTCGCGGTGCAGGTAAGCCCCGTAGCGTCCACGGCGGGCGGCGATGCCCTCCGAGAGCATCTCCACGATGGCGTCAAAGTCCGAGCGCGCCAGATCGCGATAAGGATAGGCGCGGCGCACCAGGGAAAAGAGTTCATCTTCGCTCCAGGCATCCTGCGCCGCTTGCGGCGCGAGGTGGGAGCCCCGGCCTTCAGGCCGGGGAAGAAGATCCAAAGAGTCTTGGGCTTTAGCCCCGGCTCCTTCGCGTAGGCCATCATTTGTAAGATCACTTCGCGTACTAGCTGGAGCAGTCGTAGCGCACGTCGCCACAATCTGCTGCGCGAGAATATCAAGAGGCGCATCGGGGATGATGAGGCGATCGAGCTCCCCCTGGCGAATGCAGTGAACCAGGGCAGAAGTTTCTACCAACTCATCGCGTGTGGTCGGGAAGATGCGGCCCTTGGGAATCGCCCCGCGCCAGTGACCGGCGCGGCCGATGCGCTGCAGCATCACCGCAATCGAGCGCGGCGTGCTGAGGTGGCAAACAAGGTCAATGGTGCCCACATCAATTCCCAACTCCAAAGAAGCGGTGGCAACCAGCGCCTGAACTTCACCCGCCTTGAGACGGCGCTCCGCGTTAAGACGCAGTTTGCGCGAGAGGCTGCCGTGATGGGCGGCGACCGCATCTTCTCCCAGGCGCTCGATGAGGTTGTGGGCAACGCGCTCGGCCAGGCGGCGCGTGTTAACGAAGATCAGCGTGGAGCGGTGGGCTCGCACAAGCTCGGCGATGCGGTCATAGATTTCATCCCACATTTCGTTGGTGGCGATGGGGCCGAGAGGAATGCCCGGCACTTCGATAGCAACGTCGAGCGTGCGCTTGTGCCCGATGTTGACGATGGCGGGTGTGGGGCGTCCGCTGCCAGTGAGGAAGTGCGCGACTTCTTCTATAGGCTTCTGCGTGGCTGAGAGTCCAATGCGCACCGGAGGCTTGTGCGTGATGGCCTCAAGCCGTTCGAGTGAAAGCGTGAGGTGCGCGCCGCGCTTGTCGTCGGCCATGGCGTGGATTTCATCCACGATCACGGTTTCTACGTCGCGTAGCGTGGCCCGGCTTCCTTCTGCCGTCAGCAGGATGTAGAGCGACTCGGGCGTGGTCACCAGAATGTGCGGCGGATGCTTCAACATCTTTCGGCGCTCATGCGCGAGCGTATCCCCGCTGCGGACCGCAGTGCGGATCTCAGGCATCAGCAAGCCGCGCTCGCCGGCAAGCTGCAGAATCTCGCCCAGCGGAGCTTCAAGATTTTTCTGGATGTCGTTGCCCAGCGCCTTCAGCGGAGAAATGTAGAGAACTTCGGTGCGGTCTTCAAGATGTCCGGCAAGCGCCTTGCGGACGAGGCGATCAATGCAGGCCAGAAAAGCCGAGAGCGTTTTGCCTGAACCCGTAGGCGCAGAGATCAACGTCGCCCGCCCGCTCAGGATATGTGGCCAGCCCTGCTCCTGCGGCTCGGTAGGCGTGCCAAAGCGGCGCACGAACCACTCCTGCACAATGGGATGGGCCCAGGTAAGGGATTCGGGGACAGGCATGCATTTCATTTTATGCCTGTTTTAAGATTTTCGCAAAAGCTTCGCCCTCAGTGAAAAATGGGTGTGTTTCTAAGGCTGCAAGCTCTCCAAAGGCAGCAAGACAACTGAGCATCCATCGCTGGAGCACGAGACCGCCGCGCGGCGAATGACCTTGACCGAGGTCACATCAGGAAATCGTACCGGATACTGTTGATCGCGCAGTTTCTCGCCGGCGTTATGCAATGCCGCGTCGCCATCAAGATACTGAGCGCGCTCGGGTTTATCGGCGCCATCAAAGACTAGAGCAAACCGGGCCGAGCCCGTGGTGGCGACTGCGGGAAGTTTGACAGTACGCAGTTGCAGCAGTTCTGCGCCGGCTTGAGCGATTTCCTTGTCGGCCGCCTCTGCATTTGCTGCCAGCTTCAACACTTGCTCGCGCGAGGCTTGGGCTTCCGCCCCGCCTGCCGCAGCGGAGAGCGCAAACATGTGCCGCGCTTTGTCAGGCTGGTTTTCCTTCTGGTAGACGCGGGCGAGGCGATTGCCCACAATTCCCGATTGGCTTAACAACCACGCAGCATTCAGAAATTGCATCGATCCCAGGGTGTCGTGCTGCAGAAACTTCGCCCAGCCCGTGCGCGCCCAGGCCAGCGCCACCAGGTTCATGGCTGAAAAGGCGGAGGGAGGGAGCCGCTCAAACTCGCCCGCATCGAACTGGTCACCAATATTGTCGAGCGTCTGCCGGGCATCATGCAACGTCTCATTAGGATCAAGGTCGTAGGGCAAGGCGGCGGCAAAAACATCGGTTCCGGGCTGCAGATTTGTAACTCCCAGCACACTCTTCATGAGGGCCTGGCCTTTTTCTGCATCCCCGGTCCGGGAATATACCTGGGCCAGCGCAATCTTCACTTGCGGATCGTCAGGGGGGATTGCCGCCGCAGTTTCCAGCTCGCTGCGGGCCTCAGCGTCATGTTTCATCTGGGCCAGCAGCAGGCCCAGGTTCTTGTGGGCCAGTTTGTCGGAAGGGGTGATTTCGATCTGTTTCTTGTAGGCGCCGACCGCTTCTTCCAACTTGCCTTCTTGTTGCAGCTCTCCGGCAAGATCACTGTTGGCCCGGGCGTGCTCGGGATTCATCTCAATCTCTTTACGAAAGGCACCGATGGCCTGGTCATGCTGATTCAACCCGGCGTATGCCAGTCCCAAATCTTCCCACGCATCTTTTTGCTTCGGATCCTGATCGACCGCGCGTTTCAGCAGGTCGGCGGCCACGCCAAAATCTCTGCGCGCCAGCGCAGCGCCGCCTGCCTTGCGAATTTCTTCGGGCGTGCCGGTGATCTGTGCCGCAGAGGCCACAGCCGCAGCAGAAGCAGCGGTGATGCTGCACCACAAGTCTTGTTCCACCACGCTGCTGGTCACAGTGCGGAAAGATTCGTAATCAGCGCGGCGCGTGGCAGGCAGTTCGTTCACCTTCAACACCATCCGCCGCTCGGCGTCGAGCACGTTCTGGTTGAGCACGTAAGAAGAAGAATACTCGCCGTAGTCCCGCGTCATGCGGATCTCAGAAGGAACGTGGACGGTGTAGTTCGCGGGGAATTGAATGTGTGCGCGATAAACCCGCTCCACGGCCGGACCCACGTCGAGCGGCTCGGATTTTTTTGTGGAAAGGTTCAGGCGGCTGCGTCCCACCGGCGGCAGAATTCCGAAGCTGGCGTCGGAGCTGGGAACACGGAAGTAATTGTCTTGGTGAAGATGATAGGTTAGGTGGAATGGTTTGCTGGTGTCTTCCACCGAATCAATGTGCACGTCCGATACATCTCCACCGAGTCCCCAGGCGGTGGAGAGGAAGCGCAGCGCACGTTGATACTCGCCCGGGGGAACCCGCCGGAGGGTGGCCCGCATGGGCCAGTCGCTGTCGCCCTGCGCGGTCATCTCCACCGTCGCGTCGAGCGCCCCGATCTCCGTAAACTTACCGTCAATTTTCATCGTAACTAAATTCTTGATTGGAGTCGCAGCCGTCGTGCGCCGTAGCCCGGCGTTGGCGTCATCGGAAGACAGCAGTGCCTGCTTGTTGCGCAACTCATACATGATCAGCCCGTAGGGCGCGACCTCGGCGGTCGTATCCAGCCAGGTCAGCGCTCCGTCTTTTTCCACCTGCGCCGCGGTAATCACGTGGTCAAACTGCGCGGGCGAGGGTACATCCAGATCCAGCTTGCGGTCGCTGCTGATCAGTACCGGATAGCTCTTGATGCCTTCGGCGCGCAGCAGGGCCTCCAGCAATGTGTGCTTGTCTTTGCAGTCGCCATACCTGTTTTGCAATACCTCTGACGCCTGATGAGGCTGCAGCCGCCCCACCCCGAAAGAAAGGCTGACGTAGCGAATGTTGCGCGCCACGTAATCGTAAAGCCGCCGGGTTTTTTCCTGCGGCGTCGTGGCGCCCCGGGTCAGCTCCGCGGCCATCTTGCGCACGTTGTCATCCGCTGCCGCGCGTTCGCCCTGTAGCTTCGCGTACCAGCGGGCGATCTGCTCCCAGTCGGTAAATGTCGAAAGCTGAACGTCAGGCCCAGGTTCGCTATCGTCAGTGTCTTCCTCCTGGTTGTCCTTCCGGTTGGGCACAAAGTCCTTGAGGCTCCAGCTATAGATGCGGCGGTCTCCCGCCTCCCGCATGTCGTATTTTTGCTTCGGGCTCTTGAGCTTCACCTCACGCGACTTGGGGATATCTATCTCCAGACTTTCATCCTGCACCGCGGTCTGCTTCAGAAATGAGTGCTCGAACCAGAACTCGCCTGGCGCCAGGGGCTTCATCTGCGTGATCGTACGGTACTCCAGCACGTCGCCGACCTGCAGCCCGGCCACCGACACGTGTCGCTCTCGGAAGTCGCTGTACATTGGAGCTTCCTTCAGGATGTCAGGAGCAAAATCCTGTGCGGTTGAAGCCGGGGTCTCGACCACGCTTCCGTCAGGTTTGCGCGCACGCACGTAGTCAACCTGCAGGTTCTCCGTGGCGGAAGAGTATCCGAAGACGAGTTGCCCCACCGCCTCGATGCCGGCCTGACTCTGCAGCTTGATTGCCGCGATGATCTCCTCGACGCCGGTGCCATCGTTTTCGTAGCGCACCGTGTCGCGAATGCGTTCGTAGACCAAGGCTTCTTTCGACGTATCGGGCTTGGTGGCAGATGGCGAAGCCTGTCCAAACAGGGAAACCGCGAGGGCCGCGCCCAGGGGCAATGCGAAGAGAGATCGAGGCAGGGGCATGCATGGGTTGTAATACGAAACAGGGCGAAAAATCAAACCCCAAACTGCTGCTGCTGCCCTGAGTGTGTTTCAAAAATAGGTTTGTGTAAGGGCGCGGATTTAGGGGCTGCTGAAAAACTCAATTTTCACGCAATTTTTCGGAGGGGCACAGCTTTAGCTGTGCCGTAAGTCGCTGCAAAATAACACTTCCTTAGCTGCCGCAGGCATGCGCGCAGCGAAGCGGAGCGCCAAAATAAATGTTTTTCTGCAGCCTCTTTTATCCGTGCCGCCAAGGCCTTTAAAAAGGGGAATTCCGGCTTTTTAGTGGGAAGCGAACGGGGGCTTTGCCCCGCACCCCCAGGATTTAACGCTTTGATGCCTTCCCGATGAGGGCTCTTCAGTCCCAGTGCTTCAGCTGCGGCCACAATTCCTTCAACGGCTGCTTGAGCCCTCGGCAATAGAACACGTCGAAATGCTCGTACGGCATCGAGTATGGGTGGTACACGCTCGCGACCTTCTGCACGCTTACAAACAGTTGCTCGAGGCGCTCTTGGCTATCATCCATGACGA
>WNFE01002593.1_pt1 | contig 16534 bp, 9 predicted proteins | sample 5400451 | NCBI WGS metagenome assembly WNFE01 (sample SAMN13153344, study PRJNA577476) | soil metagenome | isolation source: 200 cm saprolite under Douglas fir tree site 2 hole 2 | place: USA:California | collected 2015-04-18 | reverse complement strand
GTCTATTACGGGTCGGCTCACACGCTTCAGGGAGTCAACATGACCGTGGGAGACGCGCCTATCGCCCTGGTTGGGCGCAATGGTATGGGCAAAACGACCCTTTGTAAGGCCCTTATAGGCCTGGTTCCAACGGCAGGGGGTGAAATCCTGTTCGAGGGAAAAAGTCTCATTGGCCGCAAGCCCTACCAGATCGCTTCTTTAGGAATCGGTTATGTCCCTCAAGGACGGCGCATCTTTCCGTCCCTCACCGTTCATGAACATTTGCTATTGATGGCCGGGCGCGACAGATCGCAGAAACGGCGATGGACAGTGGAGAACGTCTATGAACTATTTCCTCCTCTCGCTGTAAGGCGCAAGGTGGGAGCTGGCACACTCTCAGGTGGTGAACAGCAGATGCTTGCCATTGGGCGGGCACTTCTGACTGATGCCCGACTGCTAATTATGGATGAACCTTCCGAGGGTCTTGCCCCGGTCGTTGTCGATCATCTCCTGGAGACGCTGAAACGGCTTTCTACTGAGGGCATAGGCATGTTTGTTGTTGAACAAAAGCTGAGCGTTGCAGCAGCCCTGGCAGAGCGAGTATTGGTCATGGTGAGTGGTCGTATCGTTCTGGAGACATCCTCGCCTGCTCTACTTGCCGATGAGGAGGCAAAGCGTCGCTACCTGGGCGTTAGTTAAGTTTTTCAAGGAGACATTTGCAGACATGAGTCTATCAGCAATGTCTATCAACTCTTTTAAAAGCATGTTCGACCTCTCCGGTCAAGTTGCACTAGTCGCTGGGGGCTATGGAGGTATCGGGGAAGCGATTAGCTGGGGACTCGCTATACAGGGAGCGACCGTTGCTATATCCGGTCGCTCTATCGAGCGTGCGACGCGATTAGTAAATCAGTTGAAGGAAGCCGGGTATCACACCCATAGCTTTTCCTTTGACATGGGGAAGGTCGATGACATCCGCAGGCACGTCGATGAGGTAGTTGATACACTTGGCAGTATTGATATCCTGGTGAATTGTGTCGGCACGCAGCGCGAGGAACGTGCTGAGCAAGTAACCGAAGCAGCCTGGGATGCTGTCTCGGATATGAATCTGAAGGGGGCTTTCTTTCTAGCCCAGGCTGCAGGCCGGCATCAAATCAAGAAAGGCAGTGGACGCCAGATACATATCTCATCAGTTCGCAGCCTCCTGGCCCTACGCGGTCGTGGCTATGCCGCATACTGTGCCACCAAAGGGGGCCTCAACTTGCTGGTGAAGCAACTTGCCGCCGAGTGGGCACCCTATGGTATTCTTGTGAATGGGATTGCGCCAACATTCATCAGAACTGAACTGGTGCGCGGCTATCTCGAAGACGAAGCATTTTACAACAGCCTTGTCGAACGTATTCCGCTTGGGCGCATTGGCGATCCAGTTGATGTTGCCGGAGTCGCCCTATTCCTCGCGAGTCCGGCATCGGCTTTCATGACAGGGCAGATTCTTTTTCTCGATGGTGGTATCACAGCGACTCAATAGTTTCCGATCTTGAGCCTTTGCCGGTACATCAACCGTGGATGAGTTGACGCTGCTTATGGGTGTTGCTACCGCACCTGGCCCAACATGGCGGCAACTTCGGCTCAAAGTGCCGATGGTTGAGCTATTTGAGCGAGTTGTCAGCGCTACCACTTGCCCAATTCTACTCCTTTTTTGGGCATAAACAAACCATCCCTCTGGGTTACGAATCACTTGAGCGTAGTTGAGCTGGCTTCTTATCTCTTCCTCCAGGGTAATAAGCTCGACCTTCCGGGTTTTCTGACCCATAAGAAATTGATCAAGCAACTTCATATAGTTATCTAGTGGTCTAGATGTCTTGACAAATTAACCATTGTTGGTTACATTTAGTATAAGTATTTTTTCGGAAACCCTCCGGAGTAGATGCACGTATGCTGACCCTTGTACTTTTTTCATGAGAAACGAAGCAAATTGGTGCTAGAAAGGAGGATGAACCGTTTAAGAGCATTCAAGCGGGTGTCGTACTCAATTGACAATCGGCAAGGATGCTCGTGCATCAAGAGTCAAGGCCTCATCTCGACTATCATAACAAGGTAAATGACCACCTTCTGATCCTGGCGAGAAGGTAAATGTATTTAGGGATACTCCTTCAGTATCCCATTAGAGGAGGAAATTTGCGATGAGTTCTACTAACACGCCGACCAATGCTGCGGTTGCTGCCCCTAGTGGTTTCGATCGAACACTGGGTGCTCTTCAGAGCGTTGGGCGCTCATTAATGCTTCCGATTGCTGTGCTACCTGCGGCAGCGCTGCTTTTGCGCTTGGGCCAGCCAGACCTGTTGAACCTTACCTGGATGGCTGCCGCGGGGAACGCCATCTTCTCCAACCTATCGATGATCTTCGCTATCGGTATCGCCATAGGTCTCACCGGTGGGGAGGGTGCAGCAGGGCTTGCCGGTATCGTCGGGTTCCTTGTATTTACTGGAGTCTTTAATACAATCATCCCGCAGGTAGGTGGGAAGCCCGACCCGAACATCTCCATGGGTGTCTTCTCGGGATTGATTATTGGGCTGGTCGCGGCCTGGCTTTACCGCCGCTTCTACGACATCCGCCTACCAGATTATCTCGCCTTCTTTGGTGGGAAGCGGTTCGTTCCCATCGTCACAGCCTTCGCTGCGCTTGTGCTTGGAGTCATCTTCGGTTTGATCTGGCCCCCAATCCAGGATGGGATCAACGCAGTAGGTACGGGGATTGTATCACTTGGACCGCTGGGTCCAGGCATATACGGGGCGCTGAACCGTTTGCTTATCCCTGTTGGTCTGCACCATGTGCTCAACTTCTTTGTCTGGTTCCAGCTTGGCACATATCATGGGCCACAAGGCATCGTGCATGGCGACCTGACACGCTACTTCGCAGGTGATCCCACGGCTGGAAATTTCATGGCAGGGTTCTTCCCCATCATGATGTTTGGATTGCCAGCGGCCGCCCTGGCTATGGTCCGCCAGGCACGCATTCCCAAAGTAGCAGCCGGTATCCTGATCTCGGCAGCGTTAACTTCATTCCTGACCGGGGTCACCGAGCCTATTGAGTTTGCGTTCCTCTTCGTAGCCCCTCTGCTCTATCTCGTCCATGTCGTCTTGACGGGAACTTCACTGGCGATCTGTACCCTTCTCGGCATTAGGATAGGTTTTGGCTTCTCAGCCGGGCTCATCGACTACGTGCTCAACTTTACTAAGTCGAACACGACCAATCCTGTGCTGCTGTTGGGCATCGGGCTGATCTACGGTGTCGTGTACTACTTCCTGTTCAGTTTCATCATCAAACGATTCGACCTGGGAACTCCAGGACGTGGTGAAACCTCGACAGGATTGAGTGCCGACTGGATTCTGCCCGAGAGCCAACGTGGACCGAGGCCTTCAAAGGTATCTGCGCAGGGAACGGCTCTCGGTGAAACTTCGGCGACAGAAGACCGCGACGATGTACTGGCCGGACAGGTACTCGCGGCTCTTGGCGGCAAGGCGAATGTGCAGAGCGTGGAGGGCTGTATCACGCGGCTGCGGCTCTTTGTCAATGACCCTGCTCAGATCGACGATGTTCGTCTAAAGAGCCTCGGCGCCTCCGGGGTGGTCAAGCGCGGCAAGATCGCCCAGGTCGTGATGGGGACGCAATCCGACCGTATTGCCAGTCGCATCAATCGCATGCTTAAGGATCGAAGTGCGGACGACAGCGCACTGGTTAGCGAGAATGCCGAAGAATAATGGCGGAGATATTCGTTCTTGCACCACTCGACGGCACGGTCGTCGACCTGGAAAACGTCCCTGACGAGGTGTTCGCACAAAAGATGGCGGGCGACGGCGTTGCTATTGACCCGTCGGGGCAGGTGGCTGTGGCACCCGTGACTGGCGACCTGGTCAAACTGTTCCCGGGAGGCCACGCCTTTGGGATCTCTATGAACGAAGGCGTCGAGCTAATCGTGCATATTGGACTCGATACGATTGAGCTCAAAGGCCTGGGCTTCGAGAACATCGCTACTGAGGGCCAGGTGGTCCGGGCTGGAGCACCAGTCGTCAGCTTTGACCGTGGAACAATCGAACGCATGGGCAAAGTGATGCTCAGCCCGGTCGTTTCCAGCGGTGCTGGGACGATAGTGCGCCGTGCCAGTGGCGTGGTGCGAGCTGGACAAGACGTTCTCTTTGTCCTGAACGTGTAATGCGCCTATCCATGCATGGCTGTGACCAGGCTCTCCGCCATGCATGGATAGAACTTCGTGCTTGCTGTTATTTACACGGGTGCTGAATCAGCCAATGCCCAGATGCCAACGCGTCGAAGGAGCGCTTATCCTGTGCAAGAAGCATATGAAGTAAAGGAACATGTAATGGAACGAACAGTTACCCTTGGGAGCAAATCGGGATTGCATGCCCGCCCGGCCGCCATTATTGTACAGAACGCGAAGGGATTTCAGAGTAAGATTACGCTGTCTAAGAACGATAAGACGGTCAACGCAAAGTCTATCCTCTCCGTCCTCACACTTGGCGCTGAGCAAGGCGAGCAGGTTGTTCTCAAGGCTGAAGGTGACGATGCAGAATTAGCCGTTCACAAGCTGGCATCGCTCCTCGAAGAAGATCTGGGGTGAAGATTCTGCTGGGAATCTCCTTCAACTCCTCGCAACCAGCTTGCCTCCCTCTAGCCTAAAACCTTTCACAGCTCACATGTGCTTTTCACCCTTTCTGTCAACTATAACAAACTATGGTTCGCCTCAAGCGAACCATAGTTTGGATCTGCTGTTTTGTTATAATATGAGGTGCTGATGCTAAGCACCATAATCGCTCACCGCTGAGTTTGCCATCGGCACGATTTGTGAGCAACGCCATAAGTCAACTCATGACAACACTAAAAGTTTTACGGGAATGAAAACATCAAACATATTGTGAAAGGCAGAAGATACATGAGCAGCAATCCTCTTCAACAAAGCGAGCTCTGGGAAATTGCCCGTCAACTGGTCAGCTTCGATACCATGAGTGTGTCCAGTAATGTTCAGGCTGCCGAGTATCTCGCCACGTTTCTCGAAGATAGCGGTTTTTCGGTTCGGCTTTTGAAGGAGATGATGCAGGGCGTCGAGAAAGCAACGGTGCTTGCCTGGGCAGGACCGCCAGTGCCTGGTGGCCTTATTATTTCTGGACATACTGACATTGTGCCATTTGCCGGACAACCAGGGTGGACGTCGGACCCGCTGTTGCTACATACCGATGGTCAACGAATTTTTGGGCGCGGCACATCCGATATGAAAGTCTTTCTGGCACAGGCAATCCTTGCAGCAAAACGCTGTTCGCTGCGCACGCTCAAACGACCGTTGGTGTATATTTTTACCTGCGACGAAGAGCTTGCCGGCCAAGGAGCCGAGCGACTGATCAAAATCCTTCCTCAACTCTTTAGCGCCTTTCCGCTGCCAGCAGTGGCGCTGATCGGCGAGCCAACCAATTTCGACATCTTTCCCGCGCATAAGGGCTATGCAGCGTTCGATATAGACGTTCATGGCAAGGGTGGGCACAGCAGTGCTCCAGATAGGGGCCTGAATGCGATCGAGAAAATGGCCGAAGTTATTCAGCTGCTCAAGGAAACGAACGAGCATCTCCGCAAGCGGGTATCTCCGGAGAATGCCATGCTCTTTCCTGAGTCCCCCTCCTCGGTCTTCAACTGCGGGACGATCGCTGGTGGTCTCGCTGCTAATATGATCGCCGAAACCTGTCGCCTTACCGCGAGTATCCGGGTTGCACCGGGAGACCAGGTGGAAGACCTCCTGCAGGCCCTGCGGGAAAGGATTGATAACGACATCGCAAAATCAATGAAGGAGTTTGCGCCAGAGTGTGGCGTCTTTATCGAGCATGTGATCGTGGCACCGCCAATGCAGTCCCCAACGACCGATGCGTTTTGCAACCTCCTTTGTCAGGTGATGGGCAGGCGCGCAGACCGTGGGGCTCCCTACTCAACCGATGGCGGCCAATTTCAGCAGATCGGTATCCACTCCTATATTTGCGGCCCCGGTCTGCTCGAAGAGGCTCATCAGCCAAATGAAAGCATTCCGGTGACCAATTTTGTTGCTGGCCTCGAAAAGCTTGAACAAATTATTTACGAGTGGTGCGTGGATAAGTGAGCTATTACCGATAACCTGGCCGAATCCGGCGCTTTATCCTTTTCGATGAAATCACAATTCGTCTCACCTCCGCTTCTGGAACTCTCATGAACGTTCCTAGACACATGGGCAGCAATCCGTAGCAAAAAATGCAGACCCACATCGTCTTCATAGTGGGTGGAGTTGTAACCACCATTCTAACAGGGGGAGAAATGCTTTCCCTGAGTGAACACCCACAGATAGGAGGTATAGAGATGTCTGATCGCAACCTTATCATCGGTGATGTTGAAATTCTGCGCATTGTTGATGCCATCGTTGACTACCCCTTTCCGCTCGATGAATTCTATCCCGAGGTGCCAGTCGAAGCCTGGGACCCTTGGCGCGAACAGTATCCAACCACATTTGCGACCGAGAAGACCCATCGGCTGGTCTATACCTGCTACTTGCTTCGGACAGCAGGGCAGACCATCCTCGTTGACACGGGTTTGGGACCAGCCTGGGCCCCCTTGGCTGTCCTGTGGCAGCAGAACCATGCCGCCCGACAGGCGTTTCAACTCCTCGACGAACTCCAAGCAGCGGGAGTTCGTCCACAAGACGTAGAGATAGTCTTCCTCACCCATCTCCACCCCGACCATGTCGGCTGGAACCTTCTCCAAGAGAATGGCCAGTACCAGCTCACGTTCCCGCGTGCCCGCTATGTGGTGCATCAAGCCGACTGGGAGGCTTTCCACACTGCCGAGATGCAGGCGCACTTCCCTTTTGACTACATTGGGGTCCACGTCACCCCATTGGAGCATCTTGGGGCTCTAGAACTGCTCACTAAAGATGGCGACCTGGCTCCAGGGATTGCGGTGATCCACACGCCTGGTCATACACCTGGGCATATGAGCGTGGCCATCTCCAGCAAAGGACAGAATGCCATCCTGGTGGGCGATGCTTTCATCCACCCGGCCCAGATCACTGAGCCCACTTGGGACAGCATGTTCGATGTCGACAAGGAGATGGCCCACCAGACACGACGACGCCTCCTTGAACGCATCACGGCCGATGACGCGATCGTCTATGCCAGCCACTTCCCTGCTCCAGGCATCGGCCACATCGTTCGTCGCGATCAGCGCTCTTATTGGCAAGCACGTGAGGAGTAAGCCTTTTGGCCTGTTAAGGGCTTTCTCACCGTCGCAGACAGCGGGCTGTAGGAAGGTGTGCTTCTCTTGGTGCTAACAGTCAACGATGGGATCTGAGCAGGAGTGGGGTCTGCGTCCGGCCTGAAAGTAGTTTTTGGTCTCTGAGGAGAAGGCTCATCCCCACATTAAGTGAACTCGCTTGCTTCCGCTGCACGAATGTCTTATTCTCCATTACAGAAAGAGATGCTATAGTGAAGAATGAGATGAATGAGGAGGTAGCAAGCGGGCACACTTAATGTGTCCAAGAACCCTTTTTGCCTCAACATGGGCTGGTAAAACAGGGATGAGCACTCTTCCACCACTGCCGACCCCTGAAACCCCAGGACTGCCATCCTGGCAAGAATGGTCAACACAAGTGCACATTGACCTGAACGCGCTTCGGTCCTATGCACAGGCGACCTATGCCGCTTCAGATGAGTATCTTGCCACCCTCTCAGATGAACAGTTGCGCCGGACCTTGGACCTTTCGGGGCTTGGCTTAGGTACGCCAACTGTCCAATGGATTTTGTCGGGTGTGGTGGTGGGACACGCCTCTTCACATGGTGGTGAGATTGCCTGTCTGAAGGGACTCCAGGGAATTCAGGGCTATATCCATTAACACCCCATACCAACAGAGTCGTCGCTGTTGCCCGCGACGACTCTCCTCTCCTTTTCTTCTCCTCACCAGGGGCCTATAGTCCTTTTGGGTTAATAAGCAATACCGATATGCTTTTTCTTGACCTTTTTAATATAGTAGCTGTATTATATGCCATCTATTAGACTTTCAGTCTCTTGATGGTGTTTAAATTGGATGGAGGATTTTAATTTGGAGAGATTGATCTGTTCATACATCCTCTGCTCCTGAATCGGGGCGGAGATTTTTAATGTGAACAAGAGTTAGGTTTCATATTTGTGTTTAGAAAGGAAAAGCGTGCCCAACTGTTTCTATCATGTTTTGCAAGTAAGAGACAGTTGATCACCTGGTAGAAAAGTATGAGTACACTTGAAGAGGGAGAAGATAATCTTGCTTCCGTACACTACAAGGAACTGTTAGAAGCTATCGCTCGAACACTGGGGAAAAAGGACAAACTTGTTTCGGTACTCTCTTCCTCCATCGTATTTGATATTGATAGAATCGCCCAGGATGTCGCTACACAATTTGCTGCAAACACCAGTTACCCCTTCGAAAACAAGGACGGCACTACATATGCCAGTACTCACTTCCCTGATATAGCAAAGAAAGAGGCCTTTAGTCACCAGGTAGAACAGGTCTTACGTGAGCTTCAGAAAATTTTGCAGGCGAGCTTGGGAAGTAGACCATTTGCGGAGTACGCAAGAAGCCTACTTAAACCTATCACAGCTTTTTCTGGCGAACCCGCCGGGCTGCATTACCCGCTGGGTAAACCGGCCACACTTGAAAAGCGACGACTCCACTTACGACCGAAAAAAACCGCTGATATTCCCTGGTTGAAGGGGCATAAACTCACGCTGCAAGTTAAAGACATCAACGCTTTTGACTCGCAACTGATTCAGGGCATTTGTACATATATCAAGCGACAAAATGTTTGCGACGAAGAGGAATTGGAAGAGACGCGTGAAGTGCTGGAGGCTATGGCAAAAAAAGTCAATTCATCCTTTAGTCAGTTGCGTTCGATTGTCATCAAAGAATCACTGGCACGTATTCAGCGTGATGCAAAAATAAAATATCTGTTTTACCTGTATCGTGGTATCAAAGAGCGGAAGGCTAGTAGTATAGAGGAGGGAATGAAACTTTTATACAATCTAATCCGGCGCGTAAGAATGCTCGATGCCTATATCCGGCAGGAGAAGGATGACGCTCACTACAAGGTGACGTACCAGGAAACTATGTTTAATTACCGCGATCTTTTTTCTCGTGCCGATGCCTTTGATATGCTGCCCATCATTACAGAAATTGAAGGATTTTTGGGAGAGAGTACTGATCGAGGACAGGGAGCAAAAACCTTTGTTTCGGGTCTCAAATTAAAACTGAATGGGCAGGTTCAGATTCCCGGTGGGAACGGGAAATCGGTCTATGAATACAACCTGGCTTTGCTGAATCCTGGCAGCCCCGAGTACCAGGCGCGCGAAGCAGCAGCCAGGTCGAGTCTGCGCTTCCAGGAAAAAGTATTAAAAGTGGCTCTGCTTTACTACTTTGTCTTTGTCGAAATGACCGACGCTTCATTTCAACCTGCCGAGAGTTTCGAGACCGAAATACTTAATGTACTTCGCACAGGCACGGAGGCGGAAAAAAGCGCAGCATTGCGGGGATTACAGAAGAAAATAGCGTGGCCACTTGTAAAAGACAATATCGATAAGCTGAAAAAACTGCTCATAGAATTTCTAGATCAACCGAGTGCTGGCCCCGCTCCGTGGGAGGAAACACTGGTTTTGAGTTTGAAAGAGAGCATCCTGGTCAACAATGTGGATAGCATGGTTACCCATAACATCTTTTTCCAGGAAGGATTTGAGAGCAATGGTGGACTTAATGCGCTGAAATATATTGCTATAGAGGATGCCAGTACCAGCAAGGGAACTATTTGTAAGCTCCCACTGAGTATGCTTTTTGAACCAATGTACTACTATGCGGCAGGTGACGAGCCTGAAAAATTTACGATGACCTATGAGACAGAAGGAGTGCAGGTTCTTCCAGTTTTCCTGGCGCCGGTTGATGAGGATTATCCCAGCAGATACAGCAAGGCTTTTCAAAAAATGAACCTGGTTATTTTCCGTTACCGTCACCACCCTGAGACACTTTCCGACTCGCCGTTGGCGTCGTCGCAAGCCTTTGTCTATCGCCTTACCTATATACTCCTGGCCTATACCTTTTTAAAGTTGCTTGCAGATAGTATTGAAAGCGTTGATAAGCGCAGGCTCTTTTTCCCCATTATTTGCTTGCATGCCAAGGAGAAAGCGGCTGATGAGCAGAATAATAAAGTAGATGATGAGGCTTTTATGCACGCGCTCTCAAAGGTTTTAGCGCATATGATCTCTGAAGACTATACCTCCAATTCACAGGGGTTTCATTTAAGTACGGTGCAACAAAGTGGGGGGAAAGCCTGGAAATTGCAAAATGCGCTCTACTCACTCTATTCCGCATTGCCTCACAAGTTTCGGCTAAATGTCGCTTCCCAGGCATCAACTGCTATGACACCGATGTTGGCACATCGCCAATTAGAAAAGTTAGCGATCATCATCGTCTCCAGCCGTAAAAGTGATGTCAACTTCAGAAGTCCCGATTACTATAAAGCGACTGTTTTTGGTGAAGTCGTGGGCATAGAACGCCTTCCTGATGGATATGTGCGCGTTGGACCATTCTCGACCTTTTCCACCAACCAGGCTTCGGAGCACATGTACAACCGGCCAGAAGCAATCATTGAACAGGTCAAAGCCTGTTATGCACAAGGCTATAAACACTTTCTCTACGTGGCCCATGCACCATACAGCAGCACGCTGCATATTTCAGATGCAGGAAGTGATGAAGAACTGTTCTTCATGAATAAGGATATTATCCAATCGATCCGCGAGGTGAACGAAACTATTAAGATATATCCGGTATTCTGTGATAAATACTTCGTGGTCAACAGGGAAAGGCATAAACGCGCTCCCTTACAGGTTGATTCTCTGTATATAGATGATATTGGTGAACTGTCCAAACTGGCGCTGGATCCAAGCAAACGCTCACTGGTGTTTTTCAACCTGTTCAATGGGGCAAGTGTGACAAAGCAGGTCTATAACGGGGTCATGTCCTATTCAACCCTCATAAATGTCTATCGTGATGACCCGACCTATGACCAGTACATCTGGTCCGATATACTGAGCGAGAATGTACCTCAATCCCTGAAAACAGATATCCTTGACTTTATTACCCTGCTTCATTTCTCGCGCTATGAAAAACCTCGTGACCAGGGGTTTAAGCTGGATCCCTACAAGCGCATTATTGGTGAAACCTCGATCGGCAAAATTGCTATTTTCCCTCATATGAGGGGGAGAATAAACTTTAACGCTCTCGCCTTTTTAACCCTGGTGAGGGCCGTCTTGCAAACGAAGAGATAGTGGAGGACGATTTGGAAGAGCAGCCTACAGCCTTAGTCAAGGAACATGACGAGAGCTTCAGTTTTACTACAGATGTTGGACGTTTGTTTGAGCTTGGATTTAATACAGGTTTTCTGACCGCTATTCAACAGAGAAAGGCCATCGAATCTCATTTTGGCGATCTTTATCTGAAAGACCTGAGCCGTTTGCGTTTCCCTGCTCTCATGACAAGGATGTATGACCGAACAAGCATAGTCAGTACATGGGATAAAGAGACCTTAGAACGCTGGTCGCTTTTCTTCCTCCAAAAGGGTTTTCTGGCAGGCCTGAACTTTTTTGAAGAATACCTCCAGTCTTTTGACCATATCAAGTCTATTTTGCCACGCGAAATCGTCTATTTACAATGCAATTTCTATGGTGCGAATAGCCTTGACACGTATCAGAAGAACGAACAAACTGCTGTGCAAGAACTCATGGCGCAATTTCACGCGCAGGGTCATCCTGTTCAATTGACGGAACAAGAGATGCAGGAATATAGCAGCAAGGGAAATTTTCTCAGGGCCGATACCTTGATGTTGCTGAGATATGGGAAACAATGGCGAATCCTGTGCGTTGATTTATCGGTGTTCTCGCTGCACTCGCTGCAGGATGCGAGCGACCTGGCCAGCATTGAAAAAATACGCAGCATTCTGGCTACGGAGTTACGTTATGTTCGTTCAAAAAGCGCCTTTACCAATTTGAGTATCGACACTGATACCAAGACAGCGTCAGAGGAGATACTGGCCGGTCAATTAAAACATTATTTCACTGCCTTCAAACGCCAGGACAAAGAAAGCGTCAAACTTATCCAGGCCGCCAGTTACGCCTACAGCTTCTATGGCTTTCTCAAAAAGCAAGGGATCCTGACCGAGGACGACAAGGTTTCGTTTAATGTCGTGGGTTATACGGATCGCAACATTAACGCCATGTCGGTTAAAAAAGAGCATATCGAACTTCTGGCAACCTGTGCAGACATTTATAAATCGCGGCATGCCGATCAAACCATAACCGATGCACGCAGCTATGTTCTGGAAACTATTCAGAAGGCTGCTGCAAAAAGCTTTGGCAATGGAAAAGAGTTTGTGAGTAACCTTGTCCATCTCCTTGATAATGGTGATGGCCTGCACTGGTTAGAACATGAGGAAACGCTTGACGGATTTGTCAATACTCGTTCACCTCTTGCTCCCGAACAGTTGAGCCCATCGGTTCGCGAGCGTCTTGAGAGGAGAGACTATCAAGGCAAGCATATTCTGGATGTTCATGGTGCGCTTATAAGAAAAGAACTTGCCAGTCGTACGCCCTATCTTTTTTTAACTGGTAGTCCTGGTATCGGAAAAACCACAGCCATCGTGAATTTTCTTAAAGCCAGGGCTATGCAGGGTGAAGGGTTTCTCTTTTTGTATGTCAGTCCGCGTAAGCAGGTCAACCTTGACATCATCAATAAATTTAAGCAGGAACAGTTTGGCCTCCACTGCGAAAACCTGTTTGCAATGACGGCAAACTCGGTTATTATTCGAAACAATTCTGCCAAGCCCACGGTACATTACTACTCGAAAAAACGACAGGATACCTTCTGGGAGCATGGCGTAAAGTTTATTTTTGACGAAAGTGACGAAGCTAAAAAGCAGCGGAAATCTCAACGGCGTCTGGAAGAGATACAGGAAGGGCTGCTAATTGACAGAGGCGAGCGGATTAGCGGCGTGCTCAGCAGTCTTTGTAATGCGCTCTACGCAGCACTGGATAAGCCGCTTTCGAATGCAATTGTGGCAACGGTCGCGATTCAATCGCTCAAGCGCACGGGAGATGGTAGTAACACGCTCCGGCACCTGGAGAGGATCTTTGAGGGAGCATATAGTAAAGAGACCGGGGTGATTCCCGACCAGATGAGGAAAATTAGCAGCAACATCAAACATTTTTTTGTAATGATCGACGAGGTGACGGGCGATGAAAGCGGTGCCGAGTTTCTCGATGGTATCCACAACTTTTTGCATCGTTATGAGTTGATTAACTCTCCTTTTGGTATAAACACCAAGGTTATTGTGGCCGACGCTTCCATAGTAGATCCCCAGGTCATTCAACAGCACCTCTCAGATACAGCTTATGAGCCGGATAAAATCTATTTTCGTCGCGTTTCTCCCCAACAAGGCTTCTCGCCATTATCAATTCTACCTTTTACCTTCAAAAAACAGGACCCGGCAGTGGTCATTAATGCGAATGCTTATCCTGCACGTAAATTGCACGTTACCTACAAGATTGGGGTGGATGCATTTCAATTCAGCGATGATAGGTTTGTTGAAATGAGCAAACAGCTCGACAATTCAGTCCAGCAGCATATTATTCAAGATATTTTGAAGGTCTTAGATCAAAAAGATGCTCCGCAGCTACTGGTGTATATTCAAGATAAACAACGGCTAGCTTTACTGATTCAAGCTATTTGGAAACTACGCAATGGCGCTTTTCAGCCCGGCAAGGACTACCTTGAGATTCATGCCAACATTTCTGAGGCAGATAAAAAAGAGATTGAGGAGTTTCAGGAGACCGCCAGGGTAGTTTTTATGACGGCATCGGCGAGTCGTGGACTTTCTTTTAAACGGGCTAAACATATCCTGGTGGATATTCCTCATTTTGAAATTGAACAGAACCTGATGGAGATTCTCCAGGTGATCTACCGCGGACGTGGAGGCGATTTCGATCAGGATGATAAAACTCTCACCTTCTATCTCAGTGATCGTGTGATTTATTCTGATAGTACGGACCGGGAATTATCTGTGCGTGAAAGCATGTTGCACTTGCTTAATGTGCTTCTCATTTTGAAAACCTCTATCATGACTCGAATTGAAGGAAGCGGGAGGATAGGGTTGAACCAGCGGTTCATGATGATTCCTATTGGCGGCAAGTCTGTCTTCGCGGCTGGCGATACCTTTACCTCGCGCATAAGCAAGCTCATCAAAGAACTACGCAGTCTATCTCACCGCTTCTATGACGATAAGCGCTTAGAGTATGTGTATACATGTTTGACCCGCATCTTAGGTGATGCTGTTATTCGCTTGATTTCGGCAAAACCGACGAAGCATGATGATGACAACCTGGTTAGACGTTCGTATCTTCGTCTAATCCCTACATTTTCCGATGCTTTTGTGGATGCCGCACAAAAAGGATTTGATCAACTGTTACTGCAACCTCCGATGGAAAGGGGTTATGTTTCTGGAGGTTTGTTGATTGTGCCAATTATTAATAAATCTATGCAGGAAAAATATTGGATGAAGATCGAAGAAGTGTTTGGACAGAAAGACAAAGACCGTGATTTGCTAGCGAGCATGCACGGACTGAGTTATGATCCGCGTTATCATGAAAGCATGCAAATTGCTATGAAAGATGCTATAGCCTTGATTCAGTTGCTTAAGGAGATGGCTGAGGGGAAAATTCCGCATTACGAACAGGAGAGCAACCATAAAGATCAGCATTATGCTCTACCTTTAATGACATTCCTTGCGAACGGTGTGATGAAAGCCTATTTTAAGAGCGAACGAGAGCGTGAGGAGGATTCCGGAACTATCGGCAGTAGCTATGAAGAATTTCCTTTTATCGTTTTCCGCAGTCTCAACCTTGGTGAGGCTCGCCGTAAAATGTTTACCGACAAATACCTTTTTATGTCACACGAGTTCAATATTCTGAATATGTTACTGTCTAGGGGAGAGTAGTTGGCGTTTTGATCTTATGGGGTAACACCCTATCGCATGGGGGCGGGGGCGGTGTGGAGCGGTATGGGGATGCTTGCATCGCCCTCGGTGGGGTATCGCTCTTAATCCCTGATTGTTGGCAGGACCCCCAATCAGGACCTAAGAGATTGTGCACCATCTGCTATAGGAGTAAAATATACCATGGGAAAAAGAAAATAATCTCGTTGTGTTGTAAGGAAAGATGGTGTAGCATGGCAAAGAAAAAGAATGTGCCCCTACAGGTTTCGCAGGAAGATAAAAATCAAGCGCAGCAAGTACTTGAACAATACCACCAGGTCGCCGAAGATCTACATACGAGCGCATCCCGCGAGCAAGCAGAAGCAGCTTTGACTGTCATAAATGCCATATCAGAGCCTGCCCAGATGACTTTGCTAAAGGCATTGTCAAAAGAAACTCATACCGATGCTGCTGATGTCCTGGTTGCCATCAACGAATTGAGTCCCGTGAAAAGTGTCCGTAAGGAAGCACGACGCTCACTTATACAACTCGAAGGGACAAGGATTTATCCTGGTTGGAGTCTACCCGCTGATCTTAGCCCTTTTGCCCGGCTTCAGTCCATCAGCAATCCTCGTCTTTATGGGGCAGATGCCGACCTTGATGAAAAGAGCGAGTATTATCCCAACTTACACGACTTGAGTCTTAAGGATGTCGTCATCGACTTTGTTGAGTCCTGGAGCGATGGGGATTATGAAACAGCCTATTACCTACTCGCCACTGATAGCCCTATTCGCGAAGGACTCTCAAAGGATGAGTGGATTGAACGCCGCGAGACATGGGCAGATGAAGCGAATCCAATTGACCTGGAACCAAACTTGATCCGTGAGCGAGGACCTCAAGAATCGAAGCTCTGGCTTCCTAATTCATTGAGCACACCTCGCTCGACAACTCGTAAAGAGATCGAGGCAAGTTGGTCCATTGAACTGGATAAGACACCTTTGAGCGGGACGCTTCCAGAATTGCCCAAAGCAAGTTTGATCTACGAAGAAACAGGACGACATTGGCTTTGGGCAAGCTATATCCTTATTCAAGAGCAAGGTGAGTGGCGCATACAAAACATCATAGATGAAGGTACTAATGCGCTGAGCCTACTACCAGCAGAGTTGCAGAGGCGAATTAAGAAGCATGACGATCGCGTTGAAGAAATTACAAAACGGTACCAATCATTAGATGATGCTACTCCGCAAGACTTAGAAGTGATGCTCATGCAAATGATACAGGCAGCCTATTACACCGACGCTCTTATAAAGGTATTACCCCATGACCGTTCAATTTACGAGCAAGCGGTTGATCGTATGCTCCAAATTGGTCAACTTGAACGTGGTGCCGCCTATCTTGAGCTACTAACACAACGTTTTGAGGAGCAGCGCGCACAATACTTGCGGCAACTGGCGCAAGCTCGAAGGCAGCTCAGCGAGGAATACTTCGACTTA
>WNFE01002422.1_pt1 | contig 16557 bp, 21 predicted proteins | sample 5400451 | NCBI WGS metagenome assembly WNFE01 (sample SAMN13153344, study PRJNA577476) | soil metagenome | isolation source: 200 cm saprolite under Douglas fir tree site 2 hole 2 | place: USA:California | collected 2015-04-18 | reverse complement strand
CACAGATTGCGGATTGGTATAAGAAGCTATCTTAACAGCAGTATAGCACATGTCCTGTTGGTAAATGACCTGACATGTGGCTGTTCCCACGGGATGCGTGTACGACTTACCCACTTCGTCAGAGGGGAAGTTTCCCTGCATCGTGTGGAGGAGGCGATCAGTCTGAGCGGACTTTCCACCTCCCCTAAGCAAGCAAACGAGGTTCGAGTGGAGGCTTCGCGCTGCATGAGTGCTAGGTACTCCTGATAAGGCAGTGCTCGTTGGTGTAAGCCTTTGAGCGGCAGCGAGCGACGATACTCCTGGGGATAGACCAGCTGCAAGCTCTGCTCTTGAGCCTGGATAGATAAGGTCACCCGCTGGAAAGCCGAGCTTGCTGGAGAGGTAGTAGGGGTACAAATCAACCTTCACAAATCCCTGGCGGTTGACGCGCCGCACCAGGTGCTGTGCCTTCACCTGGCCAAAAGGGCATCAGGGTTGACCAGGTCAGGAACAGGAGGAAGAGCGGGCAGATGAGGAAAGGCGACCCGGGGAGGCCGATTGCCACAACTGATCCGCTTTCAGAGGCCGCTGCCAATTATAGTGGGTAGCAAAAGCCTCCGTCACCCGGCGAACCTCATCTAAGGTCTTGGGACGTGCTCGCTTCAAGCACTCCTGAGTGAGGGTGCGGTGGTAGCGTGAGACCTCGCCATTTTGTTGGGGATGATGTGGGTCGCAGAGGAGCACGGCGACTCCTAGAGCGTGACAAAAGCGCACAAGTGCAGCGGGAAAGTCACTGCGAGGGCGTGCTCCTACCAAGCGCGTGTCCCGATCCAGCGTGATAGAGGAAGGTAAACCGTGTGGAGCCTCCGTCTGTGCCACAGCTGCCAGAGCCGTCTCAGCTGTAAAATCGGAGCGGACATGGTGAGCTACCAGAACCGAGGTGCCTTTGTCGATGATATTGAGCGTTTCTACCACATGTTGCTTTTTGCCATGTGGATCAGCCGGGACGCTGGAGGCGTCTTTGAAGTCGAGTTGCCGGGGCTCGCATCGGCGCGGGGCGTTCGACTGGCTCCGTCACAGTTGGAAGGCGAGAGGCAATGCGTCCGTTTTCCCGCAAGAGTCGGTAAACGGTGCGGGTAGATTTCGGCAGCCGCAGCTTCCTTTCTTTTATGGTTTCATCCCGATTCAAATAATAGAGGATGGGGATGCCGACCCGGCGTGCGGCCCAGCCCTTCTGGGGGATCGTCCCGGATCTCTAAAAGTCGATCTATCACCAGAGGGTCGAGTCTGGCAGGCGGATGATGAGGGGCACGGGAGAGCCTTTCAGGACTCTGCTGGCGAATGAAAGCAAAAGTAGAGAGGGGAAAAGCATGATAAGAAGGGGAGAAAGGACAGCAGAACAAGTGCAAGTTCATCAGGGCAAGCAGAAGAAGGAGAGTTCCCATGTCGATGTATCCCCAGGAAATTGGACCCATCCCAGCGGAAACGATGCGCGTCGCGCGTGCGGCCTATCCCAAAGGATCGCTGGCCATGCGACTGCGAGATGAATTAGGCGGCATTTATCAAGATGAGCAGTTTGGTGCCTTGTTTCCCTCACGTGGACAGCCGGCCGAGGCTCCGTGGCGCTTAGCCATTGTGTTAGTATTGCAATATGTCGAGGGACTCACCGACCGGCAAGCCGCTGAAGGAGTACGAGGGCGGATTGATTGGAAATACGCTCTGGGCTTGGAACTGTCTGATCCCGGCTTTGATGCCTCAGTGCTTGCGGAATGGCGTTCGCGCCTGGTGGCTGGGCAAGCCGAGACGTTGCTGTTGGAGGTGTTGCTGGAGCGCTGCAAGCAGCGTGGGTGGCGGAACCGCCGGAGGCAAACAGCGCACCGATTCCACCCATGTGCTCGCCCACGTGCGTTCGCTTCGGCAATCTAGAGTGTGTGGGCGAGACCCTGCGCGCTACTCTAGATGACGTGGCGCTCCTCGCCCCAGATTGGCTCGCCAGTCAGATCAGCCCTGATTGGTTTGAGCGCTATAGCCATCGCGTGGAGCACTATCGCTTCCCCAAAGCCGAAAGCCAACGCACAGCCTTGGCTGAGCAAATCGGGGCGGATGGGGTGCATCTGTTAGCAGCCCTGGAGGGAGCCGATGCGCCTGCTGGACGGAAGCGAGTTGGAGAGTGTGCAGGTGCTGCGACAAGTATGGCAGCAGTACTACGAGCTCTCGAAAGGTCGAGCGAACTGGCGGGCGGGGCCGCAAGCTGAGGAGCAGGAGGGCGTGCTGCGTTCCCCCTATGCTACCGAGGCCCGCACCGGCAAAAAGCGCGAAATGACCTGGTTGGGGTACAAAGTTCACTTGACGGAGACGTGTGATGCCGACAGCCCTGAGACTCCTGAAGTGCCTCACCTGATCGTGCAAGTGCAGACGACGGTCGCCAATGTGCAAGATGTGGAGGTCACCGAGACAATTCAGCAGGAACTGGCCCAGACGGACCTGCTGCCGGAGGAACAGATCGTGGATACCGGCTATGTCGATGCTGATCTGCTGGTCAGCAGAAAGCCGGCACTATGGGATCAAGCTGGTGGGTCCAGTCTTGTCCGACAACAGTTGGCAAGCCAAAGCGGGCAAGGGCTTCGATGCCGCCCACTTCCAGATCGACTGGCAAGCCACCTGTGCCACGTGCCCGCAAGGACAGCAGAGTGCTCGCTGGACGCCCCTGCGTGATCCAGCGCGCATCGAGATCGTCTTTGCACGCACGACCTGCGCGGCCTGCCCGTGCCGAACGGATTGTACCTGCTCTCAGACGATCGGTCGCGTGCTGCACGTGCGTCCGCAGCGTGCTCAAGAGGCTTTGCCTAGTGCTGCGTTCGTTAAATACGGTAATAAAAGAGTCGGCGATACTGGCGATGATCCTTGGGCGGACGTCCCCAGACCCAGGGTTTGGCCCGTAGGTTGAGTTGAGCGGTCGCGACGCGAGTGGCTTGCTCAATCTCCTTGGGATTGGCAAAGCTTTGCCCGGCGAGCGCATCGCGGCGGAAGAGGCGCCACCAGCCCTCTTGCAGGTTGAGCCAGCAGGCCCCGGTAGGAATGAAGACATGGTGGAGGCGTGGATGCCCTTCCAGCCAGGTGCGCGTCTCCAGGCTGGAGTGACTGGAGAGATTATCGGTGATGATGAAGAGATCCCCAGTTGGATTGTCAGCTTCGATGTCGGCGAGCAGGGCAATGTAGCCCTTGGAGTTACGCGAAGCCGCGCAGCGGGTCAGCTCTTTGCCATCGCACACCCGTAGCGCCCCGTAGACCCAGGTTTTCTCAGGCCCACGCCCGTAATCCAGCGGCGCTTTGATGCGGTGACCGTTGGGCGACCAGCCTGGGGCGGGATCAAAGGTGCGAGGCACTACCGGTCCGAGTTCATCAGTACAGACGGTCGTCGACCCTTCGGGTGGCTCGGTGTAGTGGCTGACGACCGCGGTCCTTTTGGGACGAAGTCCTTGTCGCGCGGGGTGCCCCAACTGTGCGTCTGTCGCCAGCGCACGCCCTCGCGCAAGAGAATGGTACGGATCTGGCTGCGTTTGACCCGGATGCCCGCCTCTTTGGCGGCGTGTGCCAGCGCGTTGGGGCTCCATTGCGCTGAGCCTTGCTCGTCGCGGGCCACCATCGTTCCATCCCTTTGCGTCGCCAGCCGCCCTGGTGGCGCCTGGCGTACCAACCCGATCAGTTTGCTGTCATCTTCAACTGTCAAGCGGCGCGGCCGTCCCGGTTTGGGCCGCTCTCCCAGACCTTCGATGCCCTCGGCATCGAAGCGGTGCAGCCGACGACGCACCGTCTGGGGGTTACAATGCAATTCCTGGGCAATCGCTTCGACTCGCTCCCCGTCCCAACTGCACGCCACGATGCGTGCATGCAGAATCCAGTCCGCTGGCCCGTGGCGGCTGGCCGCCAGTTTGCGCACCTGCTTCTCTTCCTTCTCATCTTGTGGCGCTCGCACTCTCAAGATCTTCGGCATCTCCTTGCTCCTCCCTTTGAGATGACCTCCTTTCTTATTTTATCACATTTAACGAACGCAGCACTAGGCGTGCGGGCATTGAAGGCACGCTGTCGCAAGGGGTGCGCAGGATGGGCCTGAGGCGGGCGCGTTATGATGGCTTGCAGAAGACCCATTTACAGCACGTGCTCACCGCTGTGGCCATCAATCTGGTACGCATCGATGCCGTCCTGACAGGCATCCCTCGGGGTCAGACACGACATCCACCTTTTGCCTCTCTTGCTACCCATCCAAAGGTGCAACGCAAGGTGGCATGATGGCTTCCAGTATTGCTTTCATTCGCCAGCAGAGTCTTTCAGGTATAGGTTTTTTGGTGCAGTCAAGCAGCCGTCCGCGCTCGTGCTCGCGCGCGACGCTTCTGCGCGCGTTTGCGTTCCCGTTGATGCAGGGCCGAGGCCGATGGCAGCTTGCCTTCGAGTTGTGATGATCTGAGGCCACGCTTCGGGTAACAGTCTGCCACACGGCAAGATCTCAGCGGTGAACAGGGTGGCCACTAATCCCAAGCGCCCACGGACGACGCAACTCAACCGGCGTTCTGGTGACTGACCCGCAGGCCGTTTGCGCCGACGACGAGCGATATGTTTGACAGGCAGTGACTCGCCGAGTGGCTTCTGGCGCTGTTCTTCCTCTGCCTGACAGCCCACACTCACGGTCCAAAGCTGGGCCACGGCCATTGCTAACCAGAATCGCTCCACGCAACTGGCCTCCACCATTTTGCTGTGATGCCAGCCCCACAGGCCGCGCTTGAAATCCTTAAAGCCGGTTTCGATCCAGGTGCGCATCCCATACCAACTTACTTCGGCTTCCTCAGGCTCAAGATCGGTGAGCACTGCCCAGGCTGACTCGTACCCAGCCTCCCAATGCATGAGCAACGTACACTTCAGGCGGCTCCCCTTCCCCGCAAAGCACTCCACCGTTCCTTTCCAACTGGTTCCCGGCGTCGGGGTCCATCGGCTGATCCAGTCAAACGTCTCTTCGCCCACTGCGCGAGCCTTGACCCCCAGATTGATACGCAAGAACGGATGCCACCCACAGTCAATGATCACCTGGAACAACCAGCGGGCATACAGTCCTCGATCTGCCATCACCAGCACCTGCCAGTCTGCGGGAATGCTGCCCTCCAGATGCGTGAGCAAGCCTTCCCAATGCGGTCGCCACGAGCCTTTCTCATGCCCTCCTAAGACCTTCCATGCCACCGGGATCGCACACTTGCACACCACCACGCTGATGGATAAAATTGTCCAGCGCTCTCCCAGTGTTGTCGCATCCAAAACCAGCACCAGTTGTCGGTTCCCGTTTCCCCACAGACGCACGATCCACTGCAACAAAGGTGCAAAGCACGAGGTCACATCCAGTTCCCGCCGCTTTTTCCCGCTTTTGTGTTTCGCGTCCAGATACCACTCGCGCAAGCGTTGGAACACCGTTTGTTCCTGCTGTTCCAGCACCAGGGCGACGAGACGCACTGATTTGCGTAATCCCTGCTACTCCCGACAGCGCGATCCCCGCGCTCCAAAGCACCAGGGGCCCCACATTTGCGGTTTGCTTAAATGGCCGAAGGCGGTTGACACCTCTTGGGACCACTGCGATAATCGATCCGGGCAAGACATCTTCGTTCTCCTGCTTCTGATGAACTTTAGCTGTTTCATCGCATATTGGGCCAGAGGATGGTCAGCACATCTTAGCACTCGGACGCGGCGGCCCACTCTGCTCATCTAGCTGGTCCTGACGAGGGAGCGTGCCAGGTGCGCTTTTTAACCACTTACAAGAGAGGTGCTCTGTGACCGCCCCAAAGAGTCATGGGCGATCCGAGTATCAGATCGCCCAGTTTGTGCTGTTCTTGAAAAGCTGTCGCCATGATCTGGTGAGTCGAGCAGGCGCGTGCATGAACGATTAACCCAACCTGGATGATTGCTCTGCTAGCGGTTAAGCCGACGATAGGTACGCACCGAGAGCGGCAGGAAGATAGCGATGAGGAGTATCGGCCACACGAGTGCCATCAGCACTGCATGCTCGGAGATCCAGGAACCTGCCTGCCATCCGGGGTTCATGAAGAGGTACCGGATAGCCGAGGTGGTCGCAGAGAGCGGATTCCACTGGGCCATTGCCCCCAACCAGGACGGCATCGTGGACGGGTTCACGAAGACATTCGAGAGAAAACTGATCGGCCAGACCAGGATTTGCACCGATGTAACCGACTCAGGCCCTTTCGCGATCAGCCCGAAGAAGATCCCGATCCAGAGCAGGGCGAAACGCAGGAGCAGGAGCAGCCCGACCGCGGCAAGCGCGGCTGACATCCCAGCATGCCAACGCCATCCCAGAAGCAGTCCGGTACCGATCAGGAGAGCCAACCCCACGATGGAGTTGAGCAGATCAGCAATGCAGCGGCCCAGGACAACGGCTGATGCGCTCATCGGCAGTGACCGGAACCGGTCGGTGACGCCCTTGGAGGCATCAGTGGTGACGGCGATCATGGTAGTTTCAAGGCCAAAGAGCATGGTTGTTGCGAACATGCCGGGCATCAGGAACTCGAAGTAGTTCCCACCGTTTGGCACGCGAATTGCGCCGCCAAAGAGCAGTCCAAACATCAGCACGATCATGACCGGGAAGACCCACCCCACGATCACCGCTCCTGGTCGGAGTCGCCAGTGTGTGAGATCTCTGCAAGTAATGGTCCAGGCATCAGCCATGGCCCAACTGAACCGTGCGATGGGTGAACTGGTTTGGGTGATGCGTTCAGATGGATGAAGCGTTGAGTTCATAATGCAACCTCCAATGCGTTTTCTGCCTCTGCGGAACCGGTGAGATGGAGAAAGACTTCATCGAGGGTTGGTCGGCGCAGAGCGAGGTCTTCCGGCTCGATCCCTGCCTCCGAGAGTGCCGTTGCAACGGTGATCAGGGATCTGGTCCGATCCGTGACGGGAACGCTGATCCGGTTGATCTGCGTATCGATGCGGATGTCACCGCAGGCAACTGGCTTCACGATCTGCGCCACGGTGGCTGTCTCGACTCCAGGGCGCAAAACAATGTCAAGCCAGTCCCCACCCAGGGCGGACTTGAGCGAATCTGGAGTGCCCTCGGCAATAACCCGTCCCTCCTTGAGCATGCAGATGCGATGAGCAAGCTGATCAGCCTCCTCAAGATACTGGGTCGTCAGCAACACCGTCGTACCAGCCCCAACCAGTGATCGAATGGCGGTCCAGACCTCTCGCCGGCCTGCCGGATCGAGTCCGGTGGTCGGTTCATCCACGAAGAGCACCGAGGGGGAGACAATCAGGCTTGCGGCAAGATCCAGGCGGCGGCGCATTCCACCAGAGAACGTGCTGACCGGCGTTTTGCCAGCCTCCGTCAACGCGAACTGTTCCAGTAATGCGTCAGCACGAAGCTCGGCCCGGTGGCCGGAGAGATGGTTGAGCCGAGCGAACATCACCAGATTTTGGCGACCGGTCAAAATCTCATCAACCGCAGCATATTGGCCGACCAATCCGATATGCTCACGCACTTGTCGTGCCTGTGTCGTGACATCGAACCCAGCCACGCATGCCTGACCATCATCGAGTTCAAGTAAGGTGGACAGGATTTTCACCGCTGTGGTTTTCCCTGCCCCGTTCGGGCCAAGAAGCCCACAGACTGTTCCGGACTGTACCTCAAGATCGAACCCGTTGAGTCCAGTCCCAGCTTTTGCTCCTGCATAGTGCTTGCGCACCCCGTGCGCGGCAATGGCGAGTGCTCTACTTTCCATAGATACGCTTCTTTCTCTTTTTTCGCTTGTCTCTTGCGTCACTTGCTCTCTCCAGAGCAACCAACAATGTTGCATGGCGTACATTGTACGGTACAATGTACGCCATGTGATAGAATAGTGTCAAGAATAGAGCAGTGACTGCATCCCAATTGGAGAACATACTTGTGAACCATAAAAACCCTTCACCCGCTGACCCAGCCAGAAGTCTGGCTCTACTTTGGGGTTCCCAGACCGAGGCGGGGCGTTCGGGCCTGACGCTGAAAGGCATCGTGGCTGCTGCCATAGACATCGCGGACACGGACGGTGTAGATGCCCTTTCGATGCGGAATGTGGCTGAACGGCTGGGCGTGGGGACCATGTCCCTCTACACCCATGTTCCGGGCAAGGCCGACCTCATTGACCTCATGTTCGATACAGCCTACGGAGAACTTTATGAAAGCGTCGAGGGTCCATCGCAGCAACCAGGAGGCTGGTGTGGCGCGCTTCAATTCATCGCGAAACAAAACTGGGATCTCTACCACAGGCACCCGTGGATGTTGCAGGCCGCTACTGGGCGTTCGGTTCTTGGTCCCCATGCTGCCATCAAATATGAAGCCGAACTCCGCCCACTTGATAAACTCGGACTCAGTGATGTGGAGATGGACGCTGTGCTCGCCCTTGTTCTGACTCATGTGGAGGGTGCTGCTCGCGCTCAGGCGACGCGTGATCGTACCCAACAAGACAGCGGGATGACGGATGAGGAATGGTGGGTCGCCCGCGCGCCGCTTCTGGACAAGCTCATCGACCCGGCTCGTTTCCCGGTGGCAACACGGGTTGGAACATCTGCCGGGCAGGAATATCAAAGTGCCTCCAGCCCAGAATTTGCCTTCACATTCGGACTGGAGCGTATTCTAGCTGGTATTGCTGAACTCATTGCAGCGAAAAACAGCGAAGAAAACACCAATCATTGAAGATCTTTCCTTGAAAATCCCACGACTTGCGCAACGAGGTTGTTGAAGAGCTAATGTTGAGTTGAGAAACAAAAGTCGTGCAGAACTGGACGCCTGGCCTGTGAGAGATGACAAAACCAGCGAGATGGGGTGCAAAAAAGGCAGAAGTGAGGGACAATCAGGAAAAGAAGGCATGAAGCTCTCTTCGGAGAAGCAAACTTGTCCGAGGAGAAGGAAGCCAGTGACCGTCAACAGGAAGCTCTCGCCGGGGCCAAACCGAGCGAGGTGGCAAAGCTGTCTGGGATCCCGAACAGTTTGATCGTCACTTGCCCAGTTGTAGAACCGCGCGCATTACGAGCTAGCCGCTCTTGCCAGGTGAGACGAGAATGCGCTCGCTGCGCGCGGGACAGGATCACGTTCGCTGTGCCTGGCGAAACGGCGGCAGGGGGCGGTAGGCTCACCTCGATGCGTTGGTGTCGCACGAGTTGCATACAGGCGCGCCGGTGTTCTCTTCGGCTCCAATCGCGCCAGAGGAGTGGAGCCGAACCAACGGCAAGCGGATGCAGCAGGACGCTGACCTGGCGCGGCTTTGCTGTCGCGCTGCCATTCCATTGGCACTGCTCGCGCAGCGGACACGGGCGGCACTGACGAATGCTGGCCGCGTAGACCACACGCAGACTCCCATCTACTTCTCGACGCCGCTCCTGAGGAGTGAGCGTAGCCCCTGCTGGACAGCGCAGCGTCCCATCAGGCTGGAGAGGAAAGTCAGCTCCCGTGAAGCGACCCGTTTTCCAGGACGTGGCAGTGGTCGGTGGACCATAGCCAGAGGCAGGAGTTGACGAGGGTGGATGCGTGGCAGTCCGCTTGCTCTGCTGTGGGATGGCGGGAGCGAACTCGGTGATGCGCAGAGACGTCGGTTCCAGGTGATGGCCCAGTTCGAGCCGGATATTCCATACCCATTGAGACACGACCTGCCAGGCTTCTTGCTCCCAGGCCGAGTGGCTACACCAACGATCGGGCTCCTGCTCCTGGTCTTCGTCAGCCAACGCAGGCGCGTATAGCGCCGCGATGCAGATACAGTTCGACGACATCAGACGCAGTGAACGCCTGTTGTGGCAGGTTCGTGAAGAAGAGTTCGTAGACGATGCCCGCACGCGTGACACCCACTGGGCTCTTCTTTTTGGTGGCTGGATGGGTGGCCACCACCACGCGGCACAGCACTCCCGCAGGCCCCACCGGGATCTGCGAGCAGTCATAGAGGCTGCGCCCCGTCTGACTTTCCGGACGGTGCTGGAACTGATCGGGAGGCAGATGCAAACGTGCCTGAACGAGCGGATGATCGAGGACGCTGTACTCTTTGCCGCGGGTCACAAACGCAAAGCTAGCTACATCGGAGAGCACAGCTCCCGTGCCATACTGCCCGTCGAGCCGCGAGCCTCGTGCGTTCTTGAGGAAGGTGGTAGGCAGCCAGATACCGGCCAATGGCGGAGAGCCCCTTGCGCAGTTCCTCCCGGTAGCACCCGTTCCCCCGATTGCCAAACGAGCCGAGCCAGTGGTAACTGTGCGCCTGGCTGATGACAGTCCGCGTCCGGACTACTTGCCCACGCTTTCGCCCCCGGTAACCAGGAGCACAGACCTCGTCCAATCGGCGGAAGGCTGGGGGCAGTTCATCGCTCTGGGGTAAGGCTCGTTGACGAGCCGCCTCTCGCGTGCCATCAATGTCAAAGACGATCCAGGCACTTCCTGCGCGATCCACCAGCCCCCAATTTGCTTCTCATTCGAGGCATTGGAAAGGGGACGGCTGAGCAGATCGTCAAGAAACAGCATGCGCAGGGTTTCGACGGGTGCCTCCGTCAGCGCCGCTAAAAACCGGGAAAGCGCCGAACGGGAGGGCAACTGGTCGCGCTCGAACAAGGCCATGAACGGAGCCGCAAAGGGCTGGAGCCGCTCGTAGAACGCCTCCAGGGTACGCTCTCCACTGATCGCATAGCCGAAAAGTACCGCAAGAAAGTCGATCACGTCGTAGTGCCCAAAACGCCGCCGCGCAAAGCGCACACGCTCACAGATCTTCGTCAGGACATCGAGCTTGCGCAGGTGTGCTGCGATCAGAGTGACTTCCCCGAACCATGACGGAGCCGAGGGGACAGCGTCTTGCAAGGTCTGGATGATCACTGATCCATCAGCGAGACTGTTCATGGAGCTCTCCTTGATGAGAATGGATTGATCCTTCATCATCAAGGAGACTTCTTTTGCATCTGGTTGGCTCTCTGCTCCCACCTCGTTGTGCACCCCATGGAAAAATCTGATGAATTAATGTACCTGCGGCAAGACATACTTGACGAGTTCTTGCACAAACTGATGGGGATGACAGAACTCAGCCAGGTGGCCAGCGCCCTTGAGAGGAACAAAGGCTTTTTGAGGAGCATGGATGTGTGCAAGGTACACCTTCGCGGTAGCTGCAGGAGTAAGAATGTCTCCCTCACCCTGGAAAACGAAGAACGGGATATCAAAGGTGTAGCCAAGCGCGTCGAAGTCGAAGGTCTTCATTTCCTCAAAGAGCTGCCCGGCTGAATACTCCATGCCTTTCTGGACGGCCTGAATGTCGCTCATCTTGTAGTCAGGTGCAAACAGTAAGGCTGGGAGCATCAAATCGTTGACCATGTGGGGGACCGACTTACTCGCATTGATGGCAATCTTGTTCATCCGCAGACATTGTTTGTAGGTCCAGGCCGATTTGTTGTCACCCATGGCTCGCAACGCCGCCAGACCTTTCTTGTCGCCAACACGCTCGGCTGCTTCTTGCGTGAGCGCATAAGATGCCTCTGACCCTCCTGGGCCATTTTGATCAGCCCCAACATACGCATAAAACAGCTCTGGGTGTTGGCGTATCATCAAGAGACCGACCAAACTCCCTACCGAGCTCCCCAGAAGGACGATTTTCTTGTGTCCCAGATGGGCACACAGGTACCCTACAAGCTCAATGCCATCGCTCACCAGCTTCTCGAAGGAGAGCGGACCAGTGCCGGCCTCACCGCTCTTCCGAAAGGTTTTCCCGCTCCCTCGCTGGTCCCATTGGACCACCGTGAAGGATTGCTCCCATTCACCCAGCCAGGAGTTGAAAGGGGTGTAAGGTGATCCTGGTCCACCATGCAGGATGAGCAGGACCGGGTTGGAGCGGTCGTGTCCGCGAATGGTGACCCACTGCTCAATACCACCGATGGTGACGAACTGTTCTTCACGGATGCCGCCTGGCTGGTGAATGATGAGCCTTCGCGCGTTGCGCCGCTGCATGAACGGACGGATGAAAAATCCAGTAACGGGGTTTGTCATGTCTGATCTCCTTGACTTGTTCGAATTCTCTAGAGCCGTTCGGTCAGTTGTCCAGGTGCAGAATACCCATGCGAGTGTTCATGTGAGACCTGGTCATGAGCGCTCCTTCTTCATTTTCGCCATCAGGGCCAGGTAGACCTGCTCGTTCAGGTCATGGTAGTGCTGAGCATCAACCCCGGCGGCTTGCATCAACCGGTCAAAGTGCGCGTCCAGCAACTGCCTGCCTTGCGCCACCACCTCGCTTCCTTTCGCCGTGATGCTTACCAAGCGTTTGCGGGCATGCTGCGGACTCACGATTGTCTGGAGATAGCCCTCTTTGGCAAGTTCGACCAGCATGGTACTGATGGAGGGATCGCTATAGCCCAGGGCTACCGCCAGTTCATGTTGGGTGACCGTGCCACACTCCTCGAGGACTAACAAGAAGACGGCACGCTTGTAAGAGATGCCTATCTGTGTGCGCAGCAGGGAATCGGCGGCACGGTCCAGTTCAAACACGAGTTGATGCAAGAGATAGGCCGCTGACTTATTTGTCATAGTGTTAGCATCCTAATATTAAAGTACTAATATTAGGATGCTAACACAAACGGAAGAAATATGCAACCCTTTTTGAGGATCATGCCAAAAATGCACCGGCGGGTGGTGGTGTGTTCTGACGAGTTGGGGAAGAGAGCTTCAAATCATGGAATTGATGAGAGCGGAATGCAAGTCGAGATGAGGGGTACCACGGCCAAGCCCCGCGTGGGAGCATCGGTGGTTGGAACCCCGAGGGAAAAAGCTCTATCGACCTCGTTGCGCAATTCGTGGGAAAATCGAAGCACCAGGCGATTGATGTTTCTCAGAATACTTTTCGCTTTTCTCCCAGATAACTTTTCTAGAGGATTTCTTCAACCGACCTAAGAAGCGATATCATTGATGAACGGTGCTGTTTCTGTTTCTCGCATAACTTTTCCATGTTGTGTTTGACATTTTGTTTTTTAGCAAACGACGCCTTATGACTGTTTTTCTCGCATAACTTTTCGTTTCGGTGGGCATCATGCTGTAAATTGTAGAATTCTAAGGGCCTCCCGCCACTTTGGTGATAAGGTCTGCAATAACAAGGTCGGGAAAAGATCTGTACAGCTCCGGGAGCCGATTGCGAAAAAGAGCAACCTTCTGATAAGCTCATAATTCACCAAAGTGGCGGGAAGCCCACTTAATTCCAAAATTTACAGGAATGGAGTTCTGATTCAGCCCTCCATCTCGAATAGAAATGGGTTCGGCGAACGAATGTCAAATTCGCCCCAACACCTCATTGCGCAGGTACACGCTTGTCAGCGATTGTTCGCAATCCAGCAATTGCTGCGGCGTGCCCTCGAACATGACTCTCCCGCCCTTGTTGCCGCCTTCGGGACCCATGTCGATGATCCAATCGGCGTTCTTGATAATCGCCAGGTTGTGCTCGATGACAATCACCGTATTTCCGGCATCCACCAGCCGATTGATGAGAGCGAGCAGATGGCTAATATCTGACATGTGCAGCCCGGTAGTCGGCTCGTCCATCACATACACGCTGCCTTTTTTGTGCAGTTCGCTGGCAAGCTTGATGCGCTGGCATTCGCCGCCGGAGAGTGTACTCAGCGGCTGACCAAGTGTCAGATAGTCAAGTCCGACGTCACTCAAGGCTTGCAGTTTGCGCATGACATCTTGCGCCACCTCTTTGGTGTCAAAAAAATCCAGGGCTTCCCGGACAGGCATGTTCAAGACATCGGAGATCGATTGGTCGTGGAATGTGTAGGCCAGCACTTCGTCCTTGAAACGTTTGCCGCCGCATATTTCGCACGGCAGTTTGACCTCGTCCAGGTACGCCAGGTCGGTGTAGACGACGCCCAGTCCCTGACAATTTTCGCAAGCACCTTTCGAGTTGAAACTGAACAGGGATGGACTCACCTGGTTGACTTTGGCAAAAGTCTTTCGGACCTCGTCCATGATTCCCGTATACGTGGCGGGATTCGAGCGGCTGGAAATGCCAACCGGCGACTGGTCAATCACAATCGCGCCGGGGTGCTGCCGGAGAAAGGTCTGGTGGATGAGCGAGCTTTTGCCAGACCCGGCCACACCCGTGACCACGGTCAGGACGCCTGTCGGTATATCGACGCTGACGTTCTGCAGGTTATTGGCCCTGGCGTTGGTAATGGACAGTTTGCCCAAAGCCTTGCGACAACTGGATTTGAGAGGCAGAGATTGTTTCATGTGGCGGCCCGTCAGGGTATCGGCGTTCAGCAGGTCCGCGAAACTGCCCTCGAAGACGATTGTCCCGCCACGAGTTCCGGCGAATGGCCCGACATCGACCACGTGATCGGCGACTTTGATGACGTCGGGATCATGTTCAACCACGATCACGCTGTTGCCTTTATCACGCAGCTTTTGCAGGAGTTCATTCAGGCGGTGTACATCGCGCGGGTGCATTCCGATGCTGGGTTCGTCAAAGATGTACAGTACATCCACCAGGCTGCTGCTCAGGTGCTTGACCATCTTGATGCGCTGCGACTCGCCGCCCGACAGCGTATCGGTTTCACGGCTCAGGCTGAGGTATTCCAGGCCAATATCGATCATGTGCCGGAGCCGCTCGATCAAAGAATCGACCATTGGCGCGGCGACGGGGTCTTTGATCGCCCTGATGACCTCGATCAGTTCGTCAACCTCCATCGCCGCCAGTTGAGCGATGTTGTACCCATTGATCTTGCAACCGAGCGCCGCCTGGCTGAGTCGCGCGCCTTTACAGAGGGTGCATGGCCCGTAAGTCATGTAGGGCGCTACTGCATTCTGCGTGCGCTCGGAGTAGGTTTTCACGTCGCGCGTGATGTATTTGTGGCTGAACCTATCGACAATGCCTTCCATGGTTATGTTGACAGGTTTGCCTCCAAACTGCAGCTTGACTTTGTAGGGTTTGCTGTGGAGGAGCAGATTCAGCTCTTCGTCGCTGTAATCGTCCAGCTTCTTATCATTATCGAACAGACCCGACTGGGTCAGGATGTTCCACCCCCAGCTCTCTACGGCATATTCTGGGAAGAGGATAGCCCCGTCGTTGAGCGACCTGGAAGTGTCAAGAAACTTGTCGAGATCGACGCCTATCTTGCGGCCAATGCCATTGCACTCCGGACACATGCCCTGCGGGTCGTTGAACGAAAAGGCATTGGAATAGCCCACGAACGGCTGCCCGATGCGCGAGTACAGCAACCGTAACACTGAATAGATATCGGTAATCGTGCCCACCGTCGAGTGGGATCCGCCGCCAAGATGTTTCTGGTCGACAACAATGGCCATGCTCAAGTTTTCGATGGCGTCGGCGTCTGGTTGGGCGTAGCGGGGCAGGAAGTTACGGACGAACGTGCTGAAGGTTTCGTTCAACTGGCGGCGCGCTTCGGAGGCAATGGTATCGAAAACGATGGACGATTTCCCCGACCCGGATACACCGGTAAAGAGAGTGATTTTGCGCTTCGGAATGCGCAACGATACATTCTTCAGATTGTTTTCACGTGCGCCGCGTATCGTTATATATTCCTGGGACACAAGGTGCATTGTTTTGCGATCCCCTCGATTCACGACTTTTGAGCCGCCTGAGGCGGCCAGTTGGGCGTTTCAATACCGAACTGCCTGGCGTACTCGGCGTTGAGCCGTTGCCAGCCGAACTTCATCGCCTCGCCACCAACGATGCGGCCGATGGGAGTTCCGCTGAGCAGGTGATCCAGAACATCGAAACACATGTGCCATCCGGCAGCACCCATCGAGATGAAGCGGCGACCGATGTTGGTCCACAGCGTCAGGCGCGTGCCGAGACCGGTGGCTTCGAGTTCCCACCGCATATCGAAACCACCCCAGCTGTACTCAAGCAACGATGGCGCGTCGGCTCGCGTCACTCTTGTTTCGGAAACCTGCGGCGTGGGCGCTCCCACCGTGGTGAGCTTCACCGTGGTTCCAACCGTACCCAGGCTCCCATCGGCTTCAAAGGGAGCCCACTCGCGCAGATGCGCTGGGTCGGTTAGCGCCTGCCAGACTTTTTCCGGCGAGTGGCGCAGTTCTCTGACGAGAATGAGCGTCCACTTCTCTCCCTCCTTTCGTACCTGCGCCCCGCTGGCCGGACCCGGTGCGTACTGCTCGCGATCGGTCATCATCTTCTCCTTGTCTTCCTTTGTGTTGGTGTTGATTGATCCATGTGGCCGAGGTGGCGTTCGAGAGCATCCACGTGAGCAGACCAGAACTGGCGGAACGGAGCCGGCCAGGCATCCACCTCCTGAAGTGGTTCAGGGTTCAGCCGGTAGAGACGGCGCTGGGCGTCCACCGTGGCTTCCACGAAACCGGCCTCGCGCAGCACGCGCAGGTGCTTTGACACGGTCGGCTGCGGCATACGAAGTTGACGCGCGATCTCTCCAACCGACTGTGGTGAGGAGGCCAGGAGGCTCAATATCGCGCGGCGGTTCGGCTCCGCAATGATTTCGAACACAGATTCCACTCTCTTAGTATACTCCACAGAGCATCGGCAGCGCACCGGGAGCGCTGACGTACACCGC
>WNFE01001572.1_pt1 | contig 16572 bp, 10 predicted proteins | sample 5400451 | NCBI WGS metagenome assembly WNFE01 (sample SAMN13153344, study PRJNA577476) | soil metagenome | isolation source: 200 cm saprolite under Douglas fir tree site 2 hole 2 | place: USA:California | collected 2015-04-18 | reverse complement strand
ATTCACCCACCACTTGCGTCAGGGTTTCCTCTTCCAGAGCGCGGAACATGGCCTCACCGTGACGCTCGAAAAAGTCGCGAATGGAGATTCCGGCGCGTTCCTCGATGCGTGTGTCCAGGTCCACAAAGCGGCGCCCGGTCTGACGCGCCAGGAGTTGGCCGATGGTGCTTTTGCCGCTGCCCATGAAGCCCGCCAGGCAGACGATCTTCGGCCGGCGCGCTTCGGGGGTGCGCAGTGTCATGGCATGAACCTGGGAGGCATCGAGAACTTGCGGGAGTGGCAGGGGCCTATTCCCGCTTGCGAATACGGATTGTACCACTGAAGGAGGTCAGTTCGACCCGCGCCAGGCCTTCGTTCATCGTGCCGGCCAGGCTGTTCGAGAAGCGCCCGGCAAGGTGCTGCGAGCGGTGGACCGGGGGCTTGAGGTTGGCTTCGTTTTCCACCTTGCCGGTCACCGAGGTCGCGGTGAGGTTCAGCGAATCGTTTTCCGAGAAGCGCACTTCGATGATCCCGCTGATGCTCTTGAGCAGATAGGTGCCGTTGCGCATGAACTCGCCGTCGAAGAAGAGATCGCCGGAAGCGGTCTGGGCACGAACGTTCTGGCTCATCGGCTGGATAAGCCTGGCGCTGCCGCTGATGGAATTGAAGTCAATCCGCCCGGCGCACATGCGGCACAGGAAAGGGCCTTCCACCGTCTTGACCACCAGATAGCCGGAGACTTCGCGCACCTCGACGGTGGCGGCCACGGTGTCAATGGTCATATCGCCAAAGACGCGCTCAACGTAGACCGTCCCTCCGTCGTTCTTGATCTGCAGTTCGCTCTCTTCCGGGACGGTGATCTGGTAATCGGCGGTCAGCTCGCCGGGAGTGACGTGCTCGTCGAGGATGTGGGTTACCAGCTCGATCTGGTTTCCGCGCTGCGAGGAATCCACCTCGACGCGGTTGCTGGCGTGATCGGCAATGATGGCTACCTCTGAGCGCTGCCAGGATTTTACCGAAATGCGCCCCTGGGCGTTGCGGATGGTCACCACCGGGCGTCCCTCGACCTGGTAGGTTTTCTCAAAACGGTGGGCTTGGGCGGGCAGCGCCAGACAGAAAAGGAGGGCAAAAGAGTACAGGCCAGCGGCTCTGCTCCCGCATGCGACGTAATTCGGCTGGCTGTTCATCTCCCTCTCCCTGGACCGGTCTGTGCTGAATTCCGCCGCAGTGCTGCGTCTTGCAGCGCGCCGCCAGAATCAATCACCCTGGATCTCACGCTCCATCATCGAAGCCAGCAAGTCCGCCTTCTGCTGGTATGCGGTCAGCAGATATTCGCGGGCCAAATCGTTTTGCGGGTCTTCGTTCACTCTTTTTTTACACACGTCAATGAAATTGTCAACGATGGCCATGTTCTGACTGTAGGAAGCGGCAGTGGCCGGATCGTGCGAATGGGCCGACCAGATTTGATGTTGCCTCACCGTCTCCAGTTGGGCCGGAACTGTCGCCAGGATAAGCGGAGCAGGCACGGCAAGATTGGAAGCTATCTCCGTTTGGGGAGGGGCCGCGCGGTAGGTGAACAGCAGGGCGGCAGCGAAGATCATCGCGTAGGCTCCGGCCAGGGCGGGACGCGGGATTCCGGGCAGCCAGGCTGCCAGGCGCTGGCCCCAACTCCGTTGCGGCCGAAGGATCCCTTCCTCTTCCAACTGCGTGCGCACCGCCTGCCAGATCCGCGCGGGAGGCTCAGACTCAGCTAGGTGAATCTCCGTCGCCGCGGCCTGGATGGCTTTGAGATCGGACACCAGGGCGTTGCAATGGGCGCAAATCGAGAGGTGCGCAGCCGATTCGGCCGAACGTGCGCCTTCCATCCACTCCGTCAGATCCTCGATGAACTGTTGGCACTGCATCGCCGCTTCTACTCCTGACTCGCTGCTTCTTCCCTCGCTACCAGGCGATCCTGGCGCGCCTGTTCGCGGACCAGATCCTGGAGAATTTCGCGCAGCCGCGTGCGGGCCTTGTGCAATTGCGACTTCGAGTTCCCGATCGAACAGCCCATGATGCCGGCGATTTCGTTGTGTTCAAATCCCTGGACGTCGTGGAGGAGAAACACGGCGCGGTAGCCGGGCGGAAGTTGCTCGACGGCGCGCTCGATATTGACCCGGTCAATCGAACCTGCCAGCAGGTTGTCCGGCCCGCCAATCTCTTTCTTTGGAGCTCCACTTTCTTCGTCCTGCTCGGAGGTCTCGTCGAGCGATGTTTCCGGCAGCCGCTTCTTGCGCAGCCGCATCAGCACTACGTTGACCGCCATCCTGTGTAACCAGGTGGAAAAAGCCGAATCGCCGCGGAAGGTGTGGATCTTGCGAAACAATTGGAGGAACGCTTCCTGGGTCAGGTCCTCCGCCTCCGCCGTATTACTGACCATGCGCAAGCAAACCGAGTAGACGCGGCGGCTGTGAAGCCGGTAGAGACGCTCGAACGCCTCTGCATCGCCGCGCTGGGCACGCCGGATCGCCTCCGCTTCAGGCAGTTCGGTTTCTTCAGGTCGTCTCGTTCGGGCCACTTAACCCGCCGGGACGCATCCAGTCAGTCCGATGCGCCCTCCCTTCCGGAAGTTGTCCTGCTTCTTCAGTTTGCTGTGGTCGGCGCCGGGCGGCGCCCCTGCTGCGCCATGCGTACAAGATGGCAGGAGCGGAAAGGCGCGGCTCGTCCGGCAATGAGGGCCTATTTCGCTGCCCGGAACCGCGCGCGCCTCACCGGCCGGGCGGCTGTATGCTCTCCCAGAGCGATCAGGCCCTGGAAATCCTGTACCTGCTCGGGCGGCAGAACCCTCAGGAAGCACTTGAGCATTACAATCGTTTCGCGCAGGCATGTGTTCAGGTCAAAGTGCAGCACGTCGAGTGATTCCCAGCGCCGCGCGGGATCGAGGCAGGTGCCCTCGGCGATCTCTTCGCTGGCGGTTCGAAAATCACTCTCTAGCCCGCCAACAACTTCTTGCAGAGTCCGCAGTTTGTGGAACCAACGAGTGCGTGCGCCGAATAGGACGTGGTGCAGAAACTCGTTCCATTTGGCGGCCATGCGGGCCGGTTCGCTGCGGAAGAAGCTGGTCTCCAGCGGTGCCACCGCGGGCACGGTCCCAAAATGGCGAGTGTGAGCTTCAAACGACTGCAGTGAATGGAGCAGCCGCTGGGCCAGTTGCCCGCAGAGCTGCCCGCAGATGGCTGTTTCTGCGCGGGCGCGAATCAATTCGCCCTCGTCGCGCAGGACAAAGGCTTCGTTCAAAGCTACGCTCAACATCCCGTAGCTGGTCTCCAGGCGCATCACCGAGGATCCGAATAGGGTGCCTTTTTCCTCGGTCAACTTCGCCACCCAATCCTCCCGTACCGCGTGTATCCCAGAGCCCATAGGACGCACCTACCCCCAGAAGCCTGACCCCCCAAGCGACGAGCCGCCAGTATAGCAAAGACTGGCAGGAATCCTACGTCAGGCACTGCCGTCCGGCTATAAGAGATGCTTCGATGCCGAGGCGCCGAAGAAGGTTCATCCCCAAGAGCCCAGGTTCTCACCTTTCTGATAAAGCCGGCACGCTTCTTAACCGTTCGCTTCCTTGACGCTGGGCGGCGCGCGCCGCTATACTCCGCTTGGCCTGAAGAGAAGGACCCGCGCTTGCCTTTCGAACCTCTCGACCAATACCAGCAACGCAAGAAGAACCTCCAGGAAATCGAGAAGCTGGGGGAGGATCCCTACCCGCATCGGTTCGCCTTTACCCACACGGCGGCGGAAATCATCGAGCGCCACGGCAGCCAGACGGCGGCGGAACTGGAAGCCGGGCGCGTTCAGGTACGGGTGAGCGGGCGGATCACCGCGCTGCGCGGCCATGGCAAGGCTGGCTTTGCTCACCTGCTCAACCAGGGCGCGCGGCTGCAGATTTACGTCAAGCTGGACGTGGTGGGGCAGCAGGGTTTCGACCTCTACCGGCTGCTCGACCTGGGCGACCTGGTCGGCGTTGAGGGACATCTGTTCCGCACCAAGACCAACGAGCTGACCGTCTGGGTCACCAAATTGAGCCTGCTGACCAAGGCGCTGCTGCCGCTGCCGGAAAAGTGGCACGGGCTCGCCGACGTCGAGCTGCGCTACCGGCAGCGCTATCTGGACCTGATCGCCAACGAAAAGACGCGCACGGTATTCGTGCGGCGCGCCCGCATTGTGCAAGAGATGCGCCGCTATTTCGACGCGCACGGTTTCCTCGAGGTGGAAACGCCGATGATGCAGCACATCGCCGGGGGAGCGACGGCGCGGCCGTTTGTCACTCACCATAAAGCCCTGGATCTGGACCTTTATCTGCGCGTCGCTCCGGAGCTGTACCTGAAGCGGCTGGTGGTTGGCGGACTGGACCGCGTCTACGAGATCAACCGCAACTTCCGCAACGAGGGCATCGGCTGGAAGTACAATCCCGAATTCACCATGCTCGAGTTCTACCAGGCCTACGCGGATTACAACGACCTGATGGACCTGACCACCGAGTTGCTCACCGGGATTGCTCGCAGTGTCTGCGGCAGCACGGAAGTGCGCTTTGGCGAGCACCTGCTTGATTTTTCGAAGCTCGAGCGGCTCACCATGCGCGAAGCCATCGGGCGCTACTGGCCCGCCGAGGCGGGGCCGGCGCCCAGCGTCCATGCGTTGGCCGCTCCCCGCGGACCGCATAACGCCGCAGCGCGGCACAACGCCTGGGCCGTAGCTCGCGGGCGAGAGCCGATTCCCGGGGCGGAAACACTCTCTGAGGGCGAACTCACCGGCCGTCTGTTCGAATTCGTGGCCGAGCCGCACCTGATTCAACCGACTATCCTGTATGACTTCCCGGTGGAGATTTCTCCGCTCTCGAAATGCCGCGCCGATGACCCTACCATCGCCGAGCGCTTCGAGGTCTTTGCCGCCGGGATGGAGATCGCCAACGGTTACTCCGAGCTGAACAACCCGGAGGAACAGGAAAGGCGCTTCGTCGAGCAGGTCGCCCAGGGCGGCGAAGATGTGCCCAAGCAGGTGGATTCGGATTATGTCCGCGCGCTGGCTCACGGCATGCCGCCTACCGCCGGCGAGGGCATCGGCATCGACCGGCTGACCATGTTGCTCACCGATTCCCACACCATCCGCGAAGTCATCTTGTTCCCCCTGCTGCGGCCGGAATAAACTCCCGGCCTCGCTTCGAGCACCACTGCGAAAATTGTCAATTCCAGTCGGGTGTGATACTTCATCCGCGTGCCTGGGCTCCATAGGCGGAACCCGAAGTGACCTTTGCAGTTGAATGGATGGTGGCGCTGCGGTACCTGCGCTCGCGCAACAAGCCTGCGGTGTTGCGCTTGATTTCCTGGCTCTCTGTGCTGGGCGTGGCCGCCGGCGTGGCTACACTGATCGTCGCGCTGGCCATGAACTCCGGCTTCCGCAGCGCGTTGCAAGACCGGCTGCTGGCAGTCACCGCTCACGTGCACCTCACCCGGCCTGGCTCGGCGGGAATCGAAAACTACGGCGAACTGACCACGCGCCTCCGGGGCATGCCGGGGGTTATCGCCGTCGCGCCCGCGCTCTACCAGACCTTGTTGCTCTCTGCAGGAGACAAGGCCCGCGGAATCGTGCTGAAAGGGATCGATCCGCCGGCCGAGCGGCAGACCAATCGTGTTTTAGCGCTGCTCGAAGGGCCGGCGGCTTCCTTCGCTGCGGACGTGGACGGAATCGAAGCGGTGGTGCTGGGGAGGACGCTGGCGGAAGAGCTCAAGCTGGCGCCAGGCGATTACGTCACGTTGACCAGCTCGCAAGGCCGGTTAACGCCTTTCGGGGTGGTTCCCCGTTCGCGGCGCTTCCGCGTCACCGGAATCTTCGATTCCGGGTTTTACGACTACGACGCGAATTGGGGATTCGTCACTATTCGCGCCGCGCAGGGTCTGGCGGGTATCGGGGATGTTGCCAATGTACTGGAGTTCCGCTTGGAGAGAGCCGACCAGGCGGAATTGGCGGGCAAGACGCTGGCCGCTCAGGCCGGTTCCGGCTTCCTGGCGCGAACATGGATGGAGGAAAACCGCGCTCTATTCCGCGCCCTGCGTCTCGAAAAACTTGTCACCGCCATTTTCATCGGGCTGATTACTTTCGTCGCCGGCCTCAACATCATGGTGGTGCTGGCCATGACCGCGACCGACAAGGCGCGCGACATCGCCGTCTTGATGGCCATGGGCGCGAGGCGCAAGCAGATCCGCACCGTTTTCATTTTGCAGGGGCTGCTGGTCGGCGGGCTGGGAACACTGTTCGGCACCTGCGCAGGCTACGCGCTTGCCGTTACCGCCAACCGCTGGCGCCTGGTGCACCTGGATCCCGAGGTCTACGCCATTTCTTACGTGCCTTTTCATCCCAGTCCGCTGGACGCGATATGGATCGCACTCGCCGCGGTCGGCATCTGCATCGCTGCAACCCTGTACCCCGCGCAGATGGCGGCACGTATTCTTCCTGTGGAGATACTTCGCTATGAGTGAACCGTTGAATTGGACGGAGAATTGGCCGCAGGCTTGCACAGCATTCCTAGTGGCGGGAAAGACGCACTGCCCCGCATGTGCCAGCGGTCTCCAATCACCTTCGAGGCTGCATGTGAGGCACTGATTCCACAGCAGGTTGCGCGCGTCGTTCCGCTTTGGGCGAATTGCGCCAGGCAGGATCAGGTAAAGGAAAGCGCCATTTGGGAAGAAATGAGAAAATCGTTGCGCACCGGCCCGGCAGGTACTGATGGGCTCCGGCCAGGCATTATCCTCATGGCTGGAGCGCATCTAACTGAAGAGGAGCACTTGGCGCGGAAGCGAAAGCGGATGTAAGGCGGAAGAGGCGCCAATTTGGCGAGCACGGTGAGAGTAAGCGCGCAGACCGAACCAAGTGAAGCCCCGCAGGGGACGCCGGGCGTGTTCCTGCGCGCCGAAGATCTGCGCAAAGATTACCGCACCGGCGGGACAACTCTTCACGTGTTGGCCGGGGTGAACTTGACGGTGACCTGCGGCGAGATGATTGCTGTCGTGGGACCCTCGGGTAGCGGAAAAAGCACTCTGCTGCACATCTTGGCTGCGCTGGACACTCCAACAAGCGGTACAGTATACTTCGAAGGGAAGCCGATCATTTCGTTTTCAGAGCAGGAATTGTCGGAGTTCAGAAATCGCCGAATCGGTTTTGTCTGGCAGCGGCACCACTTGCTTCCGGACTTTACCGCGGCGGAAAATGTCGCGTTTCCACTGCTCTTGCGTGACCAACCGCACAACCAAGCGGTTGCCGCGGCCCGCCAGGGATTGGAGCAGGTGGGGCTGGGCGACCGCGCGTCGCAAAGCGCTGCCGCGCTTTCCGGCGGCGAGCAGCAGCGCGTGGCCATTGCCCGCGCGCTGGCCGGAGAACCCGCTGTACTGCTGGCCGATGAACCCACCGGCGATCTGGACGAGAAGACTGCCGAGTCTGTGTTTGCGCTGATGCAGCGCCTGCACCGGGAGCGGCGCTTGACTTCCATCCTGGCGACGCACAACCTGTCGCTGGCGCGGCGCTGCGACCGGGTTCTGCGCCTGGAACAAGGAGTGCTCTCCGCGGCATCGGCTGGGGAGGGCGGGCAGGAGGATTCGCGCTGTGCCGGAGGGCCGGATCGGGTGACTCATGTTTGAACGCTACACAGAAAAGGCGCGGCGCGTGATTTTCTTCGCGCGCTACGAAGCCACGCAGTACGGCAGCCCGTACATCGAGACCGAACACCTGCTGCTGGGGCTGCTGCGCGAAGACAAGGCCCTGGCCAACCGCTTTCTCCGCGCCCACGGCTCGATTGAATCCATCCGCAAAGAAATCGAACAGCGCATCACCATCCGCGAGCGCATTTCCACTTCGGTTGAGGTTCCGCTGAGCCAGGAATGCCACCGCATCCTGAAATATGCCGCGGAAGAGGCCGACCGCCTGAACCACAAGCACGTGGGCACCGAGCATCTGTTGCTGGGCATCCTGCGCGAAGAAAAGTGCTTCGGTTCGGAGCTTCTCCAGGAGCGCGGCTTGCGGCTCTCCACGCTGCGCGAGGAGATGGCGCGCGCCGCGGGAGAAAAGGTTGCGGTCAACCGTCCCAAAGAGACTTCGCTGCTGGCCGAATTCAGCCGCGATCTCACCCAGGCGGCCATGGAAGGTCAACTCGACCCGCTGGTGGGCCGCGAGCGGGAGCTCGAGCGGGCCATCCAGATCCTGTGCCGGCGCACCAAGAATAACCCAGTGCTGATCGGCGAGCCGGGTGTGGGCAAGACAGCCATCGTCGAGGGCCTGGCGCAGCGCATCGCCGACGGAGATGTACCGCCTTTCCTGGCCGATAAACGCATCCTTTCCCTGGACCTCTCGCTGATCGTCGCCGGGACCAAGTACCGCGGACAGTTTGAAGAGCGCCTGAAGACGATCATGAAAGAGTTGATGGAGAGCCAGAACTCCGTCATCTTCATTGACGAGCTGCACACCCTGGTAGGGGCGGGCTCGGCCGAGGGTTCGCTGGATGCGGCCAACATCCTTAAGCCGGCGCTGAGCCGCGGCGAAATCCAGTGCATCGGCGCGACCACGCCTTCCGAATACCGCAAGTCGGTCGAGCGGGATCGCTCGCTGGAGCGCAGGTTCCAGTCGATTAAAGTTTCCGCGCCGTCCGAGGACGAAGCCATCCGCGTGCTGCAAGGCGTGCGCGAGCGCTACGAGAAATTCCACGCCGTCACCTACACCGAGGAGGCCCTGCACTACGCGGTCTACCTCTCGAACCGCTACATCCCCGATCGCTTTCTGCCCGACAAGGCCATCGACCTCATCGACGAAGCCGGCGCGCGCGTCAAGTTGCGCCAGTCCATGCTTCCGGAAGAGATCACCGAGGTGCAGAAGCGCATCAAGTTCATCACCCACCGCATGGAAACGGCCATCGCCAACCACGAGTTCGAAAAGGCGCGGTTCTACTCCGAAGAAGAGCGCAAGGAGCGCGAGCATTTGCAGGCCCTGCGCGAAAAGCTGAAGATTGACGACTCGGTATCAGGAGTGGTGACGCGCGAGGACATCGAAGAGGTGGTGGCGCGCTGGACTGGCGTTGAAGTCACCGCCATCAAGGAAGACGAGCAGCAGAAATTGATGCGTATCGAAGAGGAGCTGCACAAACGGGTCATCAGCCAGGATCGCGCCATCACCGCCCTGGCGCGCGCCATCCGCCGCAGCCGCGCCGGCCTCAAAGCCCCCGGCCGACCGGTGGGCTGCTTCCTCTTCCTCGGGCCCACCGGCGTGGGCAAGACGGAAGTGGCCCGGCGACTGGCCGAGTTCCTGTTCGGCAGCGAGAAGGCGCTGATCCGTTTCGACATGTCCGAGTACATGGAAAAACACGCCGTCTCCAAGCTTATCGGCGCGCCGCCAGGCTACGTGGGATACGAGGAGGGCGGGCAACTGACCGAGCGGGTGCGCCGCGCGCCGTATTCCATCATCCTGCTGGATGAGATCGAGAAAGCCCACCCCGACCTGTTCAACATCCTGCTGCAGGTATTTGAGGACGGTCAGCTTTCCGACGGTCTGGGCAATACCGTGGACTTCCGTAACACCATCCTGATCATGACCTCCAACCTCGGCGCGCGGTTTCTTCAGAAGCGCTCGACGGTGGGCTTCCAGTCGGGGGCTGATGAGGCGAACACGCAGAAGCTGGAAGACATGGTGATGGGTGAAGTCCGCCACCTGTTCAACCCGGAATTTTTGAATCGCCTTGACGAGACCATCATTTTCAGCCCGCTCTCGGACGACGATCTGCTGCGCATCATCGACATTCTGGTCAGCCAGATCAATGACACGCTTATCCACAGGCAGGTGCAGATCGCGCTTCGCCCGGAAGCGCGCCAGTGGATATTGGAGAAAACCTGCGCGGACCGCAGCTATGGTGCGCGCCCGCTGCGCCGCGCTCTCCAGCGGTGGGTCGAAGATCCGCTTTCCGAAACCCTCATCCAGGGTGGTTTGCCCCGGCCGGCCACACTCGAAGTCTTTGTCTCCGGGGACAGCCTCAGTTTCCGGCCGGTGGTAGAAGCAACCCCAGTGGTACAATAGCGAATCTCATCCGCGCAGACCGAGTCCGTGGGGGACGCGAGGAGTATTGAGCTTGTTTTTGGGGAAGGCGGCCCCGATTCTAGGGAAGGCCGCGCGCGTAAACCGATTCCGCAGGAGCTTGTGCGCAGCTGGACTGCTGTGCCTGGCTGCCGCCCTCTATCTTCCTTCCCCAGTGGCCGCTCAGGGTCCGGTCGTTGAGAAAATCGAAATCGTCGGCAACCGCCGCATTCCCCGCGACACTTTGATTTCGCGCATCTTCACGCGCAAGGGCGATCCCTACAACGAGGAAACCCTGCGGCGGGATTTCCAGGCATTGTGGAATACCCAGTACTTTGAGGATCTCCGCCTGGAAGTGGAGGACAGTACCAACAAGCCCGGCGCCAAGGTAGTCGTTTTCTACGTCAAGGAGCGCCCGATCATCCGCCGCATCAAGTACAAGGGCAATAATTCGGTCAGCGAGTCCGACATTCTGGACCGCTTCAAGGAACGCAAGGTCGGCCTGACGGTGGAGAGCCAGTTCGACCCCACGCGCATCAAGCGGGCGCAAGTGGTGCTGCACGAGCTGCTGGGCGAGCACGGCCGGCAGTTCGCGGTGGTGCGTCCCACCTACGAGCGCATCGGAGGCGCGGACGCCGTAGAGTTGGTTTTCAATATCGAGGAAGGGCCCAAGGTCAAAGTGGGCAAGATCCTGTTTACGGGCAACAAGACTTTTTCCGACCGCAAGATCATCCGCTCGATGCGCAACTCGCGGCCCTATGCCATCCCCATGGGCCTGTTTTACCTCGACGTGATGAGCAAGACCTACGACCGCCGCAAGCTGAGCGAAGACCTGGAAGTAGGCGTCCGCGGGCTGTATCAGGATAACGGTTATTTCAAGGCGACGGTGAAGGATCCCCAGCTCGATAACGTAAACGTTGAGCGCGGCGGCCTTCCCGGTCCCATCCCCCTGGTGGGGCGGAAGCATGGCAAAGCGGTGAACATCACCATTCCCATTGATGAAGGCGATCTCTTCCGCATGGGCAAACTGGTGGTGCGCAGCGCCGATACCGAAAAACCTGAACTGTTTTTTAAGACCGAGTTTTTGCAGCAGATCTTCCCCATCAAGCAAGGCGATGTCTTTTCCGCGGACAAAGTTCGCAAGGCCCTGAAGAGCTACCACGATCTGTACGGGAACTTCGGCTACATCGACTTTACACCAACCCCGCTGACCGAACCGGACGACGCCAATAAAGTGATCAATCTGACTTTGGAGTTTGAGCAAAACAAACAATATTACGTGCGCAGGATCGAATTTATCGGCAACACCACGACGCGGGACAAGGTCATTCGCCGCGAGATTCTGCTGGATGAAGGCGACCTGTTCAACAGCCGCGCCTGGGAGATCAGCATCCTGCGCATCAACCAGCTCGATTATTTCGAGCCCATCAAGCCCGAACACGCCGAGTTGAAGCGCAATGTGAAGGAAGGCACGGTAGACGTCTCTCTCAAAGTGAAGGAGAAGGGCAAGCAGTCCATCGGGCTGAACGGCGGCATCAGCGGAATCGCCGGCACTTTTGTCGGCATCAACTACCAGACCAACAACTTCCTCGGACTGGGCGAGACCCTCTCCTTCTCGGCCGAGTTCGGGACGTTGCAGCGCAGTTTCCTGTTCGGGTTCACCGAGCCGTATTTTCGCGACCGGCCGCTGGCCACCGGATTCACCATTTTTTCCAGCCGCTACAGTTTCGACCAGACTCGCCAGACCTCGCTCATCGTCGGGAGGCAGGTAAACCTGGGCGATCCCAACGCCACGCAGAACTACAACCAGGACAGCAACGGCTTCACCATGTTCGCCAGCTACCCTTTGAAACGGCTCTCTTTCGCCCGCGTCGGGCTCACCTATTCGTTCACGCGGACGAACATCACCGCATTCAGCGACGCTTCGCGGCTGCTGTTTACGACCGTCCAGTTCCAGAGCATCGCCGGCCCATCTGCGCTGCGCGGCATCAAGTCGAGCAAAGTTACCCCCACATTCACCTTCAATACGCTCAACAACCCCACCAACCCCACCAGCGGCAAGAGTGTATTTCTCTCCCTGGCGGTGGAAGGCGGGCCGCTACAGGGGAACGTGAACGCGGTGACGCCTACGCTCGAATACAAGTACTTCCACCCCGTGAACAAGAGGCGCAATGCGGTTGGCTTCCGGGTGCTTACGGCTTTCACGACCGGGTACGGCGGGAAATCGGTGCCGCCCTTCAGCCGGTTTTACATGGGCGGTGAAGACACCGTCCGCGGATTCGACGTCCGGACCATCACCCCGGTGACCTTTATTCCCCTCTCCACGCCGACCAACGTCGCTTTCTCCGACCCCACCCATCTTGATGCCGGTGGCAATCCCTTGGTGCGCACCATCAGCGTTCCGGTCCTTCTCTACAATGTTTCTTTCCCTGGCGGTGATCTGGAGTCGGTGGTCAACATGGAATATCGTATCCCCCTGATTGGGCCGGTGAGCATGAGCTTGTTCACGGACGCCGGGGTGAACGGCATTCTCCGGCGGGACCAATTGCAGATCGATCCCGCGGGGCTCACCAGTTTGCAGCAGCAGTTTCCGACGGCGACAATATCAAAGAGCCTGCAACTGGCTGAGAAATCCAATTTCCGGCCGCGCGTTTCTTCCGGTATCGAGTTCGTCGTGCAGCTCCCAATTGTCAATGCGCCTTTCCGGCTCTACTGGGCGTACAACGCCTTGCGCTATAAACAGTTGATTTCTGCGCCCCGGGGGGACTTTTTCCTGAGTGCTCAGACTATCGCCTCGCTGCCCCCCGGTGTGCTTGCCAACTCGGTGCTGCCGCAGCTCACCAACCTGCTCGATTCGCGAGCGCAACGGGTGGGCTATGTCGAGTCACTGAGAAGCGTTCGGTTTACGGTTAGCCGGACGTTTTAGATTGGAGAGGGATCGGATGTTTGTGACCGATTCGGTCTTCCCGTGTCAGGGGCCGGAAGATATGTTCGCCGGGCAATCGCACGGCATAATCCGAAGCGGTTGCAGGCAGTGAGAATACAGGAGATGCGAGTTCTGCGAGCGAGGGGGGATTGGATGAGGTTGGGGAGGTGTTGCGCGATCCTGCTGCTGGGAATCCTGGCGGACGGGTGTTCCAGCGGTCATCGGGTGACCGTGATGATTACACCCGCGACGGTGACGTTGAATCTGCAGGCGGCCGTGCAGTTCTCCGCCACGGTGACCGGTCAGACCGACCAGACGGTCACCTGGAGCGTGAACGATATCGCCGGTGGCAACGCGACTCTGGGAATCATCTCGACCAACGGCCTTTACACCGCCCCGGCGGCGCTTCCTCCCCCCGCCAACGGTTCCACCACCTCCACGGTCAGCGTGACCATCAAAGCTGTGAGCACCGTCACCACGTCGGCTTCGGCGACCGCCACGGTCACACTGAACTCCGGCGTGGCCATCACCATCGCGCCCACCACTCCCACCGTAGGCACTTCCGAAGTGCTGACCTTTACGGCCACCGTGACCGGCTCTACGACCCTCACCGCCAATTGGCTGGTGAACAATGTGTCTGGCGGCAACTCGACTACGGGCACCATTACCCCCACGGGAGTCACTGCTGTCTACACTGCGCCCGCGACGCTGCCAACCACCGCGACAGTCACCATCACTGCGCAAGCGACTGCGGACACCACCAGGTCTGCGGCTGCGACCCTCACTCTGGTCACTCCGTCCAACCCGACACTGACCGCGGTCAGCCCTTCTCAAGTTCCTCAAGGGGCTTTTTTTCAAGATCTCTATTTGACCGGCTCGAACTTTCTGAGTACCAGCACCGTCCTGCTGGGTGGCAATCCAATTCCGTCCACGTTGCTTAGCTCGACTTTGTTGCGCGCGCGCGCGCCCGCCAATCTGCTGAATTCGCAGGCGACTCTTTCGCTCGTGGTGCAGCGTCAGAACCTTTTCACCACGGCAGCGCTGAGCGTTGGCGTGCTGCCGCAGCGCCCCGCCCTGGTCACCACTCTGCCGGAAAGCGCCTCGCAGTCTGCCGGCACGGTTACATTTGAGTTCGATGGAGGCTTTTTTCCGACTACGGTGAACGGAGAGTTCAGCGGCCAGCCGAAGCCTACCACCCCGATTGATCCTCGCCGCTTGCAAGTTACACTCGGATCAACCGATTTGACCACTCCGGGCCTGTTTGCCGTGGGCGTGCGCAACCCCGTTTCCACCCCGCCGCGATCGGCGGTAAATCTCGCCGTGCAGGCGAGTCCGACAAGCGTCTTGCCCGGGGTGACCAATATCATTCCCGGATTCAACCAACCGTCTTCCGTAGCCATCAACACCGCCACCGGGGTGGCCGTCGTGGCCAACACCGGCGGAAACTCCATCGCCCTCGTAAGCTTGGCGACGAATTTGATTACGAATCCCGCCATTATGGTTGGTACCTCGCCCACTTCCGTGGCTGTGGACAACGAGCGCAACCTCGCCGTGGTGGCCGACAACGGCAGCAATGATGTTGCCGTTGTAGATCTTGGCACCTTGGCGGTGTCGATGGTGACCGGCGTGGGGACCGCACCGTTCGCCGTGGGGGTGGACCCGATTCAAGGACTGGCCCTGGTAGCCAACCAGTCCACCAACACCGCCTCGATCCTGGACCTGAAAACGGTGCCTCCCAGCGTGGTTGGCACCGTGGCAATCAGCACGGGGGCTAACCCCCAGGTCGCCGTCCTGCCGCAATTGGGCTGGGCCATCGTTACCCCCGGCGGAGCAGGCGCGATCTCGGTGGTAGATCTGGGTCGTCGCAGTGTGGTGTACACCGCCAACCTTGGCCTGGGTGTGCGCGGTGTGGCCGTCAACACGGAGACCCACAGGCTCCTGCTCACCGATCCCACTTCGACATCGGTCATCCTGTTCAGCCTGCTCGATCAGGGGACGCCGGCTCTTACTCTGGAGGCAGGCCACGTCGCCGCGGCCATCAATCCGCTCACCAACACAGGAGTCAGCATCAATCCAAACCTGAACCAGGCCTCGGTGATCGATCTGCTCACACCTCAGCGCGTCGCGACCTTCAACGTGGGCATGAATCCGCGCGCAGTGGCCATCGATCCGGGAACGAACACCGCGCTCGTGGCCAATCAGGGCGACAATACCGTTTCCGTGATCGGGTTGGGGCCGATTCGCTCGACTGCCGTGCCGCCCAACGACGGGCCGCAGATCGTGCAGATGAATCCGCCGCTCACCTTTACTTCCGGCAATCCGCTGACCCTGAGCATCATCGGAGAAGGATTCGTTTCCGGTTGCGCCGTACGATTTGATGAGTCGTCGTCGCTGATCACCACGACGTTTGTCAGCTCCCGCCACTTGACCGCCACCGTGGATCCGACCACTTATCTGAGCGCTCCGCGGCGCTTCGTGGTGGACGTGGTGAATCCCGGTTCTAAGCCATCCAACGTGGAAAATCTTGTGGTCATCGAGGCAGTGCCGGTTGGGGCTAATCCGCAAGCGGTGGCCATTGATCCGGATCTCGACATGGCGGTAGTGGTCAACACCGGCAGCAACAGCATTTCGCTGGTGAACATGACCACGGGTAGCGTCACCGCCACTATCAGCTTGGGGGCCAACGCCAATCCCCAGGCAGTCGCCGTGCTCCCTCGCGCCGGGCGCGCCGTGGTCACCAACGGTGGCATCGGCACAGCCTCCATCGTGGATCTGGTCGGGGCAACCATCCTGGCAACCGTCAGTGTTGGCAGTCAGCCCGTGGGAGTGACCATCGACGCGGATTCGGGTAACGCCCTGGTGACCAACAGCGCCAGCAATACTCTCAGCGTATTCAGCGTGACTGGCGCGGGCACGCCCACCGTTGTCACTATCGCCGTAGACGCAAAACCCGTGGCCGTGGCGGTTGCGCCGGAGTTGCACTTCGCGGCCGTGGCCCACGCGGTCTCCAACAATCTCATGATCCTGGACACCACCGGCCCGACTCCGGTGATCCTCAGGCGTGCCACCGGATTCCAAGTCCCCACCGGAGTGGTCTACGACCCGGTCACGCAGGTTTTCCTTGCAGTGTCCAGCTTGACCAACAACCTGGTGGTCGTAAATCCGGTCACGGGGGGTAGCTTGCCGGCTTGTCCGATGAACTTGCCCTGTCACATCGGCATTAACCCCACCTCGCTGGCCTATAATTTCCAGACCAGCACACTGCTGACGGTGAATACAGCGAGCAACACGATTTCCGTATTTGATTTCCCCAACCGAGGCGTGCGGGCGTTCCTCGGTCTGGCCGCGGGCCCGCAATTCTCGGCGGACATCCACCCGCGCACAAATCTGGCGGCGATTGTGGATCAGGCCAACAACCGGCTCCTGCTGGTACCCATGCCCCGATGAGGACTGCGAAGAAAATTCGATGGGAAGTGGCCGGCGGTAGTCGACCTGGAATGGTTGTGGCGGCGGAGTGTCCCGGGGCGGCCACAATCCCGGGAGCGAGGAAAAGAAGCTGGGAGGCTTCTTTTGCGTTGACCATG
>WNFE01001570.1_pt1 | contig 16581 bp, 15 predicted proteins | sample 5400451 | NCBI WGS metagenome assembly WNFE01 (sample SAMN13153344, study PRJNA577476) | soil metagenome | isolation source: 200 cm saprolite under Douglas fir tree site 2 hole 2 | place: USA:California | collected 2015-04-18 | reverse complement strand
GCGCCGAGGCCGTTCTCAGGCTCCGCGCCCTCATCGCCAGCGGCGACTTCGCCGCCTACTGGCGCTACCACCTCCGCCGCGAACACCAGCGTATCCACCACGCCAAATACCGCGAAACCTACATTCTCGCAGCGTAACCAGCTCACCTCAAAAGAGCCGCACCCATCATTGAATCCACATCTGGCAATCTTGGTGTGGCGATGGCGGCCATATGTAATCAACGCGGAATTAATTTCAATGCTGTCGTTGACCCGCATGCCAGCCCCCTGCTTATCGAACGGATGCGTCGGCTTGGTGCCGCGGTTACGGTCATAGATGAGCCGGATTCAAGTGGCGGCTATCTGATGAATCGTATACGGTATGTACGACACCAGCTTGTTATTCGCCCAGGCCTGGTCTGGACCAATCAGTATGAGAATAACGAAAACCCAAGGGCGCATTCTTTGAGTACAGCGCCAGAACTTTTGCGGCAGGTTTCCGGTTTCGCCACCATCTTTGTTCCTGTCTCTACCGGCGGCACGCTGGCTGGTTTTATCCGGTTTGCCGAAGCGGAGAATCTGGCATGGAGACTTATCGGTGTTGATGTAGCTGGTTCCGCCGCGCTCGGCCAAACCGCTGGGCCGCGGATTCTATCAGGAATAGGCAGCAGCCGAAATTCCTACTTCCTGAACCTGGATAAGGTGGAGTCCGTATATGTCCACGCTGCCGAAGCCATCTCGGCCTGCATGTGGCTCGCCGACTGCGCGGGCGTCGATATTGGCGGGAGTTCCGGCGCCACGGTCGCCGCCGCCCTGCGCATGCTCAGGATCGATCCTGGGCTGCACGACCTGGTCTGCATCTGCCCGGACGGCGCGGACCGTTACCTGACCACTATTTATCAGTCGAATTGGCGAGACGCCCACGGCGTGACCGACGTGCAGATCGGGGAGGGTGTCGAACTGCTGAACGTCCAGTACATCGCCTGACATTGAAGGAGGGTCCATGGCCGAGCCTGAATTGCGCGTTCTTGACCGCGGTGTTGTCGAGCGGTGCGTAGCGGCGTTCGACCCGCTGGACGTCGTAGAGTCCGCGCTGCGAAGCCATGCGACGGGAAGCGCGGTGCTCCCGGCTGAGGCGTACATGGAGTGGCGCAACCAGGCCGGAGCGCATTGCCGGTCTATCGCCATGCCCGGCGGTGTGCCGGGACGAGACGGGCCCGTCTATGGCGTGAAGATCATCAACGCGGCGGTCAGCAATCCCAGCGCGGGGATGGATCGCGCCGGTGGTGTCACCATGCTCTTCGATCCTGGCACGGCACGCCCGTACCTCATGGCCGATGCCGGTTACCTGAGTGCGCTGAGGACTGCCGCGTACACGTTGCTGAGTCTGCGGCACCTAGGTCCGCGAGCATGCGAATCCATATCGCTTATAGGCTGCGGCGCGCTCGCCAGGGAGCACCTTCGCCTCTTTGCGCGTTATTACCCCTCAATAACCGTTGCCTACGTCTATGACCTCGATCCCGGCCGTATCCGGGCACTGGCCGACTGGGCCGCGCTGAGCATCCCAGGAATTACCGTCGTCTCGTGCCATTCCGCACCTGAGGCAGTAGCCGCGAGTACCGTCGTAATCACGGTGACCACCTCCCGGAAGCCATACATCGAACGCGGCTGGTTTCGGCCAGCGTGCTTCGTGGCGCACGTATCTCTCGACGACCTCACAGAAAATGTATTCTTGGAAGCTGAGGCGGTTTTCGTGGATGACGCTGCCCTGGTCAGGGACAATCCTCGGCGCATTCTCGGCAGGCTGATGGCCGAAGGTAAGATACATGAAACCGTCGGCACCCTTGGTGAGGTTCTCGTGGGCACCCGGCAGGCCGTCCGTCCGCAGGACGGAGTGGTGGTCAGCAACCCGTTCGGCATGTCGATCCTCGACATTGCCCTGTTGGCACGAGTGGCGCGGACCGCGGAAGAAGCGGAACTTGGGAGCCTTCTGCGCGTCTTTGGGTTAGGAGTGGATCGAAGGCAACCGGGGAACGCGGGCTTTTCACACTGTCCGAATTGAAGACGACGGAGCTGGAATCCCTCGTGGCGAGATCGTGCGAGTTCAGGCGGCAGGGCCCGCCGGGGTACAGCGGCCCGGAGGATTACCGTGCGCGCAGGAGCCAGTCCCGGGCCGCTAGTCATCTCGGTGCGAATCTGGGTCTACGAGCGGCGCGGCACCAGCTTCACTGGCAGGTGTTCCAGACCGTTCACCACAATGGAGCCGAGCCGCCGCGGTTCGCCATCTAGCTCGATCCCGAGGGATCTATCGATGAGCTCCTGGTACAGGAGCCGGATCTCGACGCGGGCAAGCTTATTTCCCACGCAGAAGTGCTCGCCGAAGCCCAGGGCCAAGTGCCGGTTGGGCTGTCGGCTCACGTCGAATTGGTCGGGATTCGTGAACACTTCGTCATCGCGGTTCGCTGAGGGTATCCACAGCGTGACCAGATCGCCGGCATCAATGCGTCGGCCGCGGATCTCGAGAGGCCGCAACGCGGTACGCAGGATGTGCGTCGGAGTGGACGTCCAACGCAGGACCTCTTCGACCGAGGTCGGCAGGAGAGTGGGGTCCTCGACGAGCCGCCGCCACTGTTCCGGATGCTCAAGGAACGCGAGCATGCCCCCGGCCGCCGCGATCCGGGTGTTCTCAGCCCCGCCCACGAACAAGTTGTCGCAGTTGAGGATGATCTCCTCCTTGCTGATCCGCGCGCCCTCGATCTCGCCGGTCACCAGCACGCTTACCAAATCGTCGGCCGGGTACGCCGCTTTGGCCATAGCGAGGTTCGCGAAATACCCCATGATCTCCAAATGCGCGAACCGCCTGGTCATCGCGTCGTCGGCCCCGAAAGCCTGGCGGCTCAGCGTGAACAGCCTCTCCCAGTCCGATTCCGGGACCCCCATCATGCTGCAGATCATGTAGAGCGGTATCCGCGCGGCGATGTCTCCCACGAAGTCGCAACGCTCCCGTTCCACGGCCAGGTCAATCACGCTCCCCGCGACTTCCCGCATCTTCGCCTCGATAGCCCGCACCGAACGGACCGTGAACCACTCCTCGACCAGCCCTCTCAGCTGGCGGTGCCGAGGCGGGTCGGTGAGCGCCAACGTGCGGCCACCTCCGGGGTCGGCTCCATGCCCTGAAGGCCGCAGCAGGATCCCCTGAGCCGAGCTGAACGTCTCCGCGTCGCGGAAGACAGCCTTGACATCCTCATATCTTGTCAAAGCCCAGAAACTCGGGTAATCCGTAGGTCCATGGAGGTACACGGGGTCGTTCGCGCGCAGCCATCGCCACTGCGCAAACGGATCACCATCGGAGTAGAGCCCTGGATCCACCAGGTCGATGCGGGGAGGCTGATCCAAAGTGTCACTGCGCACGGGAACCCTCACACAAGTCCACCCGAAACCGAGCACGGGCACAACGCTAATATGGCGACGTAGAAGACCATGCCCAAACAATCGGGGCGACCGGTTCGCGTGTCTCCTCCCAAGGCGCACCCGAGCGCCCGCGTGGTCCCTAAGGGGACTGATACCGTTTTCCGGATCAGAGTCAGTTTCCTACCTCGGTTCCCCGCCTACAAGAGCGGCTCGCTTGTGCTTGGCGCAGAACGGACCGTTCGGCCTAATAGAAAGGAAGCAGGGAGACGGCCCGGACCCGCCGGGGGTATCCGCCGCCTTCGTTCAGCGGCGGTTCAGCGCGTGGCCGCCGACGGGTCGATGATTCGCGCCCGCCCGTCCAGTTCCAGGGCGAAGTCCTGCCACATCTTCGCGTACTGGCGGGCGAGCTGCACGACGATGCCGACGCAATGCGGGGGCACGGCCGCGGCCACGTCCGGCAACTGCTCCGCGCCGACCGCGTTGACGTGCAGCAGCCGCAGCATGCCCTTGCCGCGCTCGTTGCGCAGCGACGGGTCGCGCAGCAGCATTTCCACCGCGGCGGCCGGATCTGGCGGTGCCGCTGCCGCGAACTGAAACGGATGGCCTGGGCGGAGGCGCCATCGCTGCCCGTGTCAGCCTCCGCACCGTTACCGCTGGCACTGTTGCGGACGGCGTTCGCGGCGTGCTTGGCCGGCACGGGTGACTCGCCGCGTTCCAGGCGCTTGCGCACGTCGAGAACCGTCGCCGGGGATATGCCCGCGGCGCGTGCCACGTCGCGCAGCGATGCGTCCGGCTGCTGCGCCAGGAGTTCCGCGGCCCGCCGTCGGCCTGCACCGCTGTCCAGCGGGCGGATTCTGCCGTCCCTGCCGACCCGGGCGTTTGACTGCGGTATTTCTTCGCTTGAACTTTTCCTGATCGCCGCCACGGTCTTCGCCGCCAGGCCGACCGAATGGCCGATCGCCCGGTCAGACATGTGCGGATGCGACGCGATGATCCGCTCTGCCGCGGCGGTGTAATGTGAGGTTCCTGTTGTCACGATGGAAGGCTGGGGCGCCATATTCCGACTGATCTCGTAATGATAAGTAGGCCAGGCAGAGCACCGGTGTGACGGTGCTTGTGCCCTGCTGCGTGTGTGTGTTCAGTGATCGATTCGGTCAGGGGCGCCTATCGGTTGAGTCTTTCAAGCAAGACGGTCCGGGCGTTTTCGGGTTAGCTCCAGCAGGAGGCGGGCGAGGTCCTCGGGCCGGTTGCTGGGAATCATGTGACCAGTGGCGATTTCCCGGCAGCGCCAGGCTGGCGAGGCCATGGCCCGGTCGGCAGCGGCCCAGAACGGCCCGCCGGGCTCGGGCCGGGGCTCCCCGGTCGCCTTGATGTAGGTGCGCGTGAAGGGATAGTCCTCCAGCGGGCGCGCCAGCCGGACCGGCTCGGTGAAGCAGCCAGCTGGCTGCGGCGTGCGCCGCGCGCTGGCCCACGCCGCCTCAGCCGGGTCGTCGAACTCGCGAGGCAGCGGCGCCACCAGCCAGTCGCCGCCGAGTTCGATCACGCCGCGCCCCGCCCCGTCCCCGTCGGTGGTGTGGACGCTGTCGCCGTCATCGGGCACGAAGGCGTCGAGGTAGACCAGGTGCCGGATCCGGTCGCCGATGTGCTCCAGCGCCCCGGTGACCACGAACCCCCCATACGAAAAGCCGAGGAGCACGATGGCGCGAAGATCCTCATACAGGACGGTGTTGACGACATCGGTGATGTGGGTCGTCAGGCAGACTTGGGGACTGGTGAGGTGGACGCGCTCACCGATACCGGTGAGACTCGGCGTGAAAACCTCGTGGCCGGCCGCCCGAAGCGGACCGCGGACTTTGCGGAAGCCGTGTGCGCCGCTCCACGCGCCGTGAACCAGAACAAAGACCGCCATCTATTACTTCGTCCCGACGTAACGAGTGCTCACCGCGAAATCGGCGAAATAGGCGTACTCGGTCTTCGCCGGACCCCAGGACGTGTCGTGCCCGCCGAATATTACAGTCGCGGTTTCACGTTGAGTCATCGTTGATATGTGGTGAGTAGTCGGCGGTCCGGCTCCTCAGGTCACGGTGAGTGACAGGGCCCCGGGTGGCCCGCGAGACAGTGACGGTGAAGTTACCGCGCTGTGATCCGGGGCGGCCGTGCCGCGTTGCCTGGTTTGTGGAACTAAACGACGACGACACGGCCGCGGCAGCCAGCATAGGAGATGTCGCAGATTGCACGGCGAGAGCAGATGCCCAGGTCAGGAACGTCCTGCGGGGGGTGATGGCGCAGCGGCGCAGCGCGGCGGCAGCGTTCGATTACGTGGCGGCGCTGTCGCCGGAGACGAAGGCGAACTGCTGGTCGCTGGCGGAATCGGCTGGTCACGAGGGCTGGGGCCGGATGCAGGGCCTGCTCGGCTCGTACCGGTGGGACTGGACGGACCTGCGCGCGGCGCTGCCCGCGCTGGCGGTGGCGTGGATCCCGGACACTGAGCAGGATCTGATCGGCCCGGGCATCGCGATCGACGAGACCGCGCAGCTCAAGCACGGGGACGCCACCGCGTGCGTGGCCCCGCAGCACGCCGGGTGCACCGGCAAGGTGGAAAACTGCGTGACCACCGTGTTCTCCGCCTACGTCACCGCGGACGGGCAGGCCTGGGCGGACTTCGACGTGTACATGCCGGATCGGTGGGCGCGGGACTTTCCCCGCCGCCGCGCCGCCGGAGTCCCCGATGACCTGCAGTTCGCCACCAAGCCGCAGCTCGCGATGCGGCAGCTGGGCCGGCTGACCGCGGCCGGGCTGCCGGCGAAGTGGGCCGCGTTCGACGAGGTCTACGGCCGCAGCGAGGACCTGCGCAAGAAAGCCGCCCGGGCCGGGCTGGCGTATGTGGCGATCATCCCGCGCGACTACCAGGTCACCCTGCCGTCCGGCACGGCGATCCGGGCTGACCAGGCCGTCAAGGACGCGGTATTCGAGCGGCGGTCCTGCGGGAACGGGTCCAAAGGCCCCCGCTACAGCGACTGGGCGATGACCGCCACCGGCATCCCGGGACAGTATCTCCTCATCCGGCGGCTAATCTCCCGCCCGGACCAGATGACGTTCTGCCTGTGCTGGGCGCCGCCGGGACGGCCCGCCACCATGACCTATTTCATCACCATCGCCGGGCGCCGCTGGCCGGTGGAAGAAACGTTCAAAACGGGCAAGGACACACTCGGCTGGGACCAGTCCCAGGCCCGCACCTGGGACGGCGCCTGCCGGCACACCGCCCTGTCCGCCCTCGCCCAGCTCCGCGCCTGCGCCATCCGCGGCGCGCTGACCGGCCGCCTCACCCTCCCCGCCGGCCACGGCGAGGACCATGCGGGCAGCGCCCCGGCTGGCGACGGCGACGTCCGCGACGCTGACCTGCAGATACCCCTCGGCGACGCGCCCGTCCCGGATCGCGGCGGGCAGCCCCGCCCGCCAGGGATCACCCCCATCAAGCTGTCGCTCGCCGAGACCGCCCGGCTCGCCAGCCTCGCCCGGCAGCACACCACCGGGCTGATCACCCGCGCCCGCCTGGCCTTCGCGCTCCGCTGGTCGCTCCGGCGGCGGCTGCACCAGGCCACCGCCCGCTGGCATCACTACAGCGCCCGGCTGCTCGCCGCCGGGACAGGGTAACCAGCCGCGGCCGAAAGGAGGTGACGGAATGTAACATCACCCGCCACCCAGGGCATCACGCTGAGCGGCAGCGCGGCCACACACCGAAAAACCGCGACTGTAGTACGAAGAACGTGGAGAAGAAGATGCCCGAGAACGGGACACCCGTCACACCACCGAGGACGCCAGCCCTGGACATCACCTGAAGCCCGTCGTACCAGACCGTGATGTTCCCGGTGGCGCGGTCCACCCGCTGCTCGACCATGTGCCAGTTGCCGTCTCCTTGCCAGTGCCAGGCGCCGCCGATGTCAAGCCCGTAACCTTGGGCGACCTGCGGGAGTACAGGTAGACCTCGGAGCACGCGACGGCCTGGGAGCACCTGTCCAGGCTGCCGGCGACGGTATGGTCGCGCCACATGTACCGGGTGCTGAAGGCCTGCCCGTGGCGGCCGCCGCTCGCCTGGCTGATCGGCCCGCCATACAGGCCGGGCAGCTTTCCGCCGCGGCCGAAATCGAAACCCGCCTGGAACTTGACGTAGTAGCGCAAGTACAATACCCGGGCGCTGGCGAAGCCAGAATGGCCCATGTTCGCGAACGAGGTATAGAACTGCCCGCCGCCCGGATGGGGACAGTTTCCGCAGGAGTTGGCGGATGAGCCCTGGCCGTAGACGACCCGCAGCGCCGGACCGCCCCCCGGCGCGGTGGGGTCACTGACCTCACTGAGCTGGCCCTGCCCGTAACTGCCCTGGTCCGCATACCCCCATGAGCTCCGCCAGGCGGAGCCGCCATAGCCAGCGAACTGCCCATGCCAGGTCACGCCGGTAGAGGCCAACGCGGGGCTGGTTGGCGCTGAAGCCGAGGCCGGCCGTGAGACAGGGTCAGCCGGTGACGGTGACCGGGACGACGCGCCTGGAGGCCCCGCGTGCGAACATGCGGCGACGAAGAGAAGGAGCCCGCCAGCAAATGCCGGCGTCACATGCTTCATTACGTTTGCTTGCCTAACGGTGAGAATCCGCGAGCAGGGGCGGGCAGGTCGCGGCCCAGCCCTCCACCGCCATTGGCCAGCGGCGGCGGATCTAGCGGGCATCACAGTAGGGCCAGTACCCGCTCGGCGTCCAGGGGTGCGAGACCTCCGGCGGACCTGTGCTGCACCTCGCGTGGGCCTGCGCGGTACGGCATGCCCGGACAGCGCCATAAAGGCCCTTCCCGGTAGTGGCTACCGGGGTTCAGCACCCCCGCTCATCCCTTGCCTACGCCTGCCTTGCCTGCGCCTATCAGTCCGCCACTGTACTGCCGGCATGCGGCCACCGCCGACTTCCGCTGCGTTTTGACGATGCTCTTGAGCGCGGCGCGGATCGCTTGAACGTCGCTGCCCGAGGCAACGCTCACGCCGTGCCCCTGAAGGCACGTGATGAACTGAGACATGTTCGGAGCGCTGCTTGCGGCTGGCGCGGCTCCGGCATTGCCGCCGCACGCCGTGAGCGTGACCAGCAGGAGTCCCGCGCCACTGACCACGGTGAGCCGTCCATGCCGCTGCCTGTTCCTGGTCAAGTTGCTTCCTCCTGTTCGCGGGGCGAAGCCGCGTTCCGCGGCCGCTTCGTCGGGTCAGTTCACCGGAGCAGCGGTAAAGGCAGCGTCAAAGCTCGCTTTTACACTGAGTTGACCGGGCGCACGCGATCGTGGTTGACGCCGGGTGACGCGCGATCCGCTGATCTATGGGCGCGCGAAACCCCTGATCGTCAGGAGGCGCAGGTGCGGGTGCTTGTGGTGGAGGATGTGCGGCCGCTCGCGCAGGCCATCGCGGAGGGCCTGCGGCGTGAGGCCATTGCCGCCGACGTGGTCTTTGACGGCGGGTCGGCGCGGGAACGCCTCGCCGTCAACGAATACGACGTGGTCATCCTGGACCGTGACCTTCCCGTTATCTATGGCGACGAGATCTGCAAGTCCCTGGTCAGCGGCGAAGCCCTCGTGCGGATCCTCATGCTCACCGCCGCCGGGGATCTGGACGACCGGGTGGAGGGACTCGGCCTCGGTGCCGATGACTACCTGGCCAAGCCCTTCGCGTTCGCCGAACTGGTCGCGCGGGTCAGGGCGCTGGGCCGGCGGGCACGCCCGCCCGACCCGCCGGTTCTCGAGCGCGCCGGCATCCGCCTCGACCCGGCCCGTCACGAGGCAACCAGGGACGGCAGGCCGCTGCCGCTGCGGCACAAGGAATTCCTGGTCCTTGAGGAACTGCTGCGCGGCGGCGGCACGGTCGTATCCGCCGAGCAACTGCTGGAAAAGGCGTGGGATGAGAACATTGACCCGTTCACGCACGTCGTCCGGGTCACGATCATGACGCTCCGCAGAAAGCTGGGCGATCCGCCGCCGATCGAGACCATCCCGGGTGCGGGATACCGCATCGCATGAACCACATCCGCGATTTCGCGCTGCGGCGGCCCGGCATCCGGGCCAGGCTCACCTTGCTCTATGGCGGGATGTTCCTGCTCGCCGGCGGTGCGCTGATCGCTATCTTCTACATCATTTTCAAGCACAATTATCCCAGCGGGAAAGCCGTCGAAAATATCCTGTCGGGTTCCGGGCACCTGCGGCCGGACCAGGTGCATGCCGTCCGCCAGGAACTGGATCTGCACCGCGGCCGGGTCGTCGAGTCCGTGGTGGGTCAGTGCCTGGTCGCCCTCGCGGTGGTGGCTGTCGCTGCGGTCGGCTTCGGATGGATCATGGCCGGGCGTGCGCTCAGCCCGGTGCGCCGCGTCACCAGCACCGCCCGCCGGGTCGCTGGCCGCAATCTGGGTGAGCGGATCGCACTGGCCGGACCCGACGACGAGCTGAAGGAACTCGCCGACACCTTCGATGCCATGCTCGAGCGCCTCGACGCGTCCTTCGACAGCCAGCGCCAGTTCGTGGCCAACGCCTCGCATGAACTCCGCACGCCGCTGGCCACCAACCGCACGCTCATCGAGGTCGCGATCGCGTCCGGCCGCGTGCCCCCCGGGCTGCGCGAGCTTGTCGACACGATTCTCGCCACCAACTCCCGCAGCGAGCTGATCATCGACGGCCTGCTCACGCTCGCCCGCAGCGACAGCGAGGCCATCAGGCGGCTGCCTGTCGACCTGTCCGATGTCGCGGCCGGCGCGGTCGAGGAGACCGCCCGCGAGGCAGCGGCCGCACGTATCTCCGTCGATGCGATGCCCTACCCCGCCATGACCGTCGGTGACCCCGTCCTCCTGGAACGGCTGGCCCTCAACCTCGTCCGCAACGGCATCAGGCACAATCACCCGGGCGGCTGGGTGAAGGTGTCTACGGCAGCGCACGGGGAGCCCGGCCGGGTCGAACTGGCGGTGACCAACAGCGGGCCGGTCGTGCCGCCGCAGCAGCTAGACGCGCTGTTCCAGCCGTTCCGGCGCCTGGAGGCCAGCCGGGTCGCCGACAGCCAGGGCGTCGGGCTTGGCCTTTCCATCGTCCGGTCGGTCGCCGGAAGCCACGGCGGAATCCTGGTTGCCACGGCCCGCGAAAGCGGCGGACTTGCCATCCGGGTCCGCCTGCCCTCCGCGCCGCAGGCCGACAGGACCCGGAGCCCGGAAATGGCCGCCAGATCCCATCCTGATACCGGGATTACCCGGAGGCCGCTGGCAGCCCCTCTGCAGGAATAGCGCGAATAATCGGTAAAGCGTATTAGCCGGCGCGGGAATCTGGACGTGCTGCCGGCGTGAATAAAGCTGCCCGTTATGAAGAAATAGGTGCCCTGAGGAGTCCGCATGTTTTTTACGTATCTCCGCCGCGAGCTGCGGCGGCGTATGCGCCAGGCGATTTTTATCTCGCTGGGCCTGGCACTGGGAATCGGCCTGGTGATTACCGTGACAGCCGCCTCAAACGGCGTGAAGAACTCGCAGGCCAATGTGCTGCACGCGCTGTACGGGGTGGGTACTGACCTCACCGTCACCCAGCCGCCGCCACAGGATTCGGGCGGGCAGAAGACCACGTTCGGGTTCCGGCAGCAGATCAAGGCGGCGAAGCAGGGCCAGATCGCGGCCGGCACGAAGATCAACATCAACGACCTGGTCAACGGCCGGTATGCGCCCCTCGCTTCCGGCGTGCTGGCCACTGTTGCCCGCCAGCACGATGTGACGTCCGCGATAGGCGGGCTCACGCTGTCGGATGTCACGGTCACCGGGACGGTCCCGGCCGTGACCACCGGCGGTGGCGGCAGCTTCAAGTCGGCATTCACTACCAACTCGTTCTCCGCCGCCGGCGTGGACACGGTCCGCACGTCACTCGGTCCGCTCAGCGCCGCCAAGCTGACCTCCGGGACCGGCCTGACGGCTGCCGACGCGAACTCCGACCACGCGGTAGTGGATTCCGGCTACGCGACGCAGAACAAGCTGAGCGCGGGCTCCACGATCGATGTGGGCGGCACGAACTTTACGATCACCGGGATCGTCAGCGCGCCGCAGGGCGGCAATCCCCCGGACGTGTACATCCCGCTGGCCAAGGCCCAGAGCCTCGGCAAGAACGGGACGAGCGGCCTGACCGGCCAGGTGAACACGATCTACGTGTCGGCCGCGAGCGCCGCCGATATTGCCGCCGTGCAGCAGGAGATCGCCGTGGCGCTGCCGTCGGCCACCGTCACCGATCAAAACGACCTGGCGAGCGAGGTGACGGGGTCGCTGTCCAGCGCGTCCAGCCTGGCCAACAACCTCGGGAAGTGGCTGGCGGTCGCGGTGCTCATCGCCGCGTTCGGCCTGGCCAGCCTGCTCACGATGGCGGCGGTAACCCGGCGGGTGCGCGAGTTCGGCACGCTGAAGGCACTGGGCTGGCGGAGCCGGCGGATCATCGGCCAGGTGATGGGCGAGTCGATCGCGATCGGCATCATCGGCGGCGCTGTGGGCGTCGGCCTCGGGTACGGCGGTGCCGCCCTGATTGACAAGCTGGCGCCGAAGCTGACCGCGACGGTCGGGTCGAGTAACGCGGCCTCGGTGGCGGGCACCGGCCAGGGCGCGGGTGGCGCCCTCCGGGCGCTGACCAATACCGCCCACACTGTTTCGGTGACGCTGACCGCGCCCGTCACGGTGACCGTGATCTTTACCGCTGTGGTGCTTGGCGTGGCCGGCGGCCTGATCGCCGGCTCGCTCGGTGGCTGGCGGGCGGCCCGGCTGCGGCCCGCGGCGGCGCTGGCCAAGGTCGAATAACGCGGCGGAATGACAGGGCAGGAATGAGAGGAAGCGATGTATAAGCTCTCCGGCGTCGTCAAGATCTACAAGAAGGACCGCGGCACGGTCACCGCGCTACGCGGCGTGGACCTGGTGATCTCCGGCGGCGAGTGGCTCGCCATCCAGGGCCCGACCGGCCACGGCAAGTCCACGCTGTTGCAGATCATCGGCGGCCTTGACCGGCCGACCTCCGGGACGGTCGAGCTTGACGGGATGAACCTGACCAGGATGCGAGAGGCCAAGGTCACCGAGGTGCGGGCCCGCTTCATCGGGTTCATCTTCCAGACCTTCAACCTGATCCCCACGCTGAACGCGGCGGAGAACGTCGAGGTGGCGCTCGTTCCGCTCGGTGTCGGCGCGGCCGAGCGGAAGGCGCGCACGGAGCAGGCGCTGGCGACCGTCGGACTCAGCGAGCGGCTGCACCACCTGCCGTCCGAACTGTCCGGCGGCCAGCAGCAGCGGGTGGCGATCGCCCGCGCGCTCGTGAAGAACCCCACAGTGCTGCTCGCCGACGAGCCGACCGGCAACCTGGACGAGGGGACAAGGGACGAGATCATCGGCCTCCTGGACAACCTCTGGCGCTCCCGCGGGCTGACGATGCTGCACGTCACCCACGACAGCACCGTGGCGGCCCGCGCGCAGCGGATCGGCCTGATGAAAGACGGCCTCCTGACCGTCACACCGGCCCCGGGCCGCACGGTCAGACAGGCGGCAAGCCACCCTCCCGCCTCGGCCTGATCACCCGAGCAAACATGGCCGCCACGATTTACGACCAGACGCCAGTTGCCGGGTCCCAGGATTGCCCCGCGGCCATGGCGCTGACATCGACATGGGCGCAAATCATATCCGCGACCGGTAGCTGTTCAGCTGGCGCTGCGGACCATGGTGCGGGCCGCTTACTCTGCTGGATGCTCAGGTAGCAGCGGGCGCATAAAACTCCGTTCGTAGCGGAGCACGCAGCCGCTCTGGTCCCTGATGCGGTCGGCTTCGATGAAGTCGGGGTCTGTGCCGAACAGGGCACGGTACTGCTCGTAGGCGGCGAGGCTGGGGAAGCTGAACAGGGCGAGGGCCTTGTCGCGCGCCCTCGGCTGGCAGGAAGTAGCCATGGTGGGTGCCGCCGTGTGAATCGACCAGGTCCATCCACCGGCGGCCGAAGCGTTCGAAGGCGTCGATCTTTGCAGGGTCGATTACATACTCGACGACGCAGGTGATCACACCTTCAGGCTAGTCCGAGTAGCGTCATCGTTCGCGTGCCGGGGAAGCCACGTACTGTGGTGTGCTGGAGGCTGTGGCCGGGCTGTGCGCCTAGGATTGCGCCACAGGCGCTGGCCGTCGCGCGCTGACCCGGCGCGTGGATATCCCGGAGCCACGGCGGCGGCGCGATCGCTGGGCTTCCCGCCGTCCGGGACAGGGTGGCTCAAGGTGCAGCTAAGAGGATCAGCGGTGTGCCCGGACGGCGAACCGCATGTACGAATCGAGAGGGGGATGGGGAACGGGCCGCCCGCGGCTCCGCGCCCCTGACCACGAATGGCTAAGGCGCTGCTGACCCCGCGAGCAGTGGACTTCCCGCGCTGGTACCAGGACGTGATCGCCAAGGCGGAACTGGCCGAGAACGGGCCGGCTCGGGGTTCGATGGTGATCAGGCCTACCGGGTACGCGTTGTGGGAACGAATGCAGCGCGAGCTCGATGATCGGATCAAGGCGGCTGGCGCGGCCAATGCTTATTTCCCTCTGCTGATCCCGGAGTCCTACCTGCGGCGTGAAGCCGAGCATGTTGAGGGGTTCAGTCCCGAGCTGGCGGTCGTCACCATCGCCGGCGGCAAGCAGCTGGAGGAGCCGCTGGTCATCCGGCCGACCAGCGAGACGGTCATCGGTGAGTCGATGGCCAGATGGATTGAGAGCTATCGTGACCTGCCGCTGCTGATCAATCAGTGGGCCAACGTGGTGCGCTGGGAGCTACGCCCCCGCTTGTTCCTGCGGACCACCGAGTTCCTCTGGCAGGAGGGTCATACGGCGCACGCCAGCGAGGCGGAGGCCCGCGGCTACGCCCGCCGCATCCTGCACGACGTCTACGAGGACGTCCTGGTCAACGTATTGGGCCTGCCGGTTGTCGTGGGCCGCAAGACTGTGCGTGAGCGCTTCGCCGGCGCCACGTCGACGTACACGCTAGAGGCGATGATGGGCGACGGTAAGGCCCTCCAGATGGGCACCAGCCATGAGCTGGGCCAGAACTTCGCGCGTGCCTTCGGGATCGGCTACCTCGGCGCCTCCGGTAGGCGTGAACTGGCCTGGACCACCTCATGGGGCATCACGACCCGCCTCATCGGTGGTGTCATCATGGCCCACGGCGACGATCTCGGGCTTCGCATGCCGCCCCGCGTGGCTCCGGTACAGGCCCACGTCCTCGTGGTGAAGGAAGGCGATGGTGTCGTCGAGACGGCCCGTAAGCTGACCGACGGACTGCGTGACGCAGGCGTCCGGGCCACTCTCGATGAACGGGTCGACGTGCCGTTCGGTCGGCGGGCCATAGATGCCGAGCTCAAGGGGTATCCCGTCCGCATCGAGGTGGGGCCGCGCGACATCGTCGAGGGTCGGGTCGTGGTGGTACGCCGGGTGACCGGGGAGAGAGGTCCCGTGCCGGTGGATTCCGTGGTTAGCCTGGTGACGGCGGCTCTGACTGCCGACCAGCAGACGCTGTACGACGGCGCGCTGGCCGAACAGAAGCGGCGCACCACCGAGGTAACGTCGGTGGCCGAGGCCATCGAAGCGGTCGGCACCGGCTGGGCCAGGCTGCCGTGGTCCGCGGTCGGCGCCGAAGGCGAAGCGGAGTTGAACGTTCACGGTGTCACCGTGCGCTGCCTGCTCCACGCGGACGGCAGTGTGCCCGACTCGGAAGACGCCCCCGACCTCGTCGCGGTAGTCGGGCGCGCCTACTGATCCGTCAGACCCGGCGCCACGAGAACGCCAGCAGGCAGGCGGTCGTGCTCGCTGAGCATTCCTCACCATCGGCCGGCGGCACCGGCATGCGCAACAGATTTCGCTCGCGACCGCGCGCCCGGCCCGCCCAATGAGGGATGCGCCTGCTGCGGCCAGCGTCTGAAGATGACATGGTGGCCATCTTCCGTGCCGCTGAGGTCACCTCCGATCGCTACGGCCCGCAGATCAGGGGGATCCTCACCAGGCTGGGGCAGCCCCGCGGCATCGTCGAACAGCCCGATACCCGCGAGACCTTCCGTCATATCCGGTATGACGTACGCATCGGTGAACGGCCTGCAGCTGTACTACGAGACGCGCGGATCCGGTCGGCCTCTCGTGCTCCTCCACGGTGGCCTGATGACCATCGACCTCAATTTCGGGCCGTTGCTCGAACCCCTTGCGGCGAGCAGGCAGGTGATCGCGGCGGAACTCCAGGGCCACGGGCACACCGCCGACACCGACCGCCCGATGACGATCGAGGCGCTGGCCGGTGACGTTGTCGCGCTGCTCGACCATCTGGGGATCACCGAGGCCGACCTGTTCGGTTTCAGCCTCGGCGGTCTGGTCGCGTACGCGGTCGCGCTCGGCGCACCCACCAGAGTTGGCAAGCTGATTGTCGCCTCGGCGGACGCCCACCGCCCGCCGGGCCGGAAGAGCGCGCCACTCGACGACGACCGCATGCCGACGCCGGCCGACTTCCAGGCGATGCGAGACGCCTACGACGCGGTCGCTCCCGACCCCGCGCACTTCGACGAGTTCGCGGCCAAAAACTCGATGTTGGTGCACGAGTTCCCGGGGTGGACCGACGAGCTGCGATCACTGCAGGTACCAACCCTGCTGATCTTCGGCGACCGCGACTTCTCACCGTTGCCCGACGTGGTGGAGATGTTCGAACTCCTGCCGAACGCGCAACTCGCAGTGCTCCCGGGGACCACACACGTCGGCGTGACACGACGGCCCGGCGAAGTGCTCGCGTTGATCACGCCGTTCCTCGACGCGTGCTGAGCGGCGGTCATACCGATCCCGGCCGTCATCCCCTTCGGATAGCCGCCGTTGCGGCTGCTGCCCGGGCCGCGCCCAGGCAGGATCGCAGGGCCCCGTGACCGAGATGCTCACTCATCCCTGCGTCAAGGCCGATCTCGAGCACCCTGGCAGACCGGCACCGCCAGCAAGCCGTCCTCGCCGAGCTGCAACGGCTGCTCGACCTGCCGAGCCCGGTGCCCACCGTGGACGGTGGGCACCGGGAGTGATCGATCAAGGCTGGCGCCGGGGGCGCGCTCGATCCAGCGCCATGTTCTTAGGGCCGATGTGCACTAGCTTCAGTTGCCGCCGCCGGCGCCTCACGGTGCTGGTGCCCAGGGCGTGGCCACCAGC
>WNFE01001569.1_pt1 | contig 16582 bp, 15 predicted proteins | sample 5400451 | NCBI WGS metagenome assembly WNFE01 (sample SAMN13153344, study PRJNA577476) | soil metagenome | isolation source: 200 cm saprolite under Douglas fir tree site 2 hole 2 | place: USA:California | collected 2015-04-18 | reverse complement strand
GCCCTGGGTGGTGCAGAAGTTCACCGAGCCCGCGGTCGGCGGGGTGGTGCACGCGATGCTGGCCGAGTACTTCACCGAGTCAGCAAAATACGCCTCTTCGGCCGTTACCAGGTTACGCAGGTCCGACTTCATCGAGGCGATATACGCCTTCGCCTTGGTGTTCGCGAACTTCGGGATCGCGATCGCGGCCAAGATGCCGATGATCACGACCACGATCAGGAGCTCAATGAGCGTGAAACCCTTGCGGTTCATCTGTACTACCCCCTGTCGAATTTGTGGAAACAGCCATTCTGCCCTACTTGCCGAAGCGTGTCTAGAGCAGGGTCCATGCCCGCCCGCACAGTCTCGCTAACTCGTTATTTCTCACCCCATTAGCTCTGCCAACCTGGCCGGGCGCCCCCTGCCAGGGCCGTGGCGTCTTGCAGGTTCATGGCCGAACGCGAGACTGCTGGGCACACTCGGGGATACCCCTAGCCAGGCGTGAGCCGGCGCACGGCAGCGCAGGTCAGACGTCCTATCCTTTTATGGCGGGCTGCAAGTTATGGCGGGCTGCAAGCCGGCAGCGCTCGCTCACCCGGGGTGGAGCAATGGCGGGGAAGTGGGCCCGATTGCGGGCCGACCTGAACCTGAGACTGCGACGGGGTGCAGTGGTATCGCATCACGCGCCTCGATCCGCTGCAAGCGGTGGTAGAGGTGCGCGGGGGCCGTTCGCTCGAGGTCTCAGCGGCGTTCCTGCAGGTGATCGACAGCCCGCCGCGCCAGTGGAGCATCGTGCCCCGGCCGAGCGACGCGGTGCGCGTCCCGGCGCACTGGGGTGACCGCTACGCCGTGTGCCCGAGCTGCAACGGACGCCAGCCCGTCCGCGGCCGACCGCGCCGCTTGTTGTGCGAGCGGTGCCGCGGCGAATTCGAGGTGGCCTGGACTGCCCCCTAATCTGGACTGCCCCTTAGCGTTTTAACGCGGCGCGCGGCGGTGCGCTTCGACCGCACGCCTTCCAAATCGCAACATCCTCCGTCGTCCGCCGTTGCGCGGTGCCGCTCCTGACCCCCTCCTGACCCACCCAGTGCAACCATTGGCGTGCTCCGCACGTCTTAGAGATCGAGCCGTGCGATTTGACCAGCAGTCGAGGAGGCACGTTATGCGCATGTATGCTTTGCTGCTCGGCGTCATTCTCACCAGCGGCTACGGCTACGCCGCGCAGGTCGCGGTCGCGTCGGCATCCGCCGGCCGCACGCCAGCGCCCAACCCCGAGGCACGCGCCGTCCTCGACCCCGTCTGGTACGGCGGCATGCTCGATCCGATCATCGTAGAGTCGCGGGGCACGGCCCGGGTTGTCCGCACAGCGCACCGCGTGCTCGAGCGGGTGACCGCGCGTTGCGCGGACGCGGAGCGGGCGAGTTTCCACGCGATGTTCTGAGCGGCACGCGGGAGGGGGGCTCTGCCCTCCTCTCCGGGTCGCCGTGCCGCAGCTCCGTTCGCGCGCTCCGCGCGCCGCCCTGCCACCCCCTGGCACCCCCTGGCACCCCCTGGGCACCCCCCGGGAACCCCCGGGCACTGCCTCACCCACCCCTACCCCCCATCCCCGCAGCGAAACTCCGTCTCGCGAATCAGCGTACAATCTGCCAGTATGTGGTCTATGAGCCCGTTTTGGCACGCCTGGCGGAAGGAGATCATCCGGGGAGTCGCGTTGTTCTGCGCGGTCCTCGGCGTGTGGCTGTTCGCCCGTTACGTGCACGCTCGGATACACGAGAGTCTCGCGACCGGTCTCCCGGCCGCCCTGGGCGAACTGCGAAGCGCCTTCGATCCCGAGGCTGGGGGCGCAATGGGCGGCCATGGCGCGAAGCACCACGGCCCTCGGATGACGGGGGCGCCCTGGACCTACCACGCCAAGGTCGCGCCTCAGCAGTGGGTCTGGATCCGCAACACCCGCGGCTCGATCACCGTCGAGCCCGGCACCGGGGATTCCGTAGCAGTCACGGCGGTGAAGACGTACGGGTCGGGGGACCCGGCGAGCGTCCAGCTCGTGACCGCGCCCTATGCGGGTGGGATCGCGATCTGTGCGGTGGCGGTGGGCCGAGACGACCGGTGCGGACCGGACGAGCGTGGCTACGAGCTGCATGGACCGCGTCGCAGTGACGTGGCCGTCGACTTCACCGTGCGGCTGCCCCGTCGTGTCCGCTTCGGCGCGGCGACGATCCTGGGCGATGTGCATGTCACCGGGGCCCAAGCCCCGCTCGTGCTGCACACCGTGAGCGGTGATGTGGATGCCGTGACGACGGGCGGCCCTGTGAGCGCGCGGTCGGTGAACGGCGGCGTGCACGTCCGGATCACGGCGTTTGGCGACACCGGGGCGGTCTCGATTGTCTCGGTCAACGGCTCGGCGACCGCCGAGCTGCCGCCGCAGCTCGATGCGGACGTGGAAGCGCACACGGTCAACGGATCGATTATGACCGACTACCCGTTGCCCGTGAGCGCCAAATTCATGGCGCACGAGTTGAAGGGCCAGGTGGGCAAAGGCGGGCGCGCGGTGCACATCACGACCGTCAACGGCTCGATCAACCTGAAGAAGGCGCTCTAGCGCCCGGGCAGGTAGCGCGCCACCTCGGCGGGAAAGCTGCGCACGTCGATCGGCTTGGTGATGTAGCCGTCAAACCCCGCCGCCAGCGCCCGCTCGCGATCACCGGGCATCGCATGAGCCGTGAGGGCGACCACCTTCCAGGGGTGGTCGCCCTCGATGCGTTTCACGTCGGCCAGCACGCTGAAGCCGTCGCGGCCCGGCAGCTGGATGTCGAGCAGCACGAGCGCCGGCGGTGGGGTGGCGGCGCGCAACGCCGGGACCAGCTCCTCTCCCGACGCGAGCCCCACCACGCGGTGCCCGTTCATCGCGAGCAAGGCCGTGATCAGCTTCAGACTGTCGGGCTGATCCTCGACCACCACGATCGTCGCCATCAGACGCCCGGCGGCCGCGGCGCGGCGCGCGGCACCGTGAACCAGAACGTACTGCCCTGGCCGAGCTGGCTCTCGACGCCAATGGTACCGCCCTGCAGTTCGACCAGGCGCTTCGAGAGCGCGAGGCCGAGGCCCGTGCCCTCGTAGCGGCGGCTCGGGCTCGCGTCGAGCTGCACGAACTCCTGAAACAGCCGGGGCTGGTCGGTGAGGGCGATCCCGATACCCGTGTCCGTGACGGCGATGCGCACGCGCCCCGAGTCTTCCGGCCCGGCACGGAGCGTGATGCGGCCGCCGTCGGTCGTGAACTTGATCGCGTTGGACAGGAGATTCAGGAGCACCTGGCGTAGTCGCACTCGGTCCGCCGTGACCACGATCGGCGCCTCGGGGGGCTCGATCGCGAGTCGGTGTTGGTGGGCCACGAGCTGGGCCCGGACCGAGTCGCCGGCCTCGCGCAGCACCGGCTCGAGCTCCAGCGGCTCGAGCCGGAGCTCCAGGCGCCCCGCCGCGATCTTCGAGAGATCGAGCAGCTCGTTGATGAGCTCGAGCAGGTGCCGGCCGTTGCGCGAGATCGTCTCGACGTAGTCGCGCTGCGTGGCGGTGAGCGGGCTGTCGGTGGAGGCCATCGTCACGAGCAGGTCGCTGAACCCGATCACGCTGTTCAGCGGCGTGCGCAGCTCGTGGGACATGTTGGCGAGGAACTGATCCTTGAGCCGGCTGGCCTGGTCGAGCGCGGCGTTCAGGCGCGACAGCTCACCGTGTTGCTCCGCCAGCTTGGCGTTCTGGGATTCGAGCAACTGGGCCGCGTGCCGCAACTGGGCGGCCAGGCGTCGCATGTGCTGGTGGGCGGACTCCCGCTCGCACGCGATCGCCAGGTTCGGGGCGGCGTGCTCGAGGGCCGAGCGGGCGTCCGCCGAGAGCGCGCCGTCGACGAGGGCCACGAGCAGCCCCACGAGCCGGTCGCGTGAGTGCAGCGGCACGAGCGCGAGCCCCCAGTCGCCGCCCCGCCCGGCGGGGGCGAGCTGCAGGCGGTCGCGCACCGCCCCGGCGGCGGCCGCGTCGTACTGGATCACGTTGGTCGCATCGGCCACCAGTTCGCGGACGACGTCGCGGGCGAGGGGCCGCGTGGTCGCGCCGAGCACCGCCGTCGCGGCCCACTCGTTGGTGTCGTAGTGGGGCTGATACAGCGCCAGCGTCGGGGCGCCGGTCGCCCAGGCTAAGACGCCCAAGGCCGGCCCGAACCCCTCCCCCGGGGCATTCAGCTGGTGCGGGGCGTTCAACGCCGTGAGCAGCCGCGCCGTCTGTTCCTGGATCCGCTCTCGCCAGCCCAGGGCCGCCGCCATGCGATTCACGCCGCGCGCGATCATGCCGAATTCCTCGGGCTGATCCTCGTCGAGCCGCTCCTCGTAGCGCCCGGTCTCCGCCCGCGCGACCGCGGCCAGCACGTGCGCGAACGGCAAGGCGAGCCGGCGCCGGTTGTACCACAGCCCGAGCGCGAGCGCCACCAGGACCGCGGCGAAGATGACCGTCGTCTGCACCGCGGCCTGGATCGCGTCGTCGCCCACCTCGGCGGCGAGCTCCTGCATCGCGGCGATCTCGCCCTTGAGCGCGGGCGAGGCCGAAAACCGGTGGAGCCGCTCGAGGCGTTCACTCAAATCAATCATGGCCGCCTGGGTGCGCCGCGCGCCGCGCCACGTGGCGACGCGGTCGGCGACGAGGGCCACGGCGATCGCGAGGAACGCCACCGCGAACACGCGGCTGATACTCGGCGTGCGTCGCGCCCGCCACGCCGGCGCCTCCGAGCGGGGGGGGTCGGCGGCGGGCGCGAGCGACGCAGGGGCAGGTGCTGGGGCGGTCATGCGCGGTCTATAACTACGGCCCCGGGTGGCGGCGGGACAAGAGCGGCGGCCCGGTGCCGGCCCGTACCGATCCGCACCCCGCCCCCTGGAGCTGCTTTCATCTATGTGGGGCCGAGCGCGCGGTAGGGCCGAGCGCGCGCGCCACCGGGGCAGCGCCCCAGCGGGGCACGCTCGGGTCGCCGCCGTGCGTCGGTGCCACTCCCCGTCGGCTGGCAGCGTTCCGTGCGCGTTTGCGACCTCGTCCCACCCCGCTAGCTTCCATGCCGTGCGGCCCCACACGCTGGGCGTCATCGGGCTCGGCGCGATCGGCGGCTCGGTCGCGCTGCAGGCCAAACGCGCCGGCATCGCCCGCGTGCTGGGCTGGTCGCCCGAGCCGGCGGAGCGGGCCGCCGCGGCGCGCCAGGGAGCCATCGACGACGCCCCACCCCATGCCGCCGATGTCGCCCACGCCGCCGACCTGCTCGTGCTCGCCGCGCCCCCCGCCGCCAACCTCCAGCTGCTCGAGCGCCTGCACGGCGAGCTCCCGGCCGGGGCCATCCTCACGGACGTCAGCTCGGTGAAGCGCGCCATCGTGGCCCGCGCCCACGCGCTCAGGATCGGCGCCCGCTTCGCCGGCAGCCACCCGTTGGCCGGCAGCCACGCCCAAGGCTTCGCCGCTGCCCGGCTCGATCTGTTCCGCAAGGTTGTGGTCTACGTCACGCCGACGCCGGATGGCGGGGACGGCGTGGCGCGCGAAATCGCGCACTTCTGGGAGGACACCCTCGACGCTCACGCCGTCGTGATCGACGCCGCTCGGCACGATCATCAACTGGCGCTCACGAGCCATCTCCCGCAGGTCGTCGCGTCGCTGCTCGCCCACTTTCTGGCCGATGCCGCGCCGCCGGGTGCCACGCTCGGCGCGGGCGCCCGCGACACGACCCGCCTCGCCGCCAGCGCGCCTCGGCTCTGGTCGGAGATCCTGCTCATGAACCGGGACGAGGTGCTTCCGGCGCTGCGGGCGCTGGAGGAGCCGCTGGGCGAGCTCGAGCGTGCCCTCGAAACCGCCGACGCGGCGACCGTCACGCGCTGGCTCGCCCGCGGGGCCGAGTGGCGCCGCAAGGCGGACGCCTGAAGGTACGGGGCGCCGTCCGGCCACCGGGTGACAAGAGCATCTCGCACCGGGCCTTGATGCTCGCGGCGCTGGGCCGCGGCGGGACCAGCGAAATCGATGGCCTCTTGGCGGGGGAGGATGTGAAGAGCACGGCCCGCGTCCTGCGCCAGCTCGGCGTCCGGATCGCGCCCGTGCGCCCGGGGGCAGTCGTCACCGTCCGGGGCGCGCCGTTCACCGCGCCCCGCGCCCGGCTGCACTGCGGCAACGCCGGAACGACCGCGCGCCTCTTGCTCGGGGTGCTCGCGGGCCAGCGCTTCGCGGCGACCCTGACGGGCGACGCCTCCCTGCGGCGCCGGCCCATGCGGCGCGTGACCGAGCCACTGCGCGCCATGGGGGCCGAGATCCACGAGCACCCGGGCGGGGTGCTCCCCATCACCATCCATGGCGGCCGCCTCCACTCACTCACCTATACGACGCCCGTGGCGAGTGCGCAGATCAAGAGTGCGCTCCTGCTCGCCGCCGTGACCGGCAACGTGGGCCTGACGCTCCGCGAGCCCTACCGCTCGCGCGACCACACCGAGCGCCTGCTCGTCCATCTGGGCTGCGGCGTGCACGAGCGCGATGGCGCGATCGTGTACGAGCCGGCCAGCGGCGCGGGCGTGCCTGCGTTTCGGCTGTCGGTCCCTGGAGACGTGTCGTCGGCGGCCTTCCTCGTCGCGGCCGCCGTGCTGGCCGAAGCCGGGGAGCTCGTGATCGAGAACGTCGGCGTCAATCCCACGCGCACCGGGTGCCTCGTCGTGCTCGAACGCATGGGCGCCCGGGTCGGGCGCGTCAACCTGCGGGATGCGGGCGGCGAGCCGGTGGCGGATCTGGTCGCGCGACCGGCGGCGCTGCGCGGCACGGAGGTGACGGCCGCCGAGGTGCCCACGCTCGTGGACGAGGTCCCGATCCTCGCCGTGGTCGCGAGCCGGGCCGAGGGAGAGACGACGTTCCGCGAGGTGGGCGAGCTACGAGTGAAGGAGAGCAACCGGCTCGAGCTCGTCGCGGCGAACCTGCGCGCGCTCGGGGTCGAGGCGGCGGCGCAGGGCAACGACCTGATCGTGCGCGGCACGGGCAAGCCCCCGCGCGGCCGCGTCGAGACCGCCCGTGACCATCGGCTGGCGATGGCGTTCGCGGTGCTCGGGACGCTCCCCGGGGCGGACGTGCGCCTCTCGGAACGTCGCTCCGTGGCGATCAGCTATCCCGGGTTCTTCCGGGATCTCAAACGCATCCGGGACCAGGGCCCGCGCCGGGGCAGCACGTGAGTCTCAAGGTCATCGCGATCGACGGTCCAGCGGCGTCGGGAAAGAGCTCGACGGCGGCCGCCGTGGCGACGCGGCTGGCGTGGGCCCATCTCGATTCCGGGGCGCTGTATCGCGCCGTCACGCTCGCCGCACTCGACAACGTGGGCGACGCCCGAGGCAGAGGGGGAGGGGGAGGGGGAGGGACAGCGAGCGCGCGGCAGCCACCGCGCGGGGTGCAGGAGCGGCGCGACCGGGGGGAGCAGGGGGGACAGGGGGAGCACGGGGACCAGGGCCAGAGCGGGGAGCGGCATCCGTGGGGCCCGCAGCAGATCGTGGCGATCGCCGAGAGCCTGCCGGTGCGGCTCGTGCTCGTCGGCGCCGCGTTCCGGCCCGAGGTAGCGGGCGTGGACGTCGGGGAGGCGATTCGCTCCGAGCGAGTCACCCGACGCGTCTCCGAGATCGCGGCCCTCCGCGAAGTGCGCCACTGGGTGAACGTGCAGCAACGGGAAGCGGTCCTGCGCCACGCAGGCGGCGTGGTCGTCGATGGTCGGGACATCGGCACCGTCGTATTTCCGGACGCCCCGCTCAAGGTGTTTCTGACCGCCAGCCCCGAGGAGCGGGCCCGGCGTCGCCTCGCCCAACGGGGCCAGGCGATCGACCCGACCGAGCTCAAACGCGAGGCCGCGGCGCTCGCGGCCCGCGACCAGGCGGACTCGACCCGCGCCGTGGCCCCGCTCCGTGCGGCCGCCGACGCCGTGCGGCTCGATACCACGGTGCTATCGCTCGCCGAACAGGTAAACCGCGTCGTGGCGCTGGCGCGGGAACGCCACCTCGGCTAGACTTCGGGCTTCGCGTTCCCCGGCCTCGGGCTCGCCCCGAGGCTCTACATCCAAACTCACGACCGAACCGGTGTACCGAATGCTCGTAGATACGGAAAACCTGGCCGAGTCCAAGCCCGACGCTCCCGTCGCCCCCGTCGCCCCCGTCGCCCCCGCCGCCCCCGCCCCCCCTCACTCCCAGCTCCGCGTTCGATCCGACCTCCACGAGGAGTACTCGGCGGACGAAATCGCGAAGATGACCGAGCTGTACGAGGGCACACTCTCCAACATTGAAGAGGGCGAGATCGTCAAGTCCAAGGTGCTGCGCGTGACCGACACCGCCGTCATTCTCGACGTCGGGTTCAAGTCGGAGGGCGCCGTGCCGATCGACGAGTTCAAGGATGCGCGATCGCTGAAGGAAGGCGACGAGATCGAGGTCTTCCTCGAGCACCTCGAGGACCAGGAAGGCGCCGTGGTCCTCTCGAAGAAGAAGGCCGACTTCATGCGGGTGTGGGAGCGGATCCGCGAAGCGTACGAGAAGGACGAGCCGGTGAGCGGGACGCTGGTGAAGAAGATCAAGGGTGGCGTAGTGGTCGACCTGATGGGGGTCGACGCCTTCCTCCCCGGCAGCCAGATCGCGCTGCGCCGCGTCCCGAACATCGACGAGCTGTTGGGACAGAGCTTCGAGTTCAAGATCATCAAGCTCAACAAGCGCCGCCGCAACATCGTCGTCTCGCGCCGCGTGCTGCTCGAAGCCGAGCGCAAGACGAAGCGCGACGTGCTGATGAAGGAGCTCCAGGTCGGCCAGGTGCGCAAAGGCATCGTGAAGAACATCACCGACTTCGGCGCCTTCATCGATCTGGGGGGCGTGGACGGCCTGTTGCACATCACCGACATGAGCTACGGGCGTGTGTCGCATCCGTCCGAGATGGTGCACATCGGCCAGGAGGTGGAGGTCAAGGTCCTGGACATCGACTGGGAGCGCGAGCGCATCAGCCTCGGCTTGAAGCAGCTCCAGCCCTACCCCTGGAAGAACGTGGCCGCGAAGTACCCCGTCGGCACCCGCGTGCAGGGCAAGGTCGTCTCGATCACGAACTATGGCGCATTCGTCGAGCTCGAGCCGGGGATCGAGGGCCTCGTGCACATCTCCGAGATGAGCTGGACCCGGAACGTCCGGCACCCCTCGAAGATCGTGTCGATTGGCGAGACGATCGAGGCGGTCGTGTTGAAGGTCGACGAGACCGAGGAGAAGGTCTCACTCGGCATGAAGCAGACCGAGGAAGATCCCTGGATGGCGTTGCCGCAGAAGTATCCCGTCGGGATGCGGATCAAGGGCAAGGTCCGCAACCTGACGTCGTTCGGCGCCTTCGTGGAGATCGAGCCGGGGATCGACGGGCTGATCCACATTTCGGACATGTCGTGGACCAAGCGGGTGCAGCATCCCTCCGAGGTCGTGAAGAAGGGCGACGAGGTCGAGGTGCTGATCCTCAACGTCGACGCCGAGAACAAGCGAATCTCGCTCGGCCTGAAGCAGGCGCAGGAGGATCCCTGGCTGCGGATCGGCGAGACCTATCCGGTCGGCACCGAGCTGCGGGGCCGCGTAATGCGACTGATGGACAAGGGAGTCGTCGTCGATCTGGGAAGCGACATCGAGGGCTTCGTGCCGATGTCGCAGCTCGGGATCGCCGATATCCAGAATCCCGGGGACGCCGTCAAGGAGGGCCAGGCGGTGGAGCTCAAGGTGCTCGAGGTCGACCCGATCCACCACCGCATCGTGTTGGCGGCGACCGGGTGGCCCCAGGAGGAGGCGTCGGACGTGGCTGGCACGCCCACGCCCCCGCCCGGCGCCCCGAGCGCCCACGCCGCGTGGGCCGAGCCGGCCGAGTCCGCGGAGCCCGCCGAGCCCGCCGAGCCGGCCGAGCCCGCTGCTCCCAGCGCGCCCGACGAGGGCTAGCGAGCACCGCCGGTCGTGTGGGTCGGGGCCTGAGGGGGCAGGGGATCCTGCCCCCTTCGTGCTCCCGGGCACGATCCGCCTACCCGGCGAGCCGTCTCGCCGTCTAGATTCTCGCCATGTCCACACGAGAGAAACTGGAGCTGCTCCAGCGCAAGCGTGCCGAGTCCGAGCTCGGGGGCGGCGCCGAGCGCATCGCGGCGCAGCACGAGAAGGGCAAGATGACGGCGCGGGAGCGCCTCGAGGTCCTGCTCGATCCCGGCAGCTTCGTCGAGCTCGACCGCTTCGTCACGCATCGTTCGAGCGACTTTGGCCTCGCCGACCAGAAGTATCTCGGCGACGGTGTCGTGACCGGGCACGGGCGGATCGGCGGGCGCCTGGTGTACGTGTTCTCGCAAGACTTCACGGTGTTCGGCGGTTCCCTCTCGGAGGCTCACGCCGAGAAGATCTGCAAGGTCATGGACCTCGCCCTGAAGAACGGCGCCCCGGTGATCGGCCTGAACGACTCGGGTGGCGCTCGTATTCAGGAGGGCGTCGTCTCGCTCGGCGGCTACGCCGACATCTTCCTGCGCAACACCCTCGCCTCGGGCGTCGTCCCCCAGATCAGCGCTGTCCTGGGCCCCTGCGCTGGCGGTGCCGTGTACAGCCCCGCGATCACCGATTTCGTGTTCATGGTGCGCGGCATCTCCTACATGTTCGTCACCGGGCCGAGCGTGGTGAAAACGGTGACCCACGAGGAGGTGGACTTCGAGGGGTTGGGCGGCGCCGACGTGCACGGCGCCACCTCGGGTGTGGCTCACTTCGTCCACGACTCCGAGCGCGACGCCCTCGCCGCCATCCGCACGCTCCTGTCGTACCTGCCGGCGAACAACCTTGACGACCCGCCGCTCGCCGCGTCGGCCGACCCACCCGACCGCCGCGACGAGGCGCTCCTCGACATCGTCCCCGACAGCCCGACCACGCCGTACGACATGCACGATGTGATCCGGCGTGTGGTCGACGATGGGGCATTCCTGGAGGTGCATCGCGACTTCGCCGGGAACCTGCTCGTCGGCTTCGCCCGACTGGGCGGCCGACCCGTGGGGGTGGTCGCCAATCAGCCGGCGGTGCTCGCCGGCGTGCTCGACATCAACGCCTCCTTGAAGGGCGCGCGCTTCATTCGCTTCTGCGATGCGTTCAACGTCCCGCTCGTCACCTTCGAGGACGTGCCGGGGTTCCTGCCGGGCGTGGCGCAGGAGCACGGCGGGATCATCAAGCACGGCGCCAAGTTGTTGTTCGCCTACTGCGAGGCGACGGTCCCCAAGCTGACCGTGATCACCCGCAAGGCCTACGGCGGGGCCTACGACGTGATGAACTCGAAGCACGTCCGCGGCGACTACAACATCGCCTGGCCCACGGCGGAGATCGCGGTCATGGGACCCAAAGGGGCCGTGGAAATCCTCTACAAGGACCAAGCGAACGACGAACGCGAGGCCGAGTATCGCGAGAAATTCGCCCACCCCTATCTCGCCGCCGCTCGCGGCTATCTCGACGACATCGTCGATCCCCGCGATACGCGCCCGCGCCTGATCGAGGCGCTCAGAGCGCTCGCCACGAAGCGGGACCGTAATCCGTCCAAGAAGCATGGCAACATTCCCCTCTAGCCTCTTGGCGCTCGTGCTCCTCTTGCAAGCGCCGGCGCCTGCCGCTCGCGCCGCGGCCGCTGCGCCCCCGGCGAACGCCGACTCTCTCGCGGTGCTGCGCGATCGGGCGGCCCGCGACTCAACCGACCCGCGGGGCTGGCTGGCGTTGGGTCGCGCCTATCTCGAGTTCGGGACCGAGGCGGGGGGATCCGCCGCGGGGGCGCGCGAGGACAGCGGGTCGGCCCGTACCCGGTTGGACACGGCGGAGGCGGCGCTCGTGCGGGCGGCGGCGCTCGCCGGACCCGCGGGCGCGAGTGGCGTCGAGGACAGCGCCCGGGTGTGGCGGGTGGCGGTTTGGGCCGCCCGTTCCCGGCTCGCCTGGGTGGCGCGCGGCAGCGCCGCCGGCCCCGACCAGTGGGGGCCACTGCCGCAGGACCTGCGCATCCCGGCCGTGCTCGAGGAGCTCGGCGAGAACCTATTGCGAGCGTGCCCCACCCGGGGGGTGCTCCTCACCGCCGGTGCCGCCGACTCCTATGCCACCTGGTACATGCGCTTCGCCCGCGGCTTGCGGCCCGACCTCCTCGTGGTGCCGCTCGCCACGTGGCGGTCCGATCGCGCGCTCCGCGCGCGACTCGCGCTCGACCTGCAACTCGGTCGCCGCACCGAGGGTGATGCCTGGCTCGGCGCCCTCAGCAAGCAGCGCCCAGTGTGCGTGAGCATGGCCTTCGAGCGGCCGCCCGAGCCGCGCGCGCGGATCGCGTGGCAGGTGCGTCCGCTCGTGTGGGTGGCGGGACCGGCGGGGAAGAGTCCGCGCGTGCCCCCGGGCGACTTCGGGTTCGCCGCGCTGCGCCTCGCGCTCGACGCGCACGATCCCTGGTCCGACGCGCCGCTCGCCCTGTATGCGCGGGCCGTCCGCTCCACGCCCGCGCTGTGCGAGCCGCTCGGCACGTTCCGGATCGCCGCGGACGTGCCGGCGTGTCGCCGCGTGAGTGCGCGCTAGCGCGCCGATGGCGACGCCGATCCAGCGGGTGCTCGTGGCCAATCGCGGCGAGATCGCGCTGCGGATCATCCGCGCCTGCCACGAAGAGGGGCTCGAGGCGGTGGCCGTCTATTCCGAGGTTGACCGCCTTTCGCCCCACGTGCGGGCCGCCGACCGGGCGGTGCTACTCGGCCCCGCGCCCGCCCCCGAGTCCTACCTCGACGTGGCGAAGTTGGTGGCAGCGGCCCAGGAGACCGGGTGCCAGGCGGTGCACCCTGGGTACGGCTTCTTGTCCGAGCGTGCGCCGTTCGCCGAGGCGGTCGTAGGGGCCGGTCTCGTGTTCGTCGGACCGTCGGCCGCCGCGATCCGCGCCATGGGAGACAAGACGGAAGCGCGGCGCCGCATGCAGCAGGCGGGCGTCCCGATCGTGCCCGGTACGACGCGCCCACTCGCCGATCACGCCCAGGCGCGTCCCGAGGCGGCCCGCCTCGGGTACCCCGTGCTGCTCAAGGCGGCCGCCGGCGGGGGCGGCAAGGGAATGCGCCTGGTCCGCGCGGAAGGGGAGCTCGAGTCGGCCTTCGCGGCAGCGCAGAGCGAGGCGGAGAAGGCCTTCGGGGCGGGCGAGGTCTACCTGGAGAAGTATCTCGAACGACCGCGTCACATCGAGATCCAGGTGCTCGCCGACTCCTACGGGCGCGTGGTGGCACTGGGCGAGCGCGAGTGCAGCATCCAGCGGCGCCATCAGAAGTTGCTCGAGGAGTCACCCTCGCTCGCCGTCACGCCCGCGCTGCGGCGGCGCATGAGCGAAGCGGCTACTGCCGCGGCTGGCGCCGTCGGTTATCTCGGCGCTGGCACGATCGAGTTCCTCCTGGCGCCGACGGGCGAGTTCTACTTCCTGGAGATGAACACGCGGCTGCAAGTCGAGCATCCGGTGACCGAAATGGTGTACGGTGTGGACATCGTCCGCGAGCAACTGCGGGTCGCGATGGGCCAGCCGCTCCGGATCCATGCGGGCACGCTCCAGCCGCGCGGTCACGCGATCGAGTGTCGGATCACGGCCGAAGACCCGTTCAACGACTTCCTGCCGACGACCGGCGTCGTGCGCCACCTGGGCGTCCCGGGCGGCCCCGGCGTGCGCTGGGACGGCGGCGTGGACGCAGGAAACGAGGTGACGCTCCACTACGATCCCCTGATTGCCAAGCTGATCGTGTGGGGCGAAACGCGTGGCGTGGCGCTCGAGCGCATGCGGCGCGCCCTCCAGGAGCTCGTCATCGTGGGCATCCCGTCCTCGCAGGCGTTCCACTTGCGCGTGATGGACGACGCCGAGTTCCAGCGGGGCGATGTCGACATCACCTATTTGGAGCGCGCCGGCCCGCGGCTGTTGGCCGGCGGGCTGCGCCCGGAGCTCGCTCGGCCGCTCGCCGTGGCGGCCGCGCTGCTCGCCGACGAGCGCCGCGCCGCCGCGGCCGCGGCCGCGCCCCGGGCGGGCGCCGAGCCCGAGCTGCGTCTTGCCACGTCGGCCTGGGTGCTGGCGGCACGGCGCGAGGGCCTGCGCGCGTGAGCGATGTCGTCGCGATCACGGCAATCGCCGCAGGCGGAGACGGCGTCGGCCGACTCGCCGACGGGCGCGCCGTGTTCGTGCCGCGCACCGCGCCGGGGGAGCGCGTGCGGCTGCGCGACGGCGTGCAGCTACACAAGAGCTTCGCGCGCGCCCACGTGGCGGAGATCGTCGCGCCCGCCGGCGCCCGGGTCACACCGCCCTGTCCCCACTACCTCCAGGACCACTGCGGCGGCTGCCAACTCCAGCACCTGGCCTACGAGACGCAGCTTGTCGCCAAGCGGGCCATCGTCGGTGACGCGCTGCGCCGCATCGCCAAGCTCGAGCTCCCCGACCCCGAGATCGTGGAGGCCGTCGAGGAGTGGCGGTATCAGACCAAGGTGACGATGGCCGTGAAGGGTGGGCAGGGCCGGACGCGCGTCGTCGGGCTCCACCCCTACGACCACGCGACGCAGGTGTTCCCGCTCAGCGACTGTCACATCGCCGACTTTCGACTCATGGCCCTCTGGCGCGAGCTGCGCCAGCGGCTCGACCTGCTCCCGCCGCGGCTCAGCCAGCTTACATTGCGCCTCGACCGCGAGGGGCGCCGTCACGTCATTGCGGAATCGGCGGGGGAGCCGTGGCACGCCGCCGCGGCGCTCCGCGCCGCCTTGCCCGACGGCGACGGTGTGATCTGCTGGTGGCACCCGGTCGACGGGGCGGCCCGCGTGGTGGCGGGGCCCGCGACGGGATTCCCCGCGACCGCGTTCGAGCAGCTGCACCCGGAAATGGGCGCCGTGGCACGCCGCTGGGCGGTGGACCAGCTCGGCGACGTCCGCCATGCGGTGGTGTGGGATCTGTACGGTGGGATCGGCGACACGGCGGTGGAGCTCGCCGCGCGCGGCGCCCAGGTCGTGAGCGTGGACGCTGACGAGGCAGCGATCGACTGGGCGCGTCGGCGGGCAGCGCCGTGCCCCGTCCGCTTCATCGCGGCGCGCGCCGAGGACGTGCTCCCGACGCTCCCCGAGCCGAGCGCGGTCGTGGCGCAGCCGCCGCGCGCCGGGCTGCACTGGAACGTCACCCTGCGACTTACCGCGCAGCCCGTAACGCGGTTCGCCTACATCGCGTACGATCCCGCGACGCTCGCGCGCGACCTGCACCGGTTGAGCGCCAACTACCGCGTGGCCGCCGTACGCGCATTCGACCTCGCTCCGCAGACGGCACAGGTCGCGACTGTCGCCGTACTCGAGGCCGCGTGAAGTACACCGTTCACATCGGCGAGCACGTGCACGAGGTCGACGTGGACGGCAGCCACGTGCGCCTCGACGGAGTCGAGCTCGAGGCGCAGCTCGCCGCCCTCCCCGGCACGCCACTCTACCACCTGCTGCTCGGCGGCGAGTCCTGGACCGTGGCGGCGCAGCCGCTCGACGGCATGGGGCGGTGGGCATTGGGCGTGCTGGGCGAGCGCGTCGACGTCGAGGTACTCGATGAGCGGACTCACACGGTCCAGGCGCTTGCCGGCAGCGGCCGGACACCACCCGTGGGCGCGACGATGCGGGCGCCGATGCCGGGGCTCGTCGTGCGGGTCCACGCGACCCCGGGACAGCGCGTTGAAGCGGGCGCGGGCCTCGTCGTCGTCGAGGCGATGAAGATGGAGAACGAGCTCCGCGCCCCGCACGCTGGAGCGGTCGAGACGGTTCATGTCGCAGTTGGGCAGACGGTCGAGAAAGGCGCGCCGCTTGTGACCCTCGCGAGCCCCGAGCTCCAGTCCGGCACCTCGCCGCCGTCCACCTGAGGAACGTCGAGCGACCGAGGCGTTGACGGGCCCGTTGCGGGGCGCACCGCCGATGCGCGGTGTGCCACTCTCGGGCACGGCGGGGCTACTTCGTCGTTTCGAACGCTTGGGCGAGCCGCTTCGGGGCCGTGTTAAGCCAGGCGGCGATGAGCGCGCCGCGCACCGCGGCGGCCTTCGCCTTGCTCAGGCGCACGTTCGTACAGCCTCGTCGGCCCCAAGCTCCCTTCACTGCGACGCGGAAATCCGGGTGTCCGATATGGACCTGCTCCCGCGTCTCAGGGAACCTGAGCGCGAGCCGTCGGAACTCTGTCACGGTCACGACCACGTCTCCGAATGAAGCTTGAGCCAGCGCGCCGTCTCGGCGGCGGTCGGCGGGAATCAGTTCACGCTGACCAGATGAAACACCCGGGCCGCTCCGCACAGCGGTGCGACGGGGTTGTACAGATAGCCTCTGACGAACACGTCGAGTCGCACGACTCCGGTGTCGGGGTTCTCTAGGACGTAGCCCGGAGTCGGGAACAGACCCAGCGGCACCACCCGGGTGCAGCCGAGCGCGTCCCGGGTGATCTGGGCACGGCCGCCCGCGTTGGCGTGGGTCGCCGTGGCCGAGTCGAGGCGCACCGTCACCGTCCCGAACGTCCGCTCGGGTAACGCGCTCGCGGTTGGGGTCGACGCGAAGACCTCGGCCGCAGCCCGGAGCTC
>WNFE01001562.1_pt1 | contig 16601 bp, 23 predicted proteins | sample 5400451 | NCBI WGS metagenome assembly WNFE01 (sample SAMN13153344, study PRJNA577476) | soil metagenome | isolation source: 200 cm saprolite under Douglas fir tree site 2 hole 2 | place: USA:California | collected 2015-04-18 | reverse complement strand
GGTCAGGGATTGGACGATGGTGCTCTTGCCATTGTCCACGTGTCCCAAGGTGCCGATGTTAATTTCAGGCTGGATCTGTTGACACTTCCAACTGGTAGACTCAGATTAGGGCTATCGGGGAAAGTTTAACCTTTCGAGATGCCTATTCCATCTAAACGTGATCATCGGTGATGTGTCTCGGCATCGAGTCTACTGCCCATACTTTTGGCGCTAGTCTCGTCGATAGCGACGATAGAATTGTCACCAATGTCAACTCCACATACCGTCCCCCTGTTGGAGTCGGTATTCATCCGAGAAAAGCCTCTGAGCATCACGCAACAGTCGCAGATGACATAGTCAAGAAGGCACTTTCAACACCTGATGGTTCCTCGATAGACCCGGATGTGATAGCATATTCAGCTGGCCCAGGGCTGGGGCCTTGTCTCCGAGTCGGTGCGACTGTTGGTCGCGCTCTCTCCTCATTTCTCCAAAAACCACTCGTCCCTGTGCATCATGGGGTCGCTCATCTAGACATTGCTATGTCCATAGCGAAAGCTCGCGATCCACTCGCAGTGCTAGTCTCCGGCGGTCACACGTCCATTCTTGTTCACGCAGGAAAGAGGTGGAGGGTCTACGGTGAGACCCAGGATATTACTCTCGGAAATCTTCTGGACATGTTCGGCCGAGAAGCGAAACTTCCATCTCCAGGCGGAGCTTCAGTAGGAAGAGAAGCGATGAAAGGACAAACCCTCGTCAAATTACCATACACGGTGAAGGGAAACGATGTAGCGTATTCGGGCCTTCTAACGGCCGCAGCAACCTTGTTGCGAAGACAGTCAAATCTTGCAGACCTCTGCTTTTCACTTCAGGAGACCGCGTTCTCTATGCTTAGTGAAGCGGTGGAACGGAGTCTGGTCCAGACCCGACGAAGCGAAGTGTTGCTCGCTGGGGGCGTTGCGGCCAGCCCGAGACTGAGAGAGATGATAGGTTCGGTCGCAGAAGACCACGGCGCGTCATTTCACCCTGTTCCAATAGAATACTCTGGTGACTGTGGAGCTCAGATCGCATGCTCTGGTCGCCTCGCATTCGAATCAGGTATCAGGGTCAGCACATCTGAGAGTTTTGTCACTCCGCGGTGGCGCATGGATGAGGTTGATGTCCCATGGATACCGCGAGCCTGATCTCTACACTCCTCCACAGAGGAGCGGAGGCCGATCTGTCTCTTGCAACAATTGGACCCTGGAAAGTTGTCGTCAAGCGCCGTGTGAGGAAAGAGTACAGGAATCCAATTCTTGACGAGCGGATCCGACACGACAGGACAATCTCGGAGGCATCGGTAATCCATGAAGCAAAGACAGCTGGGGCTAGAGTTCCCAGCATTGTCGGAGTAGATATTGAGAACAATGCCATCGTAATGACTCACCTGGATGGTACAGTCGCGCGGGAATGTTTGGATGACATGGGCAAGAGTGAGGCTCAGAAACTTCTCCGATCAATAGGAGAACAAGTTGGACTCCTGCACACGGCAGGAATTGTTCACGGGGATCTCACAACTTCAAACGTAATTGTGTCCCCATTCGGCGCGCCCTTCATCGTCGATTTTGGAATGTCACGTCGCTCAGTCGAGCCTGAAGATCGTGGGATCGACCTCCATCTTCTCCAGCGGTCGATAATTGCAAGCCATCGCCAGAATCCTGCATCCATGATGAATTCAATGATTCATGGATACGAAAAGACCACCGGTAAGAAGATTGCCAGCTCGACCTGGCGAAAAGCCCGCGAGATAGCGAGGAGAGGGCGATATTTTGCGATCCGATAGAAACACTGTCTGGTTCATGACCGAGAATCCCGACAAATTTCGGGAGGCAAGATCCATCCTTGACGGTCAAGGGATCAAGATTCGACAGCTCCGACGAGCAAAGGTCGAAGTTCAAGACTCCAGCCTAGAAAAGATAGCGAGATTCGCGGTCAAAGCGGCCTCGGTCAATCGGACAGGACTATTGTTGGTAGAGGATTCGGGATTATTCATCGAGGCCCTGAAAGGATTCCCTGGTCCCTTCTCCTCATACGTGTACAAGACGATAGGGTTGAAAGGCATCCTTAGTCTAATGCATGATCAGTGGAAAAGGGACGCCTACTTTCAAACCTCGATAGCCGTTGCTTCCGCCAACGTTTCTCCTAGGGTCTTCGCCGGGATAGTTAGAGGGTCAGTGTCGAGAGAGATCAGAGGCGCTGCCGGCTTTGGCTATGATCCGATATTCATTCCGGAAGGTTTCAGAGAGACATTCGGCCAGACCACGGCGGACTTCAAGAACAAGACCTCTCATCGAGCTAGGGCTTTCCTGAAATTCGCAAATTGGTATAATCAGTCCCGGACCGGCCGACATCGCGTTAGAACTCATAAGAGAGCCCTAAAATAACGCCCAAATCCTCCAGATCATATGTTCAGAATAGTAACTGTGGAAGACGTGGTCCGTATTCCTCCACAGAAATTTGGCGACCCTATCGATGATGTTGCCAAAGAGCAGATCAAACTAAAGTACGAAAACTACGTCGACGAAACGCTAGGATACGTCATCCTCGTAACCGCAGTAGATGTTGAGAATACCGGCAAGATTCTACCGGGAGACGGCTCAACTCACCATCGTGCTGTTTTCAAACTGCTGACCTTTTTCCCCGAATTGCATGAAGTTGTTGAGGGCGAGATTGTCGAGGTAACCGACTTTGGCGCGTTTGTCAGGATAGGTCCAGAAGATGCGCTATTGCACGTGTCACAGATAATGGATGACTTCATCACCTATGACGAGAAGCATGGAGTCTTGGCGGGCCGGGAGAGTCATAGGAACCTCGGAAAGGGGAACCTTGAGAGAGGGAGGATAATCGCCGTCAGCTTCCCCAGAGGAGGCTCTGGAGGCAAGATCGGCATAACGCTGAGGCAGCCTTTCCTGGGCAGGATTGAGTGGATTCAGGAGGATCTGAAAGTAAAGCCGTCAAAGACGGAGAAAGCGGAGACGAAGCCGGCAAGGGCTGAGAAGGCGGAGAGGAAAAGCTGACAGACAAGGCGTGTAAGACCTGCCGCATGATAAGCGCAGGTCCAGTCTGCCCCAACTGCAAACAGACCATCTTCAGCGATGACTGGACAGGATTGGTTGTAGTGATCGATCCTGCCAACTCTGAAGTGGCACGCTTGATGGGAATAAAAGTGCCCGGCCGGTTCGCTGTCAGAGTAAGATAGGACGAGACTGCTGACCGGAGAGTCCCGGTCTACTTCTGTCCGTAATCAGTAAAACTGCACGAGCCGCAGACCCATCTCTGCGCATTTCCACCGTGGAAGGCCATGACAGAACCACAGCGTGGGCATTTCCGATTCTTCAACTTAGCCACGGCTCCTGAAAGATCGTAGAGGTCGCCCCTCATACGATGCTTCTTCGCCTTTGGTTTCTGCGGCTCTTTTGCTGCTTGCTTCTGTTGCGGGGTTGCTGCTTCCGACATGGAATGAGGTCTTTCCGTCTACGCGCGTATTTAGTGTTGTTTCTTGCGGGTTCTCGTGACTTAGCGTCATCTGAAAGACGTCCGGGGGTTTACTTACGTCGCCACAAACAACTGTTCGGCGGGTTGCGACCCACGAAGCGAGAATAGTTAAAAAATAACTAGGCAGCCATGTAGCTCCCGAGTCAACATCATGAAGTCCCAAAATTACTCCACTACCTTTACCGTAGACCAAACTCCGGAAGAAGCCTTCGCTGCCATCAACAATGTTCGCGATTGGTGGTCAGGAAACATTCAAGGCAGCACCAACAAACTCGACGATGAGTGGACGTATCGCTACAAAGACATCCACTACTCCAAACAGAAGATAACAGAACTAATTCCTGGCAAGAAAGTGGTTTGGCTTGTTTTAGACAGCTACCTCAATTTTATTGAGGACAAAACCGAGTGGAACGGCACAAAAATCACTTTTGAAATCGGTAAAAAAGGTGACAAAACCGAAGTCCGCTTTGACCACCTTGGCTTAATTCCCGAAGTTGAGTGTTACGATGCCTGTTCAAACGCGTGGGGCGGATACGTTAACAGCAGTCTGCGGAACTTGATCACTAAAGGTCAAGGACAGCCCAATCGGAAAGAGCAAGTCGCTCCGGGAAAGAAGGCCGTCAAGGCCAAGGCGATTAGAAAGAAAACCCGGAAGAAGTGACTATCAGAAGCTTCTCGCGAGGTTCATTGAAACTTTATTAGAACCCCGCAGCCGCCTTGGCTTCTTCAAGCTGATGAGATGAGGCTAGATGGCTCAAAAATCTGTTTATGTAAGGTTCCAAGTTCCCAAAGAGGCCGTTGACAAAACCTACCAAATACTTCAAGTCGCCAAAGACACTGGCAAGCTGAGAAAAGGCACAAACGAATCGACCAAGGCGATCGAACGAGGGATCGCAAAACTGGTCGTTATAGCTGAGGATGTTGAGCCTCCCCAAGTCGTTGCTCATCTGCCGATTCTGTGCGAGGAGAGGAAGATTCCATACTTGTACGTGCCTAGCAAGCTTGAGCTCGGAAAATCCGCTGGCCTAGATGTCGGGTCCGCCGCCATCTCTGTCGTCGAGCCTGGTGATGCCGCGCAGTCTCTAAAGGAAGTATTGAAGATTGTTGAGACTCTGAGGAAAACCGGTGCCGTTAAGTGAGTAGGTCAAGAGACAGCGCTGAAGAACCGCTAATCCCAGCTGAAGTAACTCAAGTAATCGGCCGGACCGGAGTCACAGGCGAAGTCATACAGGTCAGAGTGCGGGTCCTAGAGGGACGGGACAAGGGGAGGATTATTACTCGAAACATTAAAGGACCGATCCGACTGAATGATATTCTGATGCTCCGAGAGACGGAGCGAGAAGCCAAGAAGATCAGGTAGGGAGTCGACTGCCACGCCAAAGACATTCAAGTGCTCCTTCTGTGGAAAGAACTTTTCGAACTCCACAGGACTAATGCACATCAAGAACGACGGAACGATCCTATACTTCTGTTCCAGAAGATGTCGCGTAAGCAACCTATCTTTCGACCGCGACTCTAGAAAACTAAAGTGGACAGCGTACTACGGAAAGAGAGAGAAAGGACGCTGACCGAGACTAGCCAGAGAACCTTCGCATTCCTCAAACCTGACACCGTCAAGAACCGTCTCGTGGGCGAGGTCCTATCCCGACTAGAACGGAAAGGCTTCACGTTCAAACAACTGAGGCTGCACCAGATCACACACAAGGAGGCACAGTCTCTCTACGGCGTCCACAAGGGGAAACCGTTCTTCCAAGAACTAGTCGACCATGTGACTTCGGGTCCGGTGGTGCTTATGGTTCTTCAGGGGCCTAACGTTGTCGAGACTCTTCGGAAGTTCATTGGAGCAACAAATCCCTTGACCGCCGATCCGGGGACGATCCGTGGCGACCTATCTGTCTCTATTACTGCGAACGTAATTCATGCTTCAGACAGCGTGGAGAATGCGAAGATGGAATCCTCAATCTTCAGCCTCGACACGTCGTGATTCTACATTCGATCCAGTAACTCAATCCATTTTTTCGATCAGCTGAACGTCTATCTTCCGAGTTTGGGCGATGGCGTTTCGGTGATTCTGAGAAGTAAATCATCAACTTTCTTTTTCTTCGCGATCTTTCGTAGATAGTCCTTGTCGATCTGTTTCTCGAAATTGTCATAGAGAACCTTGGCCCTTTCATAGTCGGCTGGTATGTTCCAGAACTTTCCTGCGGACAACCTATCCAGTATCAACTCTTCGACTCCGACTATTCTCGCTTTGTACGGACCCGATCCGGACTGTACGGGGTCTTTCAGGGGCAAAATGTCCGACGATATGGAATGCTATGCCGAGCGGTTTGTTGAGCCATATCATTCCGATTTCTTCGAATCCGAGACTCTTCAAGACCTTCTGAGTTATAGCTGAATCGCTTGTTGTAACATCAATGTCACCCGTCAGAAACTGTCCAGCTGTGTAGGTCTCGACCGCCTGTCCACCTACGAGGAATATTGACTGCTTCTTCTTTTCAAGCTGGCTGGTCACGTAGCCTAGTAGGAGCATCTTCTTTCTTAGTTGGTTAGGCTCTTTCCGAAGCTTGGAAATGAAGGATTTTGAAGTGAGGTCCCCAGAGTAGGTTTTCGAAAGGGATCGCTTGACGCTCATCGCATGACGAGCGTTCCATCTTTCAGGGTCCGAAACATTTCGTTGAAACCTCTTCGTGCTATTATGGTAAGAGCAGCTAGTTCCCCTTCCACCCTAGGCCTGTTCCCGCGACCGATGTCTTGCGAACGACTCTGTCTCCTGATGAGAACTCTCGGCAGCATGTTTCGCTTGATTTCTTGCAACTCGTCGAAATCTAATGGAATCCTTCGTATGTCCATGTTTATCTTGTTCCAGTCAACGTTCCTGGCTTTACCGTCAACTCTTCTGCTGATCTCGTCTGGAACGCCTGTCGCTATCTTCACTAGTGGGCCGAGATAGGCTAGAGACTTCTGTCTGACCTTACCTTTCTTTGACACGCCTTCGATAAGGTAGGCGTATCGTTTCGAGCCGATCTTCTTGACCCTACATACATTGATTGTTCTCCCCGGAAGAATAATGACTCCCTGCCTAGTATAAGCATTGTGCCTAACTTTAGGTTTGTCTATCGGCAACGGGCGTCTAAGTAAGTATGAGGTTTAGGGTTTAATATTCCCCAGCTCCACTAGAGGAGTTCAAATGGAGTCTCGCAGAGATGCCGATTCGTCAACCTATCGCAGTGGTTCTAGGCCATGTCGACCATGGCAAGACTACACTTCTAGATCGGCTTAGGGGGACTTCAGTCGCGGCTCGTGAGCCGGGCCAGATAACGCAGTGGATTGGCGCCAGCCTCATTCCGGCCAAAACATTGACGGAGATTATCGGACCCTTACTTGCACGATTCAAGCTGACAATAGAAGTTCCAGGAATCCTATTCATCGATACTCCGGGTCACGAGACTTTTAGCAATCTTCGCAAGAGAGGAGGTTCAGCAGCAGATGTTGCCGTACTGGTCATTGATGTCATGAAAGGGATTGAGCCTCAGACGGTCGAGTCGCTGACGATTCTGAAAGCGCGGAAGACCCCGTTTCTGATATGTTGTAACAAGATTGACGCTGTTCCGGGATGGAAGAGCTCGGGCGCAGGATCGTTTCTGGAAAACATGGCTAGCCAGCGGCCCGAAGTGTTGACAGACTTGGACAATCGGCTCTATACGATGATGGGGACCCTGTCGAGATACGGTATCAGGGCGGACAGGTTCGACCGTATAACGGAATTCGCCAAGACAGTCGCATTGGTCCCGGCGAGCGCGAAGACGGGGGAGGGAATCCCTGAGTTGATGGCGGTTCTCGTTGGACTGACCCAGGTCTACATGAAGGGAGAGTTGAGCGTTACTAGCGGTCCAGCCGAGGGGACGGTTCTCGAGGTCAAGGAGGAGCCGGGGTTGGGTGTGACTATTGACGCGATGATCTACAATGGACGGTTGGAAGTGGATGACCAGATCATGGTTGCGGGAAGGAATGGGGTTATCGGTACGCGGGTCCGGGCTTTGCTCCTTCCGAAGCCTTTGGACGAGATCCGTGATCCGAGGGACAAGTTCTCAAACGTGAAGTCCGTGGATGCGGCGGCGGGCATAAAGATCGCTGCTGCAGGGTTGGAGGATGCGATTGCTGGCTCATCCCTTTACGGTGTCAAGGACGCCTCGAGTAGGAAGGCGATCAAAGAGAGGATTCTCAATGAAGTCGAGGAGGTGCGAGTCAAGAAAGACCTCAGCGGTGTTGTGGTAAAGTCGGATGCTCTCGGGTCGCTTGAAGCGCTGACGACGTCGTTGGAGGCGTCGAAGATTCCGGTTCGATTAGCGGACGTAGGTGATGTTTCTAGGAGGGATGTTGTTGAGGCAAAGGCTGTCCGTGTCAAGGACCAATACCTAGGCGTGGTCTTGGCTTTTGGTGTGAAGCTGTTGCCGGATGCGGAAGAGGAGATCGCATTATCAAAGATTCCCGTGTTCAAAGGGGATGTCCTCTATCATGTGCTGGAGGAATATTCGCGCTGGGTCGATGTTCAGAGGCTGGCGGGTGCGAAGGCCGAGATGGACCTTCTCATACGGCCCGGTAAGATCAAATTGTTGAAGGGATTCGTTTTCCGGCGTAGCGATCCTGCCATTGTCGGTGTCGAAGTGCTTGATGGGATCATCAAGCCGAAGTATCCGCTCATCAATAGTAGAGGACAGCGGATCGGACAGGTCGTCCGGATCCAAGACCAGGGAAAGGATGTGGGAGAAGCTGGCGCAGGAAAACAGGTCGCCGTGTCTATCGACAAGCCGATGGTTGGACGCCAGATCAACGAAGGGGATGTCCTCTACGTCGATGTTCCAGTGCAACATGCGCGGGTGCTCTCTTCAAAGTTCAAGGACTATCTGAGCCCTGGAGAACTAGCGCTGCTCAGCGAGATGGCAACTGTGACAACCAGAAGCGCGACGAGTCCAGTCGGCGAGCAATAAGATTGAAGTTGGCGTAGAGTGCAAGCTCGAATATTGGTCATTGCAGTAGTCGTTGTCGTGGGGATCGTCTTATCCATTTTCGCACCCGTTGTCTACGGATTTCACAAGACAGTACCATCAGGTGTGGACGTTACTTTCTATGAATCTCCCAGTTGCAGAATCTTCGGTTTCGGCGGCGTCTACGTCTATGGCCAGAGTATTGGTGGAAATGGCCAGCAAGTGAGTGTTAGCAACTACCAGTTCTATTGGAACTGTGTAATACTGTGAACGGGCCGTGAGCGTTTGGAAAAGCCCATCTGTCCGTGGTTTTGACCGTATTCTAAGGACGTTTATTAAGCGGAAAGCTCGCGGACTCTCCCAACTGAGGACAGTTACTTGGCGAAGTTTCAGCTCATAGTCTCAGACCCGAAGAGCAAAACCTCGAAAGCCGCATCACTGGAGGGAACGAAGGCTCAGGCTCTTGTTGGGAAGAGTATCGGAGAAGAGATTGACGGCAAACTTCTCGGATTGGGGAATGTGAAGTTGCGGATTACTGGTGGGACGGATAAGGATGGTGTGCCGATGCGGTTCGATATTCAGGGTGCGGCTCGGAAGAGGGCTCTCCTCTCAGCCGGAGTAGGATATCGGCCGAGTGATGATGGTGAGCGGCAGAGAAAGCTCATTAGAGGACGAGTCATCTCGGAAGAGACGTTGCAGATTAACAGCGTAATTGTGAGCGGCGCCGAAGCGACGGTGGAGGTTGCTAAGAGTTGAGTTTTGAAGTAGTCGAGGAGCATACGAACAATCTGCTGGGACGCCGCGAAGCAAAGCTAGTTGTTCACCACGAAGGAGCGGGAACGCCGGACCGGCTGACGGTGCGGAAGCTCGCGTCTGAACATTTCAAGGCGCCAGTAGATAGAGTGTTTGTGAAGAGTATTGCGACACGGACAGGAGGATCATCCGCTACGTGTATGGTCGAGATTTATCAGGACGCTAAATCTGCGGATATTGTTCCTGCTTATCTGAAGAACAGGATGCTTCCGAAGGACCAGCGGGTCGCGAAGGTGAAGAAGGAGGCGGAGCCGAAGCCAGCCGCGCCAGCACCGAAACCGGCCGCGAAGAAAGAGGAAGCGAAACCTGCTGAGAAGAAGGAAGAAGCCAAACCCGCGCCTGCGAAGGAAGCAAAACCTGCTCCAGCAAAAGAAGCGAAACCTCCAGCTAAGAAGGAAGACAAGCCAGCGGCTACCAAAGAAACCAAGCCGGCTGCGAAGCCCGAGCCGAAGCCAAAGGCGTAGACAAGCCAGCCACATTAACCAATAGCCAGAAACAGGATCTTCCCAGTTCTGCGTCGCGCGACTATCGAGCATACCCTAATTTTCTAGAGTGTCGTTGGCTGACCCGATTTTAACGCAGACTGATCAAACTGGCCCTATCACTGATCGCAGATCTCTCGCCGACGTTAACATCGTCATGGACCCTCAGCCGTTTTCAAGGCGTTTCCTTGGGACAATCAGGTCGTTCTCCGTACCATCTGCGATCAAGGGACATAGGTTGAAACCTGCGCTGCTTCTTGAGAACTTCCCAAGCACGAAGTTTGTATCGCGAGACTGCATTCAGATTGGGTGGGCCCTACAAGGTAATTAGTGTCTGCGTGACAGTCCAAGTGTCGATTTGAGGCTCTCTAGACCAAACATTCCCGTGCTCGCTATCGTTGCGGTGGGAGTGACGGTGATCGTGGTAGGCCTGCTCATTTCTAGTCACAGCGTCGAGGTTATGCGCTTTTCCGGCAACCAGAGCCAAGTCTTTGCAATCAACGGCAACAGTAGGGACTATTTTCTTGAACCAGTTAGCCAGACGAACCTCAACCTCTGCCGCGATCCGACGATTGTGAGTCTCTACAGGCAAGGGAACACGGCGCCTGTCTACAATGGCCAGGTGACTTACTACCAGACCAAGTCTGGAGGCGAAAATGGCGGTTGGGGACTCAACTGGAATTCAATGTTTCTCCCAGACGGCTTGACTCCAGGCAACTACTATTTCGTGGTCCAACACCCCTCTTGTCGCAGCGGAGTCACGCTGGCACTATTCCGGGTATCTCGGTGAGCCTCACTCGCGCGACGGCCTACGAGCAAGTTTCCAATTCTAAGGCATTCTCCAAGGCGATTTCTACGCGACAAGCAGGTCTCTGACTCTATTATCTGCAATCAAGGGACATAGAATGAAACCTACAACTCCGCTTCCAGAGAGGTTCCCCAAAACACGACGACGTTTGCTATGACTCAACCGCAATTGACATTTCTCAACTGGTAACTGATCTGGTAAGTCAATGACTCAGCTTCTTGGTTGCTTCCTTCCAATCTTTGAGCTCAAACCCATGCTTCGTGAGGAATTGAATGGACTCGTTGTTGTTGGGATTCAGTGTCGTATACAAGAGAGAAATGTCATGAGTGTTTGCATACTCGATTACAGTTGACATCAGCATTGTTCCAATCCCTTTCCTTCTACTCGCGGGCTGAACAGCAATGTATTCTAGCCAGATTTCTCTTTGCGCACTCTGGACAAAAGAGGTGGGCTGAACAAGGATGAAGCCTACAAGCTTGCGAGCTATCACTGCCACGTAGCTAGCTTGGGCTCTGACGTAGTGATTGAAGTATTCTGGAGTAATCCATGGCTCAATCGTGTCCTCTTCCCCCGTTTCCCTCAGATATGCAAGGTATTCATCCACGATGATTCTCTCTATTCTCTTGACAGCCCTGTAATCCCTTGCAGCCAGCTTTCGTATTCTGACCAATCAGCTGGTCCCCATTATCAAGTGTCTACGTTGCGCTCGTTGACTAGCTAACCGAGGAAAAATTTGAACACATCTTTTGGAGACGACGTCCGACTATTGTTTGAGGATTTTCTCTAGCTTCTGAATTCGATGATTGAGACTAGGGAGAAGGCCGAACCGTTTTCCTGTGACTTTCAACCTAGAGTTGGCGTCGCGACTCTTTCTCAAGGATTCAATCATCTTTGATGTTCCGACAATTTCTGCCGCGCGTTTGTCAGCCGCGTAGAAGAGACTTCTCCAGAGCCAGTGGATATAGAGGGCCACTAGTGAACTGATGAATAAGGTCCAGACTGCAGCGACGAGTGTGAGTTCGATTCTGGCTTGGTCATATCTCAATTGACCTGCCTGTAGGAGGGCGTAGAGCAACGGGATGACTCCTACCGCCAGAGGCAGAACAATTCGAACCCGGGAACCCGTTCTCTGTCCCCTGTACAGAGACTGGTTGTAAATTATCGATGACACCATAAGGGGTCTCCAGGCTTCGGGTGTAAGCCTTCCTCTCATTCCGCTGGGAAGCGTCACCTCACCGTACCGGACGATGACACGATCCAAAGGGAGACCGTCGTCCCAAGTAACCTCATCAGGCTCAGACCCGCCTGGGCGAATCTCCCTAGAAAGTTCTTGGGCGTACCTCAGAATCTCGTCATCCTCTTCCATGGATCCGCCCTAGTATCTTCTGAGGCAAGGTTAAGGCTGTCCCACACCCCTAGGATGGACATTGTACCCGGTCGTTTTCAAACATCGATCTAAGTTGTATTTGGCGTCGGCCTCTATCCTCGCCGGGACGACCGGATTGGTACCATGGATATGGGAAGCAAGCGGCTGGTATGGATTCATACCAAGCGCGTTTCCCTTCGGAGGTTTCTTCTATCTGATGTGGACTGGTGAGCTCCCTCGACTCTTGTTTGGGCCTGAGACCAAAAGGGTGGCAAGGACTCTTGTCGGTAGAGGAACACAAGCCATCTTCATAGGAACTGCACCATCAATGCTAGGTGCCTACGGAGGTGGTCTGTTCGGGATAGACTATCCGTATGAAGGTCTTGCAGAACAGGTTGGGACCATCGTGCTTGGAATAGGATCCGTTGTCTTGAGCATAGGTCTCATCTTGGAATGGAAGAGCCTGCCCGGGGTCGTTGACAGGTCGGCTCGCAAAGCTCTCGCCTTGATGAAGGAGTCTGATTTTGGAGTAGACGACTATCGACTCTGGGTAGGCATCGACCCGATGCTAGCCAGTTGGGGATACTCGTACCCGGCAGGCGACAAATCCGTCATCCTTCTGCATCCCGGAAGCGTCTACGGCAGCGAGAATGGTGATCTGTATCAGACGATACATCCATGAAATGTCCCACATCTATCTGACTCAGAAGAACCATCCGTCCCATCTCGAGAGAACTTACGAGGAAGTTTATGATCCGATAGCCAAGAGGTTTCCGGAAAAATGGCAGTCGAAGACCATCCGAGTTGCCATGTATTACCCTGGAGAGATGTTCGCTGAAGATCTAACATTCAGGCTGCTCGAAGGGTCGAAGACAACTTGGGCAAACGTGACTCTGGAATACTTCAGACGAAGAAGAGCGGCTCGAAAAGCACCCGCGATTACCTCCAAGCGTAGAATGTGGGGAAACGCCCTGCTCCTGGTTCGTAATTGCTACTATGAGGCAGAGATGGAACGACATCAAATGCCCGACTTGACCGGGATTGTGAAGAAAGCAAATGCGAAGCTCCTCTCATCCCTACCGCCCGCGGCTTCAACTGCCTTCGACTACTTTCACCAAGTGTTCATGAGCTTGAGAGACGATATCACAGCAGAAGACTTCAAGAAAACACTCGAAGACTATCTGTCCAAGTTTATCGTATTCGCTGAACGAAACATAGCAACCGGCAACCTGCTAGGTGGCGACATACAGGTCCACAAATGATGAGTCTCATCGGCCGAGAGGATGATTGTTGAAACCCGACCCACTCTTCTTGGGTCTCTCTCGTTTTCTTGAAACGGGTTCGTTCTAGAGGTTTGCTCCGCAGTTGGAGCAGACACTGGCGTTGGGATCGTTCTTTCGGCCGCAGTATTGGCAGTAGACTTCCTCGTTGATGGATTCGAGCCGCTTGACAATCTCGCCGGGTAGTAGGCCGAGGTTCATGGCTCTGTCTCCTGTGTCTGGGTTGAGGACTTGGACGGCGTACATTTCGACGGGTCCTCTCTGGAGCGGGGCCTTGAACACGCTGAGGAATTGCTGGAAGCTCTTTCCACGGAACATTCTGCGTGGTAGCTCTGTTACGATTCGTCCGTGGTTTGATTTGACGAATCGGAAGTTGGTCAGATAGTATCTTACTCCGCCCTGGGTCTTGGACTGGTATCCGACGAAGATGCCACCGATGATGATGAGTATGCCGATTCCCAAGACTGGGAGTATGTTGTAGTAGAGTCCGCTGGCGAGGAAGAGACTGCCAACCAGCATCATCGAGACTACCCCGGACTTCCCGCTGTTCCTCGTCTCGCTCTGCTGAACCCATAGAACCTGCTCGTTTGGTTGCAGACCCTGAGGCGGATGGAATAATGATCCTCCCGGCTTTAGAGTCATTCCAGCACACCCAACCAAGGCAAGACTAGACGTCTCAGCCAGTCCACACGGTTCATAGAGTAGACTTATTCATTCAGTAACTGACATTCTCGGCGTGCAGTTATGGTCGAAGTGAAAACGTCCAACTAAACCCAGCAGCGCGAGCCACCAGCTCCGCTGACCCGACATCTGTCAGGTTGAGCTATCTTTCGATTATTGCTCAGACATGAGAGCGAATCTGCTGGAAAAAGTTGTATGATCCTTGAGGTGTAAAATGGGTTGAGCTTCCATAACGGCTTTATTGCTGATGTCAGAACCCGTTGCAAGGCTTGTCTCAGGGTCGGCGTCGGCTGGTGGCGATAGTGTTCACGGACATGACTGGTTATACGGCTCTGGGACAGAGGAACGAGTCGCTCTCGCTTGCCCTTGTCGAAGAGCAGAGGAAGCTGATCAGGCCAGTCCTCAGCAGACACGACGGGAGAGAGGTGAAGACCATGGGGGATGCTTTCCTTGTTGAGTTTCCCAGCGCACTCGATGCTGTTAGATGCGCCTATGATATTCAACGGGCGACAAGAGCATTCGACATTTCGCTGCCTCAGGAGCAGAGGGTCCACCTTCGGATAGGAGTTCACCTAGGCGACGTTGTGGAGTCCGGGGGCGATATTTCAGGCGATGCAGTGAACGTGGCTTCAAGGATCGAGAGCCTTGCTGAAGACGGAGGCGTCTGCATCACCCGCCAGGTCTATGATCACGTCCAGAACAAGTTCCAGCTTCCACTAACAAGTCTCGGGACGAAGCATCTGAGGAACGTAAGCATGCCACTGGAAGTGTACAAGATGTTGATGCCCTGGGAGTCAAGCGTTCAAGACGAGAGGGCTCGAGCGAGCTCTATCAATCGCCTAGCGGTCCTTCCATTTGCCAACATGAGCCCCGACCCCAATGATGAGTTTTTTGCCGATGGGCTCACAGAAGAGATGATCACTGAGCTGTCTGGGCTTTCGGGAGTGGGTGTGATAGCGAGAACTTCCGTGATGCACTACAAGAACTCCGAGAAAAGCGTCAGGGAAATTGCCAGAGACCTCGGAGTCGGCTCGGTCCTCGAGGGCAGCATCAGGAAGGCCGGAAACAAGATCCGGATAACCGGCCAGTTGATAGATGGAAAGAACGAGGAGCACCTATGGGCCCAGCGGTACGACAGAGACCTCAACGAGATATTCGCAGTCCAGTCCGAGATAGCAGAAAGTGTTGCCAAGGCACTGGAACTGAAACTGATTCCGAGAGACCAGCCGGCCAAGCCATCCCCAGAGAACCTGGACGCTTACGCTCTATGTCTGAAGGCACGCTCATATTGGAACAGAAGAACAAAGGAAGGAATCCAACAAGCAATTTCGCTGTTTGAGGAAGCGCTGAAGATAGATCCCGATTCAGCAAGAGTGAACGCGGGCCTGGCGGATTGCTACTTCCAGGCCGCCTATCGGAATTTTGTCGATAGCGAGATGGGAGAAATGAAGGCAATGGAGTTAGTAACGCGGGCACTTGAACTCGATCCGTCTTTACCAGATGCCCATGCTACATTGGGCTTGATTCTTAGTTGGCGTCAACGGAAATACAGCGATGCGGAGAAAGAGTTCAGAAGGGCAATCTCGCTGAACCCCAACTATGCTTCAGCACATCAATGGTATCATCATCTGTTAATTGCAACGGGGAGGCTCAGGGAAGGATTGGACGAGATCATGAAAGCAGCCGAACTCGACCCGCTCTCCCCAATGATCAATACAAACCTGGCCACCGCCTATGCGATAGACGAAGGTAGACTTGATGACGCGATGTCGTAATCAACAAGGTTATTCAAACTGAGCCTGGCTTTCCTGAGGCCTACGCGGCCCGTTCTGCGGGTCACGCAATGAGAGGTTCAAGGAACGAGGCCCTCGCGGACGTCGAAATGTTCTGCAAGTTGACTAAAGATGAATACTGGTGTAAGGTCCTGAAAGCCGAATGCGAAGCATTGCTCGGAAACAAGGCAGAAGCGCTGAGACTCGTCGAAGAAGCGATGCCCCTCATTGAGACGAACCATGTTCCCACTCCCTTTTGGGTGTACGCCTTCATTGGAGACAAGGACGGTTTCTTCAAGTGGGTGAACTGGGCCATTGAACGAAAGGTTGTAGATGCGCTCCTGCTCGGAAGGGACTTGCGATCCTCCTTCCCCTTTTTCAAAGCAGTGAGAGAAGATCCGCGATGCGCCGAAGTTCTAAGAAAGTTGAACCTGTCGCAGTAGGCAAGATTCCACCGGCACCGCCCCCGGTATCGAACTGGGCAGGAGCCTGCCGTAGGGTGTATGGATCTCGGAAGTTCTCGGTAGCCCGCTGAACACTTGATGCTCGCCTTCCAGCAATGCCCTAACCTCATCTGGGAACTTTGGCTTATCGGGCGTGCCGCTGATTCCACCGATAGCGTCGCGATCCTCATACAATGGATATTCTTATTATGACAGATTCGGAGCTTTTCATGGAACATAGTTGAGAAGCCGACTCGCACTTCCAATCGTCGCACTCGTATTGATGATGGCAGTACTGCCAGCCCACGCAGTGACCAGGGTCGGCAAGAACATCGACATCACCGCAAGCAACGACCCTGCTGAGCGCCAACAGGTCGAGCCCACAATAGCCGTCGACCCGAGGAACCCGAACATCATCGTGGCCGGGGCTCAAGACTATCGCCTGCTCAGCGTCGGTG
>WNFE01002873.1_pt1 | contig 16619 bp, 10 predicted proteins | sample 5400451 | NCBI WGS metagenome assembly WNFE01 (sample SAMN13153344, study PRJNA577476) | soil metagenome | isolation source: 200 cm saprolite under Douglas fir tree site 2 hole 2 | place: USA:California | collected 2015-04-18 | reverse complement strand
GTCTTCGTCTCGATTCCGAATCTGCCGGTGATAGACTTTTCTTACTCTATGTCCCTGATCCGCCGGTGGCTGTGCGTTCTTTGTCTGGTGGCGAGCGCGGCGGCCGGACCGGTCAAGGCTCCTGCGGCGCGGCCCAACGTCGTTCTGATCACGCTGGACACCGTACGCGTCGACCGCATGGGTTTCATGGGATCGCAACGTGGGCTCACGCCTAGCCTGGATGCCTTGGCTCGTCAGTCGGTGGTATTCACACGCGCCTACGCCCAGGTTCCGCTGACGACCGCTTCGCACGCCACGATCCTGACGGGAACGTATCCGCAGTTTCACAAAGTTAATGATTTTGGAGTGCCGCTGGCCAACGACCTGCCCTATGCGCCAGATATCCTGCGGGCGCGCGGATATCGAACTGCGGCTTTTATCGGCTCTCTGATCCTGGATCCGGCGGCAAAATCCGCTCCGGGCTTTGAGCGCGGATTTGACACTTTCGATGCTGGCTTTCACCGGCGGCGTCCGGGAGAGAACCGATACCAGGCGATTGAGCGGCGCGGTGGCGAGGTCGTGGCGCACGCTCTGGCTTGGCTGGACAAGCGGCCGCCCGGGCCGTTCTTCCTGTGGGTGCATCTTTACGATGCGCACGATCCTTACGATCCTCCCGAGCCCTTCAAGACCCGGTACCCTTCTGCGCCTTACGACGGCGAGATTGCCTACGCCGACTCCGCGGTCGGCAAACTCCTGGGCCAACTGCGCACTCGTGGACTGTATGAGAATTCGGTGATTGCCGTAATGGCTGATCATGGCGAAGCCCTGGGCGAGCACGGAGAAAGCACGCACGGCATCTTTCTCTACGATGAGACGATTCAGGTGCCACTGCTGTTCAAACTGCCTGCTGAGCGCTCAGCTGGAAGGCAGGTCGACATCCGCGTCGGACTAGTGGATGTGCTGCCGACTATTTTGCAGGCGGTGGGAACACCGATTCCCAAAGAAGTGCAAGGAGAGTCTCTGGTTTCGATGATGAAGTCAGTGCGTCCTGGCACACCTGCGACCGGCAGGAGGAGTCCCTCATCCCCGGATCGGCCGGCCTATGCAGAGAGCGACTATGCGCACCGGACGTTCGGATGGAGTTCCCTGCGGGCCTTGCGCGCGGGAAAGTATCTGTTCATTGACGCGCCGCGCAAGGAGCTTTATGACCAGGCAGCGGATCCGCAGGCGCGGCACGACCTGTCGTCCTCTTCATCTGCGGTCGTCGGGACGCTGGTCAGCCGACTGGATGCGTTCCGGCAGAAGACTTCCGGCTCACGAGAAGCCCCCCCCACTCGCATGGACCCGGAACTCCAAGAAAAACTGAGCGCGCTCGGGTACGTAGCTTCGAATGTCAACACATCGACGCTGCCCGGAGTCAAGGACACGGGTGCCGATCCGAAGGACAAGATCGAGATTGTGAACCTGCTGCATCGGGCGGAGCTACTGGAGGAGAATTCGCAGTTTGCGGAGGCCGTCCCTCTGCTCGAAGGGGCCATCGCAAGAGAAGCGGATATACCCATCGCATACCTGAAGCTCGGTACGGCCCTTTCGATTCTCAGAAATTACGAGAAGGCGGTGCCGGTTTTGCGCAAGGCCGTAGAACTGCGGCCCGATTTGACGACCCCGCGCTATCAGTTGGGTTCGGCTCTGTTTGAAACCGGAGATTTCGCGGGGGCGGCGGTTCAGTTTGAAGGCGCGCTGGCGCGTTTTCCAGAATGGGCGGAAGCGCGCTTCTCGCTGGCCACCACCTATGCGCGAATGGATCGCATGGCGGACGCTATCAAGGAGTACGAAAAGGTAATTGAAGCCCGGCCGAACCACTATGGAGCGCACCTTCTCCTCGGGCGCGCCCTGGCCCTCACGGGAAACCCTGAAGCCGCTCTCCCGAACCTGACCAAGGCGGCTACCCTTCAGCCGGAATCACCGGAGCCACATGCATTTCTAGCCGACGCGTATGTTCAGCTGGGCCGGGAGCAAGATGCGGAGCGAGAGCGTTTCGAGGCCACGCGCCTCGGCTCGAACGGGAAGCACTAAGCGGGCACGCGTGGAACAATCAGCTACACGCATCTCTCAAGTCCTTCCCAACGCACCAACGACCGAAAGCTAAGCAGGTTCTACGCAGATTGCAAGTAGAGACGAATCCCATTCAACGGAGGTGTTAGGCCTTAGAATAGTGCACGTTGGCAAGTTCGAAGCCGGGTGTTATTTGTAAAGCAGATTTCGTTGTATTATTGTGACTCATTGGACGTCTGAGGAGGCAGGAAATGGCTGGTAGGCTCGATACGAATAAGCAGTTCAGGCCGCTGGCGCTTCTTGGATTATTGGCCCTGTGGCAGATTGCGGCCGCCCAAGATCCATCAACAACGTTGCTGCAGCTGCAGCGCTCACGAGCTTCTCTGGACATCAGCTCCAATGCTAAACATGCGCAAGGCATGAATGGCATTACCTACTTACCTACGGCAATCCGGGAGATGTGTGGAGCTATCCAAACTCGCTTTCCTGCCTGGTGGTGTACGGCACTGGGAGGTATGTCCTCGAAAAACGAGAGGAACGGACTGTGGGCAAGCCCAAGGTCAAGTCGGTGGAGGGCACACTGACAGCGGATGATCTACAGCAGCTGAAGGCAATCCTCGATGATGAAGCGCTGAAGGGAATCAAGACGCCCAAGATGCCCGATCTTCCCCCCGACACGGCGGCTTTGCGTGAAATCGAGAGCCTGGACTTGCAAATAGACCGTGCGGGAAATGCGCAGCACTTCACAACCATGAAGCGGCGGGTAAAAACCGGAGCCTCGGATAATAATCCCGCGACCGCAACGGCCTCAACTGGACTGGACATCTATCAGGACAATGAAGGGCCCTTCAAGAAAACACTCAATCCCTTGATGAAATGGTTCGAAGGTTTGGAAAAGAAGAGCAAGTCGGATCTGAAGGAATCGAAACCGCAGTACTGCAGACCGATAAACATAGGATAAGACCATGACACGTCCGATCACAATTCTTTGCGTCGTGCTGGGAATCGGGCTGGCGGCGACGGCCGGCTCGAATCAACCCGCGAATGGTGCTCCTTCCCTTCGGCTCCTGCTCTCCGAGGTGCAGGCAGGGACTATGGCCTCAGAGCAATACTGCACACTGGTGTTTGCGAATCGTCACTTCCATTCCGAAAAGGCAACCCGAAAATTGGGGAAGGATCGGGATCGCAAAGTTTACGAAGGCGAACTGTCGGAAGCCGACTGGAATGCGCTCGGGGGGATCCTTGAGGACAAGCGACTTCGAGAACTCAATGTGCCAGGGGGCGTGCCGCCACTGGTAATCGAGGATGCGCACACCTTCACCATCAGCGTGGCGCGCGAGGCCAAGTACCAGAATATGGAGTTTCTCGACAACAAAAGCCGCAAGCCCTATGAGTCGCAATTGAAGCCTCTGCTCGGGTGGTGGAAGACTTTTCGGGGCGGGCACATGGACGAGTCGAAGGCGCCTCCCGATCCGAAGTGCTCGCTCGACAGCACTCACGCGGTTTTCAGCCAGTAGCTAGGGCTTCGATTTGGGAACCAGTTCGCAGTACTTTGATTCGAATTTGCAGGCCGCTGCGTATTCGAGCTGAGCTTGGCGCAGTTTCCCTATGCGTTGCAATGCATAAGCGAGATTCAGATGGCCATCTGCCAGCTTTGGATCGAGTTTTAAAGCTGCTTGATAACTCAGAATCGCCTTCTCCAAATGATTGGTCCGGCTGTAGCAGATTCCCAAGAAATTACGCAACGGTGCATCTTCCAGGCCGAGCGCGATGGCTTTCTCCAAGCGTAGCGCAGCTGCTGCATAGTTCTTTTGCTGGAACAGGAGCATGCCGAGCTCGCGCTGGCCGGGGGGGAAGTTAGGCTGGATCATAGTAGCCTTCTCATAAGCGGACTGGGCAGTTACTGGGTCGTCCGCTAGCAAGCCTATTTGATACCAGGCGCGGTAATTTTGCGGGTTGCTCTGCACGGCTTTATCCAGCCAATTGTTCGCCTCATTCGCGCGGCCCAATTTGGCAAGGGCCCTTGCCATGCCGGTCATGGCGTTGTCGAAATTCGGATTGAGGTCGAGGCAACGCTGCAACTGCTCGGCGGCTTTTGGCCAGTCCTGACGTCGCAGGGCTGACTCGCCCAACAGGAAAGGAATCACGTATATCTTCGGATCCCGCTCTTGGACCTCGCTGAGAAGGGCTTCTGCACGGTCTGTGTCGCCGCGTTGAAACGCGTCCTGAGCTTTCAGAATGGCGTTAAATTCCCAGAGCTTGTCTTTGGGATCGGCCAGGCCGTCTTTGAGTTGGTCGGGGGAGACAGCGGCGCGAAAACCAAAGTAGCCGAGTGCTCGCAGTTTTTCTTGCGCGTCGGGACTTAGACTTCCGGCATCGGCGTTCTGGCGAGTAAACGGATTGCGCTCCAGGCGCTGTCGCAGCTTTTCTTTTAAAACGGCGACGGCAGCCGGTTGTTGGGCGGCGATGTTGCGCGCTTCCCGGGGATCCGCTTCCAGGTCGTATAACTCCAGCTGGGGCGCGTCGATGTAGTGGTAGTGTTCACTCTCAAGGGCGTGAAGCGGGCTCCATCCAAAGGAACTGAAGGGATAAAACGTCTCGCTGTAGGCCGCGTCTCCGCTTCCAGAATTTCGGTCAAACAGCCCCTTCGCCTGGAACTGCCTCTCGATAAAGTCTTTCACGCCTGCCAGTTGGACAAGCGATGCAGCTACCGAAGTGGTCTCGACCGGATCGTGGCGGCGTTCGGCCGAAATGCCGCTTCCCGCAGGCGGTTTCACGATCAGCGGGACGTGCACGGTGGCGTTGTAGAGGAAGAATCCGTGCTCGTCTTCGCCGTGTTCCCCGAGCGATTCGCCGTGATCGCTGGTCGCTACAATCAACGAAGAATCGTAGAGCTTGCTCTGTTTGAGCCACGCGATCAGCTTCCCAAGTTCGTGATCGGCGTAGGCAATTTCGCCGTCGTAAAGGTGGCCTTTGTATTCGGTGCTGTAGGGCTCCGGTGGATCGTACGGATTGTGCGGATCGTAAAGATGCAGCCAAAGGAAGAACGGCCGGCGCGGAGTCTTCTTCAGCCACGCGAGAGCGTGGGTCACACTTTCTTCGGCGCGACGGTCCACCAAGCCGATATCTTTTTTCTGGAAGGTCTCAGCGGAAAAAGCGTCGTCGTAGAAATCGAAACCGCGTCCCAGTCCCCAACTGCGGTCGAGCACGAACGCACTCACTACGGCTCCAGTGGCGTATCCGGCTTGCTTGAAAGCTTGCGCTACGGAACGGAATTGCGGGGCAAGCGGCTGGCCGGTGAAGTCCTGCACTCCGTTCTGGAAAGGGTAGGTGCCGGTGAGAATCACGGCATGCGAAGGCCAGGTCAGAGGGACTTGCGAGATTGCGCGTTCAAACAGCACGCCATCGTGCGCGAGTCCATCGAGCGTAGGGGTCTTTACCGCCTGAGAACCGTAGCATCCCACGTGATCGGCGCGCAGGGTGTCGATGGTGATGAGGATGACATTCGGCCGCGGCTGCGACTTTGTGGGTGGGGCGGGCTTTCGGGGCTGAAGATTTGCAGCGGCCGTTCCGGGAAGCATGGTGGCAGCCAGAACAGAAGCTAGCAACAACCGGAATAATAGAGGGCGCTGAAGCATTGGACTATTGGGGCGTCTGCGGCTGGGCCCGGCGCAACTCCTGGTTGGCTTCTGCTGTGAGTCCCTTGGCGGCGAGTGCTTGTGCCAGGGACCGGTGGATGGCGGGCTCTTGCGGGGCCAACTCAACAGCCTTGCGCAGTTCTGCAATCGCGTCGTCCAGCCTGTCCAGATACATGAGAGTCTCACCCAACGCGTGATGACTGCGGGCAAGGTCCGGATTGATCGCGATTGATCGCTGGAACGCTTCGGCAGCCGGTTGCAACTCTTTCTTCTGGATGAACGCCACTCCGAGATTGTAGGCAGCCTCGAAGTTGGTGGAATCCAGCTGCAACGCTCGTTGCAGCGTGGCGATCGCAGGGTCGATTTGCCCTGCGTGCGCTTGCGCCATACCCAGATTGAATATTGCGAGTGAATAGTCGGGACTCAACTGGACCGTCTTTTGCAGTTCGTCCACCGCCTCGGGGAACATCTTGCTGCGATAGTAGTTCAGGCCCTGCAGGTAGTGAGCGGACACGGACTGTGGCTCGGTCTTGATTGCGGCCTTCAATTTTTCGATCGATTCCGGATAGCGGCCGTGCTGGCTGTCGGCGATGGCGTCGGAGATGAGCTCATAGGTCGCGATGCGGTCTTTGGGATCGGGGAGATCGCGGTTGGTGATGGTGGGATCCCCGCCTCCGGAGAATCCTGCGTAGCCGAGCGACTTCAATCTCTCCATGAGTGCCGGATCGAGGCCGGTCTTTTCGGCGAGTTCCTTGCCGGCGCTGTACTCGCGAATCAGACCCGCTAGTTTGGCGCGCATTTCCTCGGCCACTGCCTTCTTCTCGGGAAAGAGATTGCGTAGCTCGCCGGGGTCTTTCGTCAGATCGTAAAGCTCGGGCCGCGGGGCATCGATGAAGTGATATTTTGCATTTTCGGCGCCGCGCAGTTCACTCCAGTTGAAATGAAGGCGGGGGAGAAAGGTCTCGCCGTAGAGCGTCCGGTCCCGGTCTATTTTTTCTCCACGCAGCGCTGAAAGCAGGCTTCGGCCCTGAACTTGCGAGGGGATGTCGAGTCCGGTTGCCGCCAGAACGGTCGGCATAAGATCAACCAGCGAAACCGGGTCGGCCACAGTTTGTGTCGCAGGCTTTCCAGGCAGATGGATAATCAGCGGCACGTGCATGGTGACGTTGTAGATGAAAAAGCCGTGGGTCTTCTCGCCGTGTTCTCCGAGGCTTTCGCCATGGTCTCCGCTCAGGACGATCACCGTGTTCTGATAGAGACCCTTGTCTTTCAGAAAGCGGAGAAGGCGTCCGACCTGTTCGTCGGCGAAGGCGATCTCGCCGTCATAAGGTTGCGAGGCGTACTCACGGCTGTACGGCTCAGGCGGACGATAGGGGTAGTGCGGATCGTATAGGTGCATCCACAGGAAGAATTTCTTCTGCGAGTTCTTGCCCAGCCAGTCGAGAGCCTGATCCGCCACCACATTGCCGGGGCGCTCCATTTCGTCGAGGTTGGCTTCCTCCAAACGGCTGAAGTCGAAGTGGTCGTAATAGAAATCGAATCCCTGGTTCAGACCGAATCTGGAATCGAGGACGGCGGAGGCGACTACGGCTCCGGTGGCATACCCGGCTTGTTTGAGGACTGTCGCCATCGTCCCTTGCTGCGGACTGAGCTTGTTGGCACTGAAATCGTGCATGCCGCTCAACATGGGATAGGTGCCGGTGAGCATCGCGGTGTGCGACGGGAGCGTCACTGGAACGACGGTGTAGGCGCGCTCGAAGCGGCTGCTATCGGCCGCCAGGCCGTCGATGTTAGGCGTCTTGATTTGCTTATAGCCGTAGCAGCCCAGGTGGTCGGCGCGCAGGGTGTCAATGGTGATCAGGACGACATTCGGCGCAGACTTTTGGGGCGTTTGCGCGGTTGCCTGGGCCGCGGTGAGGGCGGTCAGAAGGAAGAGAATTCGCCGGAAAGAAAGCGACATCGGAGAGCTCTGATTATCTCACAGAAAGCGCAGGCGGCCGCTCCTGTTGCGGAGGAAAGACTGTGATAGGCTGGCGTTCATGAGGCGAGTAGCCCCTTTTTTTTGGACTCTTGTGCTGCTGACCGCGACCTGGGGACAGGCGACCGCTCCGCGAAAGACTCCCCCCGACATCTTCCTTGTCACTATCGACACGCTGCGGGCGGATCACGTCGGTTGCTACGGATACAAGCAGATCGAAACTCCGGCGCTGGACGGGCTGGCTGCGGACGGCGTCCGCTTCACGCATGCCTTTACGCATAGTCCCATCACGAACACTTCCCACACTTCGATTCTGACCGGACTCCTGCCCAGCGTGCACGGCGTGACTGATTTCGGAGTTCCGCTCTCGCCACAGCACGTGACCTGGGCAGAATTGCTCAAGAAGAAAGGCTACCAGACCGCAGCTTTCATCGGCGCTGTGATTCTGGACAGCAGCACGCTGGCGCCCGGACTCGATCGAGGCTTCGATTTCTACGATAACTTCCCTGCCAAGACGGAGAGCAAGGAGCGCTTCGGGCGTGTCGAGCGGCGGGGAATGGAGGTTGTTCAGCACGCCGAAGGTTGGCTCGCGAAGCATCGCACCGGACCGCGTTTTGTTTGGGTACACCTGTTCGATCCGCATGATCCCTACGAGCCGCCGCCGCCCTATTCGCAGAAATACAAGGATCCCTACGACGGCGAAATTGCATATACCGACTCGGCGCTGGGTAACCTGATCGCGTTCCTAAAGAAGACGGGGGCCTATCCGAACGCGATCATTGTGGTTGTGGGCGATCACGGCGAGGGATTGGGCGAGCATGGAGAAGAGACTCACGGCCTCTTCCTGTACGACTCGACGCTCCATGTGCCCATGATCCTCAAGATGGCAGGGGCTGGTCAGCGCGGCGTTGTAATTGACGCGCAAGTGCGAACCACCGACATTCTCCCGACTGTTCTTTCTCTCACTAACACTCCTGCGCCTCCTGAATTGAATGGCGAGTCGATGGTACCGCTCATCAAGCGCGCGGAGACGCCGGATCATGATCTTTTTGCGGAGACTGACTATCCGCTGCGCTTCGGATGGGCTCCTTTGCGCGCGCTGCGGTCGGAAAACGGGAAGTTGATCGAAGCGCCGCGGCCGGAACTTTACGACCTTAAGGCCGATCCGGGGGAGTTGAAAAATCTTTATTCCGCGGACAGCACTCAGTCTAAGAGCATGCAGGCGGAGCTGGCGAAGTGGAAGTTGAAAGCGTCTGCAGGCGAGAATTCGGGAAAGCCTGGTGCGGCGCTTCCCGACCCGAAAGACAAGATTGAAGTGCAGAACCTGCTGCATCGGGGCATGCTTGCAGCTGACGACAATCGGGCCGCTGACGCTCGAGCGTTTCTCGAGAAAGCGCTGGAACTCGACCCGGCTTCGCCGACCGCATTGCGCCAACTGGGCGAACTTGAGCTCGCTGCTGGAGACTACGCCAAAGCGGCGGCGCATCTGAAGCGGGCGCGTGAAGTGCGTCCGGAAGATTCCACGGCGGCTTTCGAACTCGGCCAGGCCCTAGAGAAATCCGGCGATTTTCCGGGAGCTCGCGATGCTTTAGAAGCCAGCCTGAAGCTGGTTCCCAGCCAGATGCCCGCGCGACTGCTTCTGGGCCACGTTTATCTTCAATTGAAGGATGCCAAGAATGCGCAGGACCAGTTCGAGGCTGCATCGCTGGTGGATTCGAACAACGTGGAGGCTCGCCTGGGGCTGGCCGAAGCGCAAATCCAGCAGTCGGACTTTGCGGGGGCCTTGCCGGATCTCGAAGCACTGGCGAAGAGCGATCCGAAGAATGCGGCAGCGCTGCGGCTGCTCGCGCGCGCTTATCGGGGGCTGGGCCGGGAGCAGGATGCCAAGCAGGCAGAAGCGCGCGCGACAGCGGCGGAGAAGGGGCCTGTCCCCTAACCCTTCCGTGATGGGACTATTCAGTCTTTTTACACTCAATCCCATATACTCGTTTTCGTCTGATTGGTTCGTAAGTTGATTCGAGTTCTCATGGCGCGAACACGGCCATCATCCGTCGCGAAAGCAAAGCGAGCTTCGACTCCGTCGCGGTCTTTGGAGCGCGCCGAGCGCACTAAGTCCGCAGAAATCGCCAGCGAGCTCTCCGGTCTTGCCCTGCGAGCGTGTGGGATTGCTCGCGATTCGGTTTTTAATGTGCGGGATCTTCTGACTAATAATTCACGCATGGCCTTTCTAGCCATCAAGGACTGCGAGAAGGAACTGGACCAGATTGAACGCAGGATTGACGAGGAACTACCGGGCGCGATTAGCCGCGTGGGCGAGGCTAAAGCCCGGGAGCTCCTGGCATGCTTGAAATTCATTACCGACCTGGAACGCATCGGGGATCTCGCCTACAGCGCCGCCATGCAATTGCAGTCCAGGCGCGACAAATTGCCGGCACGAGATTCACAGCAGTTGATCGAGATGGCTTCCCTGCTTTACGGCATGCTGGAACAGGTTCATCAGGGATTTGAGAAGCGCGATACCAGTTACGCGCGCTCGGTGTTGCAAACCGATCCTGAAGTCGATCGGCTGTGCCACGCTTTGTTTCAGCGGCATCTGGCGGAGAGTGGTCCCGGTGACAGCCCGCAACATTTCGACATCCTTCTGACCGCGCAAGCGCTGGAACGGATTGGGGATCACGCCAAGAATTTGGCCGAAGAGCTCTACGGCATGGTGGAAGGACGCTCGCTGCGGCACAATGCCAAGAAGCTGTCGTCGGCATAGGACTCAGGGGCTAAAGCCCGCTTCTTATGCGTCTTTTACGGCACGGCTAAAAGTCGTGCCCTCCCACAACCATTCCGACAACCACTCTCATTCCCAACAATCATTCCGAACAATCGTTCCCAACAATCATGGCCAGCTTTGGGCAGTCCACGATCACGGCGCTCTAGTGGAAATCGTGGGAGACGGTTTCCGCTTGCGTCACGCGAAGTGGCGCCACTCTTTCTGCACGGATGTGGATCACATTGTCCTGGTTCTGCAGAATTCCCTCGACCATCAGGAAGCGCTCGGAGATCAACAGAACGCGGTTTTTCTGCAGCAGATTGGGAGCAATGATGGCGTTGGCAATTCCGGTTTCGTCTTCCAGGCTCATGAACATCATTCCCTTGGCGGTGCCGGGGCGCTGGCGGGCGATGACACAACCTCCAACTCGCAAGCGGCGGCCGTTCGGGATTTGCGGGAGATCGGAGGCGCGATAGATGCCGAGCTTTTTCATTTCTGCGCGACGGTACTGCATGGGATGAGGGCCGATGGTTAGGCCGGTGCCGTTAAAATCGGCGACTAAGCGTTCTTCGTGATTCATAACTTGAAGCGGTGATTGAGCGTCGGGCTCGGGAAGTTCATCCAGTAACGGCCCTGACCAGCGAACTGCACGTTCAACTTGCCAGAGCGCGTCGCGACGATGGAAGTGCTTATCAGTGATTGCGTTCAGCGCGCCGATTTCCGCCAGCGTGGTTAATTCATCCTTGCGTAACTCCGGTACTCGGCGAGCTAAGTCATGAATCGAAGCGAACGGCGACAGGCTGCGCTCCCGCACCAGCGCTTGTCCTGCGGGCTCGCGCAACCCCCGCGCATATTTCAGTCCCAGGCGCACTGATGGCTGATAGCTGATGGCTGACGGCTCCAACGTGCACTTCCAATCTGACCGCGTCACATCCATCGGCAACATCTTCAATCCGTGGCGCTGGGCGTCTTTCACGAGCGTTGCGGGATGATAAAAACCCATCGGCTGATTGTTCAGCAACGCCGCCGTAAACGCCGCGAGGTAGTGGCACTTCAAGTAGGCGCTGGCGTAGGCGATCAGAGCGAAGCTGGCGGCATGCGATTCGGGAAATCCGTACAGAGCAAACGAAGTAATCGACTGGATGATCTGCTCCTGCGTCTCAACGCAGATTCCGTTCTGTGTCATGCCGGTGCGGAGTTTTTCTTCGATGGCTTTCATCCGGGCTTCCGAGCGTTTGAATCCCATTGCACGGCGCAGTTCCTCGGCTTCGCCTCCGGTAAAGTTGGCGGTGATCATGGCCATGCGCAGCAACTGTTCCTGAAACAGCGGCACGCCGAGCGTGCGGCTGAGGACATTTTCGAGCGAGGGATGCGGGTATGTGACTGCTTCCCTGCCCTGTCTCCGCTTAAGAAACGGGTTCACCATGTTGCCGACGATCGGGCCCGGGCGGATGATCGCAACCTGCACCACAATGTCATAGAACTTTTTCGGCTTCAGGCGCGGCAGGCACGACATTTGCGCGCGGCTTTCTACCTGGAACATTCCGACTGTGTCCGCCTTTTGCAGCGTGGAATACACGGCCGGATCGTCAGCGGGCAGGTGCGCGAGATCTACTTCTTCTTTGTAGTGATCATGGATGAGGTCGATGGAATCTTTGAGCACGGCCATCATGCCGAGGCCGAGCAGATCGACTTTGACGATGCACATGTCGGCGCAGTCTTCTTTGTCCCACTGCACGACCACTCGGCCGGGCATGGAGGCGGGCTCGAGCGGGACGACGGAATCGAGGCGTCCCTGACAGATGACCATGCCGCCGGAGTGCTGGCCGAGATGCCGCGGGAGATCCTGCACGGCGAGACACAGCTCAAAATATTTGCGGATGCGGGGATGCTTTAGATCGAGGCCGGCATCACAGAGGCGGCGGTCGAGGGCGTCGTTTTCGTCGCGAAATTCCCAGGTCGCAACTGCGGCCGAGACGTGCTTCAGAGTGTCGGGATCGAAGCCCATGGCTTTGCCCATTTCGCGCGCGGCCATGCGGTTGCGATAGGTGATTACGTTGGCGGTCATGGCCGCGCCGCGCTGGCCGTAACGCTGATAGAGGTGCTGAATCACACGTTCTCGTTCGCCGCCGCTGGGGAGATCGAGATCGATGTCTGGCAATTCGCCTCGCTCCTCGGAAAGAAAACGTTCGAACAGTAAGTCCATGCTGATGGGATCCACGGCCGTAATGCCGAGCGAATAGCAGACCGCGCTGTTAGCGGCCGATCCGCGGCCCTGCACCAGAATGTTCTGCTCGCGGCAGAAACGCACCAGGTCCCAAACGATCAGGAAATAGCCTTCGAGGTGAAGCTTCTCCATGAGCGCCAGTTCGCGGTCAATCTGGCGGCGGGCGCGGGTTTTGAGCTCTGGATTGGCTCGGCCGTAGCGGGTCTGAAATCCTTCCCGAGTACGCTCACAGAGAAACGACATCATCGTCTCGCCCTCGGGGACAGGATAGCGGGGGAATTCATATCCGAGATCGTTGAGCGTGAACTCGAGGCGCGCGGAGAGTTGCTGCGTGTTCGCAATCGCTTCGGGAAGATCGGCAAATAGCGCCTGCATTTCAGCTGGAGACTTGAAATAACGCTCGGAGTTGCGCGCCAGCAGGCGTCCGGCGGTGGCTAGGGTGTGATGATGACGGAGCGCCGTGAAGGCGTCGGCTAATTCTCGCTCGCGCGGTGTGGCGTAGTTCACGCCGTTTGTGGCGAGCAGCGGCAGGTTTAGAGCGCAGGCGATTCCAGTCGCAACGCGATTGCGATATTCCTCGTCGCGATGGAAGTGGCGCTGGAGTTCGACATAGAGATTGTTTCGTCCGAAGATTTCTGTCAGGCGTTGAACCGATTGCAATGCTGCTTGGGGACCACCTTGTTTTAGTGCCGATGCCAGCAGGCCTTCGTCCCCACCTGTCAGGCATATCAATCCCTCGGCATGCTCGGCTAAGTCCTCGTGTTCTGCTGCGCCTCCTTCTTTTTGTCCCGCGCGGAGCTTCATCTTCGTGAGCAGGCGGCAGAGGTTTTGATATCCGGCGCGAGAAGCGACGAGCAACGGAAGGCGATATTCACGACAGAACGAATTACATGTCACTTCCGCACCAACGTGCGCTTTGATTCCTACTTTCTTCGCCGCGAGATGAAAGCGCGGCGAACCATACACGCCGTCGCGATCAAGCAATGCTATGGCCGGCATTCCCAGCGTCGCGCATGCTCCGACAAGCACCTCGGGGGTGGAAGAGCCTTCAAGGAAGCTGAAGGCGGAGCGGGAGTGGAGTTCGATGTACATCAGAATCAGTTGCGAGTTACCAGTAATCAGTTGCCAGTGCCCAGTCCTTACTGGCTATTGGCAACTGACTACTGGGAACTGCTCTAGTCGTATGTTCCTTCCAGCCACCAGTTGCGGCTCAACTTGTCTTCAACAAGCCGATAGAGGATGACTTCGTTTTCTATTGGCACGGCGATGTCCCACTCTTCGCGGGACCAGCCTTCCTGCTCGGACCAGTCGCCGGATGATCGCCAGGGGCCGGCAGTCCAGACGATTTCACTGGCAATGCCTTTGCGCTGAAGACATTTCAACCGTACCGGCTTGCCTTCACGCACGTTCACGATCGCGCGCAGCGGCGGACGAAACAAACGCAGCGCAATCACCGCGCTCATTTTTTCTTGTGCCTTTTCTTCGGCGGGGGTAGTGCTATCGTTTTGCTGTACGGACATGGGATTCTTCTTCTTGCTCGACTGTTTTGTTTCGATCTGGATGGGAGCGAAAGGCTGCATCTGGAAAGCGCCTTCGCAGTGGGTATCGAGCAACTCGGCGGCGCCTACTCTTCCTTCGCCGACGATTCCGGCGATTCGCGCCAGCGTGAGTTCCAACTTCTCTGGTTCAGGAAACACGGGCAGGAACAATCCGCTCTGCGTGGACCGTGGGTGCGCGGGCTCGGCGACAAGATGAATCTTAAGAATCGGCGCGCCCGGCGGATGCGACTGCAAATCGAGTTGTAATAGCTTGAGAAAAACTTTCGCATCCAGCATCGGAACCGGCAGCCGCAAGGTGCGCGTGAAGGTCGAGGTTTGTTCGGGATCGCAATCCTCGGACTTCTCAACGAGTTCCAATCTCAAGCGCAGCTCTTGCGCTGCCAGCGCACGCGCGGCCAGTCGCGCGCACACCTGTTCCAGCATGCGGTTCAACAAAAACGCCAATGGCTCCAGCAGGACAATCGGATATTCGAGTTCGATGTCTTCTCCAAATACCGGTGCCGACTCAAACAACCGCAGGCTACGAGAAGTAGCGCCCCGCGCCAACTTTCGCAGACGAATTCCCTGCTGTCCCAGGCGCTCGCCCACGGGGATTTCGGGAAGGGCCGTTAACGCGCGCAGATTGCGGATCCCCCAGCGATCGAACATCTCCAGCCAGCGCGCGGAATCGTCCGCATCGGAAGAAAAACTTTCCAGCAAAACATCCACCGGCAGATCACCGAGGCGTTCCGCTTCGCGTGGGCAATCTTTGACAACGGACCAAACAGCGGCTCCAGCCCTGCGAGATTTAGCAGCACGGTGCCGGGCGCAGTATCTTCCACTTCGGGAGAAAACGACTGTGCACAGTCGAGCAGAGCGGCATGCGCCGAGGCTTCCTGCAATTCTGAGCGCACTCGCAACACGAGGTCCTCCCACGCTTCTAACTGCGATTTGGTCGCGCCTGTCTCAACGCCCATCTGACGCGCTTTTTCGTTCAGGGCTACGACCTTTTCCAGGGGAGGTCGTCCGGCAAGCACGGCTACGGGACGGCCGCGCAGTTCGGGCTCGAAGCGGATGATGGCCTCGACGGGAAAATCGGGAATGAAGAGGCATGCAAACATGGGAAAGCAGGTCTCAGGTGTCGGCTTTCCAGCTCTTAGCTATCAGCTCTCAGCTTTCAGCTGCATGAGTTGCCGGTCTTAACTTGCCCAGGCGGCTCGGCTCTTAAAGTTCACAACCGACTTCGGCGGCTTGCGATCGAGTCGCGACCGTAGCAGTTCTGCCGTGATTTCGAACTGATCCAGCAATTCCGCATGTCCCGGCTGATTTACTGAATGCTGAGTGCTGAATGCTGAGGGCTTCTTTTCTGCGACCTGGGACCTCTGACTTGTGACCTTCACCAGCACCGACGAGCAACTCCCTGCGATCGGCTGCTGTTCGAGGACGAGCAGCACGGTCGGCGTATTCTCGATGGCGCGCCGGAAGCGAAACCAGGAGGCCAGCGGAATCCGGCGCGCGCTGCATACCGGAATATCTGCCAGATCGAGTGCGATCATTCCGAAACCATTGCTCTGCAGAAGCAGGTCGGTGATTTTCATTACCTGTTCCAGCTGCGATTCCCAACCTCGACGTTCGTTGCTGAGTTCCAGGTGATTTGAATTTTTAAAATTGTGTTCTGCCAATGAACTGAGAACTGGGAACCGGGAACTGGGAGCTGTCTTTTTGCATCGCACCCAGAGCAAATGCCCCATCTCCACTCCGGTTGCAACGGCCGATGCCGGATCGAGCGCGTCGCTGGCATCCACCAGCGCGCAAACTTCTCCACGCTGGGTAGCGCGGGCTAGCGCAGCCAGCAGGATGCTGGTTCTGCCGGAAGAAGCGGACCCACAAATTTCCGTGAGGCAACCGCGGGGAAGGCCACCGGTGAGCGCATCGAGTTCGTGAATGCCACTCGAAACCATTTCCGGCGCGGGACGGACATCCAGACGCGAAGCAGGCGTGATCGACGCCGCCAGCTTGGGCAACGCGTCCAGACGGGCCAGAAGCGCCTCGCTCGAACGCATAGGCAAAATAAAAGGGCGGCTCAAAGCCGCCGATGAAAACATCGGAGAAGCAGACATACATCCTCAAAATTTCAGGGAACACAAAGGGCGAAACGAGCCCGGGCGAGAGCTTGTTATTCGCTTTTTATTCGCCTATTTAAGATACTGGGCCTCAGTTGTGAAGTTGTCAAGCGGCAAGCGGTCAGATATCACGATATTTTTGTAAGCCATAGTTTCTATTATGTTTATTGGTACAAATGTGTCTCTCATGACTTTCATATTATTAAAGTCATCTTTACTTTTATTTGGATCCGCCCTAATCTCATCTCATGATTGCCTCTGAGAGTAGGCGTGACAACAAATCGGGATGGCAACATCCACTGCTCGCGCTGAACGAAGAG